>Ga0315910_10000674_pt1 | contig 33147 bp, 26 predicted proteins | sample EdamamesoilMG_FD_204470 | JGI IMG/M metagenome (GOLD analysis project Ga0315910, IMG submission 204470) | Garden soil microbial communities collected in Santa Monica, California, United States - Edamame soil | ecosystem: Environmental > Terrestrial > Soil > Garden | place: USA: California... | reverse complement strand
TGATGCTGCGCTACGATGTCCTCGGGCATCCTCGGTCCTTTCGGTTTGGTCTAGACACCCAAAGCCTACGGGAACCGGGCGATGCCCTTTCTTATTGAACTAACCCACTGCGGAGCGACAAGAGCCAGCTCAGACCGAGCGGCGAGCGGCCTCTGCCCGTTGTGCGGCCCGCACCGAGACCGCCGGCAAGCCCACTTCCTCGGCCAGCAGATCCTGCTCGAGGGCGGCAGCTTCCTCCCAGACGCTCGCGGGCGACAGCGAGAGCGAACGCTGGACCGTGGCGAGGTCGAGGCCAGAGTCGAGTCGAGCCGACTCGAGGATGGCTTCGCAGAGCGCGCCGAAATCGTAGCCAGCAGCGGCCGCGATCTTGGGCAGGAGGCTCGTCGCCGTCATGCCGGGCAGCGTATTCACCTCGAGCACGTACTCGTTCATGCCGGGGGTGACCATGAGATCGATGCGAGCCGCGCCCCGAACATCCAGCGCCTCGGCTGCGCGCTCCGCCAGATTGAGCACGCCCGCCAGGCGAATGGTCTCGAGCCGCGCTGGCAAATGGTAGCGAGTCTCGCTCGAGTGGTACTTGGCCTGAAAGTCGTAGATCTCGCCCGCCGGCTCGATTTCGATGGCGCCGAGGACACGTCCGTTGAGAACCGCAACGGCAACCTCGGAACCCGCGATGTAGCGCTCGACGAGCACTGAGTCATCGTAGAGGAGCGCCGTATCGACGGCGGTGTCGAGCTCGGACACGTTGGTCACCTTGGTCACGCCGATGCTGGACCCTTCGCGGCGAGGCTTGACCACGACGGGGAACCCGAAGGACCCGTGCAGCTCACCGAGCTCCGCGCGCTGCTCCTTCTGCACGACGTAGTAAGGTGGGGTGGGCACGTTGTGCAGGCGGAAGAGCTCCTTGCTCTTCAGCTTGTCCATCGCGAGCGCGCTCGTGAGGACGCCGCTGCCCGTGTAGGGGATCCCGAGCATCTCGAGCACGCCTTGGACGCAGCCGTCCTCACCTTGCTTGCCGTGGAGAGCCAGGAAAGCCACGTCGATTTCCGCGTCCGCCAGGGCGTCCAGGGCTTCCATGCCGTCGCGCAGGTCGATCCGCACCACTTCGTGGCCCCGATCCTCCAGGGCGGCGGCGACTGCTTCACCAGAGCGCAGGGAAACCTCGCGTTCGCTCGAAACCCCGCCCATCAACACACCTACGCGCACTGCTTCCACTGGCAAAACTCCTTCGCTCAATGCGGCCGGGCCGCGCTTTTCTGCATCCGTACCAGCACCTTTTGGAAGTACCCAAATAAGTTGCACTCGCGGGGGGCACCTGACAGCCCCCGCCGCGCCACCGCCCCACGAACCACCGCCCCACGAACCGCAGCGCTCGGACCAGCACGAGGCGGGTCCGGCCGTCGGCGTCGACCCTGGCCTGGTGGACCCTGGCCTGGTCGACCGCTCCTGCGCCGCCGTCGGCGCTCAGCCGTCGGCGCTCAGCTGTCGGCGTCGGCGCGCACGATGACGCAGGTGATGTTGTCTTTGCCGCCGCGATCGTTGGCGAGCTTGATCAACGCTTCCACTGCCTCGTCGCCCGGCAACTCCATCAGGGGCGGCAGCTCGTGGCTCTTGAGGTATCCGTGCAGTCCGTCGCTGCAGAGCAAGAAGCGATCGCCCGGCTCGACGCTGGCGCGCAGGATATCGACCTGCACGTAGTCATGATTTCCAACGGCACGCGTAATGACGTTCCGCTGCTTCGATGTCCTGGCTTCTTCGGGGGTGATGATGCCCTGCTGAATCTGCCAGTTGACCAACGTATGGTCCTCCGTCAGCTGCTCGGCCTCGCCCTGCCGCACGCGGTAAATTCGACTATCGCCGACTTGCGCTAAGAGCACCTGTTGGTCCACGCGCAGCATGGCCGATAGTGTCGTGCCCATGCCGCTCTTGGTGCGGTCGAGCTCAGCCAAACCGAACACCATGTACGTTGCACCTTGAACGGCAGACTCCAAGACGCGCTCGTGATTGACGGCACGCTCGACGCCGCCCGGTGCAACGCGACCCGGCGTACTCAGCCCCTGACGCACCATGCCGTGGACGGTCTCGACGGCTTGCTGACTCGCGATCTCGCCGGCGGCCTGACCACCCATGCCATCGGCGACCACCCACAGCCCGAGTTCGTCATCGACCAGGCAGGCATCCTCGTTGTTCTTACGCCGCCGCCCCACATCGGTGCCAAAGTGCGATCGGAGCACGACTTTCGAGGTCATGAGCTAACGTCAATTACAGCTGCTCTCCCTCGCGTCGGCAAGCTCGAAGCAGCGAACCCGGAGCGAAGTATCCGCTCGAGTGGCCCTGACTCGACAGGGCTTGATTCCGGAAATACGCTTTGGAGGGAGCTCGTCAGGGTGCCAGAAAAATTCTCCACCTTCGAGGTCCGATCGAGCTCGCTCGCCCGAATCGTCGACAAGGCGCGCGCGCACGCCGGGAAAGCGCCGAGCCTCGGCTTGCTCGCGCTGACGACCGAGGCCGCCGACCTCGCACCCGAGGTGGCCCGCGCCCTCGGCGGCGGTCCGGGAACGTGGGTGATCACGGTTGCCCCCGGGGTCCTCTCGGAGCGTGGCGACGTCACGGGCATCCCTGCTGCTGTCGGCCTGACGCTGCCGGGCGTCAAGGGGTCGCCCGTCGTCGAGAGTTCTGACCTCGGCAAGTTCGGACGAGAGCTCGGGCACGCAATGGCGAGCGGCCGCCATGCCCTGCTGCTCGCACCCGCAGACGCCCAAACGGGCAGCGCGCTCTCGAGCTTACGCGACCAACTCGGCGCGCGCGAAGGACGCCTCTTCGGCGCTGGAACCGCACCGGGTCGGGACCACTACGTCGTGCACGCGGGCGAGGTGCAGCGTGGACGCTCGGTCGCAATCGTGTTCGAGCGGAGCTGGCTCGGGCACGTGACCTCCTCGGCCGGCTGTCGCCTGCTCTCGCCGCTCCTGTCGGTCACCAAAGTCCGCGGCCGCACCGTGCTCGAGCTCGACGGGATGCCCGCGCTCGCCGCGCTCAGTCAGTCTGCCACGGGCCTCGAGGACAACCCGCTCATCCTGGTCGCCGTGGCCGCCGCGAGTGACGCTCTCTCCGACAGCGGCAGGAAGCTGGCCTTGCGCGCCATCGTAGGGGTCGATCCGGGCCGCGGCAGCATCGACGTTGCCGATGAGCTCGCCCTCGGCGCGCGCGTCGCCTTCGCGGTGCGAGACGCGCATGCCGCGCGCACCGACCTCGACGCCCATTTGCGCACGTTGCGCCAGGGCAGCCACGGCAGTGCGGCTGCCTTCGGTCTCTACGTTTGCGGATCGGGCCGAGGTCGACATCTCTACGACGCCGAGGACGTGGACGTGCGCCTCATCCGCTCGCATTTCCCCGATATGCCGCTCTTCGGCTTCCAATCCGTTTTCGAGCTCTCGCCCATCGACGGACGGCTGACACTGCAGATCCAGAGCGGCGTGCTCGCGGTCTTCTGCGCGCCCTCGTGAGCTAGCCGACTCGCCCTAGCCGGCTCGCCCTAGCTGGGCACTGAAAAATCTTCTCAGCGCCTGCTAGCGCATGCGCTGGATCTGCATACGACGAGGGACGGCGCCGCTCTGTTCGAGCGCGCGCTTGGCTTCCTTGGCCAGGAGCGGGTGCGTCTTTCCGGCCAGGAACCCACCCAGGAGGCGCGGTTCGATGCCGATCATCCGCCGCAGCACCCGGCGCAGATCCTTCGTACGGGTGGTGATGGCGTAGCAGAACGCATAGGCGCGCAAGAGCTGAGGCAAGAGCGGAGCGAGCGCTTCTTCTTTCAGATCGAACACGTCGAGCGTATCGAGGGCGCGCTTCGGCTCCCCCGACCGAGCCCAGGCTTCGGCACAGATGGCTCCCAGCATGGCCCGCGAGCGCGGATCCGATGCACGCTTGAGATCGATGTTGTCGACCAGCTGACGCGCCAAGCTGACTTCGCCCAAGCCCAAATGCAGCATGGCGCGCTGACCGCGTGCCTCGTCCGCGACGGGGCCGAGCATCTTGCCGAGGTCCAGCGTTTCGAGCGTAGCGAGGGCCTGACGTGGATCCTCCTGCGCCTCCAGCTGCGCGCGTGCGAAGACACTCGCCGGATCGTTCTTCTTGCCTTGGCTCCCGAGCTTCTCGATGGCGGCCTTCCGGTCCTCCGCCGTCTGCACCCCTGCGAGCAAGCTCGCCACGTTGCGGGCGGAGCGCGCCCGCCGGAGCGTCCAGATCAAAAGTCCCACCGCCCCGAGAGTGAGGGCGCCCGCTACGGCGAGCGGGATGTAGCCGCCGCTCGGCCACACTGCGTACACGAGACCCCCGAGGAGCCAGATGCCGGCGAGGATGAGGCCGATGCGCGTCAGCATGCTGCGCATGAGGTCCGGCGACAGTGGGTCGGGTGGAACGCTCGCACTGCCGGCGATCGGCTGCTTCAGACGAGCCCGCAGCTCCTTGCCCGATGGTCCGCGCCGAGAGGCGCGCCCTGGTACCGATCCTTTGGCCACGGCGCCGCTCTTAATCCGAGGTCAGGCGCCGTGCAACCGGTCTCAGGCTGTCGGGGGGCGAGTCGGGGAGGCCAAAGCGAAAATGGTTGAAAATGCTCTGGACGAGGGAGAGTGCCGGCACCGCGAGCAGCGCCCCCCAAATGCCGAAGAAGTGCTCCCCGACCAGCAGCGAGAAGACGATGAGGACCGGATGGATCTTCGCCGACGCCCCGATGATCTTGGGGTTCAGCAAGTTCGCCTCGACCTGGTGGATGCCGATGATCCAGATGAGCACCCAAAGAGCGGTGCCGAAGCTCTGCGTCAGGCCGACCAGGACCGCGGGCACGGTGCTCAGGATGGCACCGAAGATGGGGATGATGGAGAACACCGTTGCGATGAGGGCCAGCACGGGCCAGTACTTGAGGTCGAACAGCCAGAAGCCAATGGCCGACAGCACGCCGTTGACCAAGCAGATCAAAAGCTGCCCGCGCACGACGCCCGAGAGCCCCTTGTCCATGCGCAAGAGCAGGCGCCCGAAGGCGCCACGATGTGCCGGTGGCACCAGGCTACCGAAGAACGCCAGCACGGACTCGCGCGTGTACATGAGATAGGCGGCAACCATCAGCACCATGAACAGGACGAAGATGGCGCGCGTCGTGCGGGCGATGATTTGCTGGCCCAGCTTGAGCACGCCGCCCGCGTTGGTCTCGACATACTGCAAAAGGCGATCGGTCGCGTCCTCGAGCACTGCCGCCAGCGCGAATCGACCCACTGGTGTCGCGCCCTGATCGACGATCCGGTAGTGGCCCGGATTCTCCTCGACGATCTCGATGCCGGGGCCGAGCTCGACCGCATACGTGCCGTTTTCGCGCGGCTCGATGAGCACCGCCGGGCGCGGCTCGGGCCGGGCTACGGGCACTCGTCTCTCTTCGTCGATCGGCAGCTGGCCCAGAAACGAATTGACCCGGCGATCGACCTCTGGCCCGTGAGTCGTGGCAGCGTGGTGCACCATGCCCGGTGCTTCCCGCACGAGGCGACCCGTCTCGCGCAGCAGCATGGGCGCGAGTGCCGCGAGGAAGAGCGCCACGCTACCCAAGACCACGATGTAAACTGCCGAGATCGAGAGCGGGCGCGGCAAGCGAGCACGCCGCTCGCCCCACGTCACGAGCGGCGTCAGCACGTACGCGATGATCGCTGCCAACATGAAGGGCAACAGCACTTCACGCACCAGCAGTAAGAGCAGGACGGTGAGCCCGCCTGTTATGGAGAGAAACACGACTCGGGCTCTCGTCCAGCCGACCGAGTCGCTATCGTCGTCGAGCATTGGTGGGGGGAGCCTACAGCGAAACGCGCGCGCGACGAGCGTTCCGGCGCGGTCATCGACGCTTCGCTCGCGACAGGCCCGAGCGCGCGGAGCGCACGTGCCACCGGAGGTCCTGGCTGCCCCGAAGCGCGCCCGTTCAGTCGCACTGAAGTCGCCGTGCGGAGCGCCCGAACTGCGCCCGTGTGAGTCCGAGCCCGGGGCCGCCGGGTCACAAAACGCCGAAGTCCCGAAGCGCCGCGAGCGGCCTTCGGGACTTCGAGGCTGGCCTCAGAGGGCCTTCGATCAGTCGCCCTTGTCGACGTTCAAGCCCGAGAGCTTGTCCTTGAGCAGGTCACCCAGGGTGGCGCCCTTGCTCGACTCGCGCTTCATCACCTGGAGCTGCTCGGCCGCGTCACTGTTGCCGGGGTTGAGCATGCTCATGGTCAGGCGGCGATCCATCGTGTCGATGTTGGCCACCTCGGCCTTGACCTTCTCACCAGCGGTGAGCGACGTCCCGATCGGCATCTCGCCGCTCGGAATGATGGCTTCGATGCCATCGGCGATGCGCACGAACGCGCCGTACTCGGTCTGAGCCAGGACCGTGACCTCGTCGACCACGGTGCCAGGCTTGTACTTCTCGAGGATGATGCCCCAGGGGTCGTCGTGCAGCTGGCGCACGCCCAGGCTGACCTTCTTCTCGTCGTGGTTGATCGAGAGGATGATCGCCTCGACGTCGTCGCCCTTCTGGTAGACGTCGGCGGGGTTGTTGATCTTGACGGTCCAGCTGAGGTCCGTCTTGTGCACCATGCCGTCCACGCCTTCTTCGATGCCGACGAAGACGCCGTAGTCGGTGATCGAGCGCACCTTGCCGGCAATCTTGTCACCAGGCTTGTACGTGCTCGTGAAGACCGACCAGGGATCGGGCTCGAGCTGCTTCATGCCCAGGCTGATGCGCTTGTTGGCCGTGTCGACCTCGAGCACCTGGCAGGCCACCTCTTGGGCCATTTCGAGCATCTTGGAGGGGTGCTTGACCTTCTTGGTCCAGCTCATCTCCGAGACGTGGATGAGACCTTCGACTCCCGGCTCGAGCTCCACGAAGGCGCCGTAGTCGGTGAGGCTCATGACCTTGCCGTGGACGAGCTTGCCCACGGGGTATGCCTCGGCTGCGTGGCTCCACGGATCCTCCTGGGTCTGCTTCATGCCCAGGCTGACGCGCTCGGTCTCCGGATTGTACTTGAGGACCTTGACCGTGACCTCGTCGCCCACGTTGAAGACTTCGCTGGGGTGGTTGACGCGACCCCAGGACATGTCCGTGATGTGGAGCAAGCCGTCGATACCGCCGAGGTCGACGAACGCGCCGTACTCGGTGAGGTTCTTGATCGTGCCGCGCAGCACCTGACCCTCTTGCAGGTTCTCGAGCGTCTTCTCTTTGAGACTGTCGCGCTCCTTCTCGAGGAGCACGCGACGCGAGAGCACGATGTTGCCGCGCTTCTTGTTGAACTTGATGACCTTGAACTCGTAGGTCTGGCCGATCAGCTTGTCCAAGTTTCGGATGGGCCGGAGGTCCACCTGGGAGCCGGGAAGGAAGGCCTTCACGCCGCCACGAATGGTGACCGAGAGGCCGCCCTTCACGCGCTGGCTGATGGTGCCTTCGATGATCTCGTCGCGCTCGCAAGCGCTCGAAATCTCGTCCCACACCTTCATCTTGTCCGCCTTCTCCTTGGAAAGCGAAATCAGGCCTTCGTCACTCTCGCGGCTCTCGATGAAGACATCGACCTTGTCGCCAGGTGCCACGTGCACCTCGCCCTTGGCGTCGATGAATTCGTCCTTGCTCAGGACCCCTTCGGACTTTCCGCCGATGTCGACGATGACGAAGTCGCGGCTGACGCGAACGACGACGCCGGTAACGATTTGTCCTTCACCGCCGAGCTCGTGCTCGTGCGTGGTGGTTTGGGCTTGCTCGAAGAGCTGAGCGAACGTCATGTCCGAAGAGGACGTGACCTGTTGGGTGTTGGTCATGTAGGGGGTTCTTGTCAGCTGCGCGCGAGGGGCGGGGGAAACTCGGGACGGACGAAAATTCGGCAGCCAATCGTGCTTGCCCTCGCAAAGGCGCACGTCCCAAGGGGCGCGTTGGGTAGCGCAGGTAGCAAGCCGCGTCAAACCAGCGCCCGGCGCTCTCACGCCACTCTTTCGTAGCTTGTCCTGGCTAGCGCGGGCTTGTCCTGGCTAGCGCGGCCTCGTCCTGGCTGCCGCGTCAGCGGCTTGGCGAGCGGTCGTCACCCCCGCCCAACGCGGATCAGGGCAGGTCGGCGGCGGTCGCCGGCGCCTCGACGCCCATGAGACGCGCCAGCCCGCTCGCCAGGTTGGCGACCAGACGATCGAACTCCACCCGTGACAGAACCGTGGCGGCACGGACGGGCGCGCCGTCGTCGCGGCGCACCTGCCAGCGCTCCGACCCGGATAGCAGCTTGAAATCACCCGTTTTTCCAGAGGCGAGCGCGACGAGAGCCTCCTCCCCGAGCTCCGGCGCCTGGGGCAGAACGAGCTCCGCCCTGAACTCTTGGCCCGGGAACACCGCGAGGCGGGCCCCTCCCCAGGCGCTGACGTCGTCGGCGCCGAATGCCACCGCGAGCGCAGTGCCCGCGCGTAGCTCGGGGCGCTCCGGCTGCGTCGCGAGCACCCGGTCGAGCAGCTCCTCCGTCTGCGCCAGGACCAACACGCCGTCGTCGGCCGCGGCAAACGCGGCGCCGGACTGATGAACGAGCCGCTGTGGGGACCCACCCAGCCGGACTGGAATTCCCTCCCGCTGCAGCATCCGCGCGACGCCGCTCACGATTTCGTCCCGCCGGAAGTGGCCGCCCAAGAGGACGACCCAGTGCCCAGCCCGGTCGACGGCGATGCCCAGCTCGCGCAGGTCGACTCCAAGCTCAATCGTCGTCTGGTCGCGCAATGCCTGAAGGCGCGACACGCTCTTGCGGCCGCCGGTCGGATCCTGAGTGCGGCTGGCCTCGATGAGCGGCAAGAGATGCCGACGAAACGGCTCGTAGACGACGGCCTGCTCGATATCGAGGCGCAAGGCGAGCGCGTACTCGGACGGCATGTGCCGGGTGACGCGCGGCACGTAGCTCACGTAGCGCTGGTACACGTAGAGGGCGAGCGCGAACGCAAGAGTGAGGCTCACTCCCAGAACAGCGAACACCGCGCGGTGCGAGGTGCCTTCTCTCGTACTCGATGACGTCAAGGAACTGCTGCTTAGAACGCCCGCGCTTCGGAGGAAAGCCGCCCCTCGACCTCACGCACCGCGCTGACGATCATTTGCACGACCTCGTCCACGCTGCTCTGCGACGAATCCACCAAGAGCGCATCTTCTGCGCGGACCAGGGGCGCGATCGGACGTGTGCTGTCACGCCGGTCACGCTCGATCACCTCGCTCAAGACCTGGGCGAGCGGCGGCGCGTCCCCTTTTTGAGACAGCTCCAGTCGCCGACGTTCGGCTCGCACCTCCGCGCTCGCCGTCAGGTAGAACTTCGCCTCTGCATCCGGGAACACGACCGACCCGATGTCGCGTCCCTCGAGAACGACGCCGCCTGCGCGTCCGAGCTGGCGCTGGATGTCGAGCAGTGCGGCGCGGACCGGCTCGTGCTGCGACACGATGCTCGCCCCCTGCCCCATCTCGAGCGTGCGAATGGCCCGAGACACGTCACGCCCGCGCACGACGACCCGAGTATCCGGACCGCTGGTGCTGAGCTCGAGCGCGCCCGGCAGCGCCAGCTGCTTGGCCACCTCTGCCGCTCGATCGGCGTCCATGAGATCGACTCCCTGCTCGAGACACTCGCTGGCGACCGCGCGGTAGAGCGCTCCGGTGTCGACGCGCGTGTAGCCGAGTGCGTCGGCCACGAGGCGCGTGACCGTGCTTTTCCCGGCCCCTGCCGGACCATCGATGGCCACGACCGGACGCCGACGCGGCAGCGGCGGCTGGGTCATGCGGGGCTCGCCTCCAAGGCGGCACCGAGCGCCTTGAGCGTCCCGATCATCCGAGGAAACTCGGCGCGCAGACAGTCGACATCGTCGAGGACGCTCGGCTCGGCACCAATCAACGCCATGAGCGTGCCTAGCGCGGCGAGCCGTCCGTCGCCACCCGTCGTCAGGCGCAGCGCACTGAGCGTCCGACCGTCGCGCCCGGTCACGCTGATGCCGCCCCCAAGTTCCACATCGACCCCGCCGCTGCGAAGATAACCGAGTGTGCGTTCGATGAAGCGTGGATCGCCACCACGACCGTGCGCAACGAGCTCCGGAAACTCGAAGCGACCCGTTCCCTGAGCCGCCGCGAGGAGCAACGGAAAGATGGCGTCACCCAGGCGCACTGCGCCTTCGCCCGCGATGGCGATGGTGCGTGTCGAATCGCCGTGGCCGAGTCGTCCGAAGAACGTGACGTCCCCAAAGGGCTCCCCCTGCACGTCGCCGCCGGGCCGCACCGTGGCACCGCCGCCGAGCACGCGAACGAGTGTTGCCACATCCGGGCCGCTCGGGTTGGTGGACACGCCGCGCACTTCGATGCGGCTGCCCGGCACCACGAGTGCGGCGGTCGCTAGATAGGCCAGAGCCTGGGCACTACCGATGGGCCCGAAATTCTGCGGCGACAGGGCATCGGCGTCGCGCGGCGGGTGCAAAGTCAAAAGGCTCCCTGCACGGTGGATGGGGGCGCGCGCGCGCAAGAGGGCGCGCTCGAGGTGATCGGCAGAGGTGACCGTTTCGAAAACGCGGGTCTCTCCCTCCGCGCGCAGACCGACCAACAAAGCCGCCTGCTTGAGCCAGCAGAAGTGACCGGAAGACTCGAGCTCGAACCCGGCGATCCGCCGCCCTTCCGGCCAAGTCAGGTGCAGATGCGATCCTCGAGACCCGTCTGTGACCGGCTCGGCCCGGAGCGCTCCGAGCGGACTCAAGAATGCAGCCGCTGCCTCCGCCACGAGCGCGTCGACGAGCAGCTGGTAGTGACCGACGCGCCCGGCCAAAAGCCCCACCAAGAGGGCGCCGACGTCGCACGCGCCTCGAACGTCGAGGACACCGGGCTCCTCCAGCGGCCCAGCCAGACCGCGGCCCACGATCTCCACCTCCCATTGACCCGTGCTGACGGCGCGGGAAGCGCTCTCGAAGCCCAAGAGCTCGAGGGCCTCGAGCAGCGCCTGCGCCGAAGGCCCTGGGCTCTGCCTGAGCTCGATCTTGGATCGACCGCGACATATTGCCGCGAGCGCGATGCGCGCCAGCAGAATGGATTGGTCGTCGAAGACGGGCACGCTCCCCACGAGCGGCGACCGGCACGGATGAACGGTGAGCTTTTGGACTGAGGGCGTCACTCGAACATCTTGCCTGACAGTTCTTCGGCGCGGGCCAAGAGCACGGCGATGGCTCGACCTTCGACCTCGACGGCGACTTGCGCGTCTTGTCCTACGGCTTGCGCCTGCACGCGACGAAGGGGGCGTGGAATGCGCAGGACGCTCATCAAGAGCGCGTACTTCTCGAGCGCGGCGGCCTGGGCCTCGATGTCGGCCGCCGCCGCCTGGGCGGTGTCGGGTCGATCGTAGGTGAGCGCCCCGGCCAAATTCAGGCCCGGGGAGTCGAAATTGCCCAAGAGGCGTGCCGCTCTCAGCCCCTCGAGAAAGGCGAGACGAGTGCGCACGACGGCAGGCACGGGCTGCGCGTCCAGGTCGACCCCGAACGCAACGGGAGCTTGGCTCTGGAGCATCTTTTCGAACCAGGGGGGAAGCGGCCGCACCAGGCGTCCCGACTCTACCCGCTCGAGTACGCGGCGCACGCCAATCTCGGTGCCAAGGATCAGCGTGTGCTCGGTGAGAGGCACGAGCGCCAGCCCCTCGAGCACCAGCATGTCGAAGCCTGCGAACTTGGTGCGCGTGATGGTCTTGCCATGGCGGGCCACGGGGTCCTTGGCAAAAGCGTCGAGGATTTGCGCTTTGGAGAAGCGCCCACTGACGATCATCGCGACGTCCGAGCCCACCGTCGCGTAGACGCCAAGACGAATGCGATCCACGTCGCGCTCGGGATCGATGACGATGCCGCGTGAGACGGGCAGTCGGTCCTGCCAGAAGGCCCGCGCCTCTTGCCCGAAGGACGACGCGAACGCGGCCCGACTGTCGACGTCGCCCCAGGCTACGGCGCCCCGCGGCAGGAGCGCCCACGGATCGGCGTCGATTTGAGCGGCGGTCGCGGGCGTGCGGGTGGACTCACGGATGACCTCCTGCGGCGCGGCGCAGGCCAGAGTCGCCCAAGCGAGTGCGACGATCGTGAGGCCCTGCCGACGATTCACCCGCACACCTCTGCCAAAGCTTGGAGGAAGCGCTCGTTTTCCGCCCGCGTGCCCACGGAGATGCGGAGCGACTGAGCAAGGCCTGGAATCGGTCGCACGATCACGCCGCGATCGAGCAGCTGGTCGTAGAGCTCGCGACTCGATCGAGCGAAATCACAGAGGATGAAGTTCGTCTGGCTCGGGTACACGCGCTCGGCGTATGCGGTGAGACCGGCGCTCAGGAATCGGCGCTCGGCGGTGTTGTTGGCCACGCTCTTTTGCAGGTGATTCACGTCGCCGAGGGCCGCGATGCCGGCCTCCTGACTGGGCACGCCGACATTGAACGGAGCGCGCAAGCGATTGATGTAATCCATCAGCGGCGCCGGTCCGATGCCGTACCCCACTCGGAAGCCTGCCAGCCCATAGGCCTTCGAAAACGTGCGAAGGACGATCACACGTTGTCGCAAGTGCCGGAGCTTCAAGCCATTCGGGTAGTCGGGCGCATCCGCAAACTCGAAGTAGGCTTCGTCCAAGACGACGATCACCTGCGACGGGACGGCGGCCAAGAAGGCGGCCAAGCGCTGCTCGCTGACGTACGTGCCCGTGGGATTGTTCGGGTTGTCGAGGATGAGCACACGCGTCTCGGGCCGAACCGCTGCGAGCATCGCGTCGAGGTCGTGGACGCGATCGGCGTTCGTGGGGACCGCGGTGAAGGCCACCCCGTGTGCGGCGGCAATCACCGGGTACATGCTGAAGCCCGGCGTACCGAAGACGACGTGGTGATCGGGCGTGGTGAAGGTGCGGACGATGAGCTCGAGCAGCTCGTTCGAGCCGCTGCCATGCACCACCTCCGAGATCGGGACACCGTGAAAATCGGCGACCGCCAAACGCAGGCGATGCCCGGCCCCATCGGGGTACCGATGCACGCTGCTGAGCGCACGCAGCGCAGCTTCGACGGCGAGCGGGCTCGGGCCCAGGGGATTCTCGTTGGAGGCCAGCTTGACGATGTCGCTGAGGCCCTTCTCTCGCGCCAGCTCTTCGATCGGCTTGCCGCCCTGATAGGGAGTGAGGCGCTCGATCGAGGCAGTGACCAGGTCGGACATGGGGGGCCGGGGACTATAGCCCCACGCGACGGGAACGGAATGGTGCTACCGTCCGCCCCCATGTTCAGATCCCAACCCGAAAAGCGGGTCCAGATTGGCCTCTCGACCTCCGGCGGCCGCTTCGCCCGCCGCATCGTTTGCGGCAGCGCCGTGCTCGCCCTGCTGCTCGGGGGCTGCAAGAACGAGTCCTCGAAGGCCTCGCCCGTCGCGAGCGCAGCGCCGAGCGCGAGCGCGCCGAGCCTCGCGCCCAGTGCACCTGGCGCCCTCGAGGCGGCACCCGTGGGCGCGGCCAGTGCTGCCCCCGCCGCGTCTGCGACGCCACCGAGTCCCGGCGGCCCGCCCCAGGTGACGATCACCGTGCAGAATGCGGGACAGGAGCCGAAGAAGCTCCTCCGCTACCGCTTTCAGAAGGGCAAGACCAAGACCTTCAGCATGAAGATGAACCTCAGCATGAGCGCCACCATGGAGGGCCAGCCAGGTCAGCCGATGCCTCCAGTCGAGTTCGACTTCGGCGGCAAGTCGCTCACTTTGGACGTGGCTGCGGATGGCGGCGCGACGCGTCAAACGACGTTCACGACGTTCGCCCCCAAGATGCCGAATCTCCCGCCGCAAGTCGCCGCACAAATGGAGGCCGAGATGAAGGGTCTGGAAGGCGTCCAGATCACCGAGTTCATCACTGCGCGCGGCCAAGTGACGAACGTGGAGGTCAATCAAGCGACCGTGAAGTCACCGCAGGTGCAGCAGCTCTTGACCAACCTGATCGAAGGCATGTCGAACTCGTTCTTGCCCCTGCCAGAAACGCCCGTCGGTCTCGGCGCCACTTGGGAAAGCCGGTCGGTGATGGTGGCCAGCGGAGTCGCCGTGACACAGATCGGCCGGTTCAAGGTGGCCGCCATCCAAGGCGATCTGGTCACGCTCGACCTCGGCATCGAGCAGCTCGCGGACGCCAAGGCGGTGCCGAGCTTCCCGAGCGCACCCGGGGTGCAGACGCAGCTCGTCAGCATGGATGGCAAAGGCACGGGGCAAACGGTGGTGAACCTCGCCACCCTCGACTCGACCGGCTCCGTTCAGATCGAGACGAAGACGGTGACCCGCGTATCGTCGGCGCCCGAGCCGGCTGCTCCGCCGGGACCCGGCATGCCTGCCCAGCCGGCGGGCCCAGCGCAGTCCGCGACCTCCGTGCTCGTCGCCAAGGTGGGCGTGACCATCAAGATGGCCGACTGACGAGGCACGAGCGAACCGGCTCGTACCGATGCGCGCCACCTTTGAGTGACGGAGCGCGTCGGACGGGCCGGTCGCGATACTGCTCGATCAGAGCCGCTCGAGCAGGCCGAGCGAGCAGAGCGGAGCGGGCAGTGCCGAGCGAGCAGGCCGAGCGAGCAGGCCGAGCGAGCAGAGCCGCTCGAGCAGGCCGAGCGAGCTCAGCGCAGACCCAGAAGGAACTGGGCGACGTCGAAGCGGCGGCTCACGTTGAGCTTGTTGAAGATCGAGGCGACCTGATTGGCCACGGTCCGTTCGGCCGTACCGCGCGCAATGGCAATGTCTCGATTCGACAGACCATCGCACACCATCCAGGCCACATCCGTCTCAGCGCTCGAAAGCCGCACCTCGAGCTCCGGACGGGGCGGCACCGGCACCCTCAAGCTGAGGAGCGTGTCCTCGCCGTAGGTGACTTCCGCTAGCGTGGCGCGGCCCGCACGGCCCTTTTCAGCCTCTTGCAGGGCTCGCCAGGTTTCGAGGGCCGTGAAGCGCGATGCAGCGCCCAGCTTGCCCAGCGCATTTCCCAGGTGCCCGCACACGCACTGCCTGGTGATGCCGAGGCGGCGTGAGAGCTCACGATCCGCGACGCCACTGAGAACGGCGTCGAGCACCTCTTGCTCACGACTGCTCACGAGGAGCGCCCCGGGCTTGAGGAGAACGTGGAGCTCCGTCCCACGACGGTAGACGTCCACGAGGCCCCAATCGCCCGTCAGGAAGGATGCTCGCGTCAGCCGATGCGCATTGGCCACTGGCTGGTGCAGCACCTGGTCGGAGAGCGCCCGGGGCGAGAGGCGGGTCTGGGATTCTGGGATTTCGAGCCGCGCGCTCTGTTCGTCGCGCAGGTCGGACACCAGATGTTCAGACGCCAGTTCGGACGAGGGGCCTACGGCCTCCATCAAGCCGCTTTCATTCGGACTATTGTCCTGAAGCGGAACCAGAGCCAACGCGTGCTGCCTTACTTGCTGAATAGCCATTTGGGGTTCTCCAGCCCCCCACGCGGGAGACCAAGAAACTCTAACCGACGTTGGCTAGTCCTGCACGAAATTACCGCACTCTGGTTGTTGAATTTCCATGCATGCGGCAAAACGCACCAAGTGTGGCGCTTTGGTACATCTGTTTGAGTGGGCGCAAGAGGGCTCGAACCTCTGACCCCAGCCTTGTAAGGGCCGTGCTCTACCAACTGAGCTATGCGCCCGATATCGCTCGGGGACCACCGGTCTAGCGGGGCAGCCGCTCCGCCGCAAGCGGTCGAGGCTCGGCGCGCATCGACCTGGGAGGGCGGTGGGGCAAGAAGGCGCCCCGCATTTGGTCCGGAACGCGAAGACTGGTTCGCGTCAAACCGTCGGCCGGTCACGCTCGCCGGGATCGGCGGGCGGATCGGTGGACGGCAATTCCGGCTCGGGCGGAACGTCGTGGTAGGTCACCACCTGACCCATGCGGTCACCGAAGAGCCGCGCCGGGTCGTCGAGGGCCAGCGCCTCACGCAGCACCTCGTCCATGTGCTCGACCAGAACGATGCGCAGCTCCGCTCGCACCGTCTCCGGCACCTCCTTCAGGTCCTTCTGGTTGTCGCGCGGGATGATCACCGTGCGGATGCGGTTGCGCTGCGCTGCGATCAGCTTCTCCTTCAGGCCGCCGATCGGCATCACCCGCCCGCGAAGCGTGATCTCTCCCGTCATCGCGATGTCGTGCCGAACGGGGATCCGCGTGAGCGCACTGGCCATGCTGGTGGCCATGGTGACGCCCGCGCTGGGACCATCCTTGCGCACGAAATCCGGGAAGTGCACGTGCAGATCCTTGGCCTGGTAGAAATCCGCGTCCAGGCCGAGCACGCTGCTGCGCGCGCGAATGTAGCTGAGTGCCGCCTGGGCGCTCTCCTCCATGCCCTTCTCCAAGAGCCCAGTGATGACGAGCTTGCCCTTGCCGGCCACGACCGTGACCTCGCAGTCCAAGATGTCCCCACCGAAATCGGAGACGCTGAGGCCGTGCGTGAGGCCCACCAGGTCATGGTCGTCGGTGCGCACGTCGCGGTACTTGTGCACGCCCAAGAGCGCGCCCACCTCGCTGCGGTCGATGACGTACTTCAGGCGCGCGGCCGCTCTGGCCTTTCCGACGTCGGGGCCCAGCGCGTCGCCCTCGGGCGCTTCTGGGAGGCCCGAGCTCGACGACGCGTCTTCCCCGCCCACGGGGGTGGCGCGCACGAATTCGCGACCGTGTTCCTTGACCACGCGCAGCGCGAGCTTCCGCATGAGGGAAGCCACCTGGCGCTCCAAGCTGCGGACGCCCGCTTCACGCGTGTAGTGGCGAATGACCTCCCGGAGCGCGTCGTCCTGAACATCGACGTCCACGTCCACGAGTCCGCAATCACGCTTCGTCTTCGGGACCAAGTAACGCCGGGCGATCGCCAGCTTCTCGATCTCCGTGTAGCTGGAGAGCTCGATGATCTCCATGCGGTCTCGCAGGGGGATCGGGATGCCGCTCAAGCTGTTGGCAGTGGTGATGAACATCACCTCCGACAGGTCGTAGTCGAGGTCGAGGTAGTGATCGTTGAACGCCTTGTTCTGCTCGGGATCGAGGACTTCGAGCAGCGCCGAGGCTGGGTCGCCGCGGAAGTCGGTGCTCATCTTGTCGATCTCGTCCAAGAGGAACACGGGATTCTGAGTGCCCGCCTTCTTCAGGCTTTGGATCAGCTTTCCCGGAAGCGCTCCGATGTACGTTCGGCGATGACCGCGAACTTCGGCCTCGTCACGCACGCCACCTAGAGAGAGTCGCACGAACTTCCGGCCAGTGGCCCGCGCGATGCTGCGGGCGATGCTCGTCTTGCCAACGCCAGGCGGCCCGACGAAGCACAAAATGGGGCTCCTCAGCTGGCCCGTCAGTGCCTGCACCGCGAGGTACTCGACGATGCGCTCTTTGCATTTCTCGAGGCCGAAATGGTCCTCCTCGAGGATCTGCTCGGCGACCGAAAGGTCGAACGTCTCCGCGGTGCGGTCGCCCCAAGGCAGGCTGACGATCCAGTCGATGTAATTGCGCACCACGGTCGCCTCGGCGCTCGTGGGATGCATCATGCGCAGCTTCTTGAGTTCCTTCTCGACCTTGGTCGCTGCCTCGGCGCTGAGCGCCTTCTTCTTCAGCGCTTCCTCGATCTCGGCGATCTCGTTCTTGAACTCGTCGCGCTCGCCGCCCAGCTCCTTCTGGATGGCCTGCATCTGCTCGTTCAGGTAGTACTCCTTCTGCGAGCGCTCCATCTGCTTCTTCACGCGCGAGCGGATCTTCTTCTCCACCTGGAGAATCTCGATTTCGCCCTGCATGAGCTGATAGAGGCGCTCCAGACGCACCTTCACGTTCATGGCCGAAAGCAGCTCGTAGCGCTCGGCCAGCTTGATGGTGGGCAGGTTGGCGGCGATGGTGTCACTCAGCTTCGACGGATCGTCGATGCTCTGCACGCTCATCACCACCTCGGGCTGAATCTTCTTGTTCAGCTTGGCGTACACTTCGAACGTGCTCTGCACGCTGCGAATGAGCGCCTCGACCTCGACGCCTTCTGCGCCCTCCTCGAAGATCGGCTCGACCTCGACCAGGAAGTAATTGCGGCTCGGCAAGTAGCGCTTGGCGCGCGCCCGTTGGCGCCCTTCCACGAGCACCTTCACGGTACCGTCCGCCAGCCGCAGGAGCTGCACGATCGTACCTACGGTTCCAACGTCGTAGATTTCGTCCGGACCGGGATCGTTCGTGCGCGCGTTCTTCTGCGCCACGAGGAAGATCTCCTTGTCGCGCGACATTGCTTCGTCGAGCGCTGCGATGCTCTTCTCGCGGCCGACGAACAGCTGCGAGACCATGTGCGGGAAAACGACGATGTCGCGCAGCGGCAGCGCGGGAATCTGGGCGCGAACAGGGCTGTCGGCGCCGTCATTCTTGAAGAACATGAGCTATTCGGGCGCGAAGCGGCGTCAGCCGACGCCCGCCTCCTTCTCGTAGACCACGAGCGGAGACTCGCCCTTGGAGATGGCCTCTTCGTTGACGACGACCTCTTTGATGTTGGACTTCGAGGGCACCTCGTACATCACCTCGAGCATCGCCTCTTCGAGGATGGCGCGCAGACCACGCGCACCGCTCTCGCGCTCGAGCGCCTTGTGCGCCACGGCGCGCAACGCCCCTTGAGTGAAGGTGAGCTTCACGCCGTCCATCTCGAACAGCTTCTGGAACTGACGCACCAGGCTGTTCTTGGGGGTGGTGAGAATGTCGACGAGCGCCTCTTCAGTCAGCTCTTCGAGCGTGGCCAGCACTGGCAAACGACCGATGAACTCCGGGATGAGGCCGAACTTGAGCAAGTCTTCCGGCTGAACAGCGGCCAAGAGCTCGCCCAGCCTGAGGTCCTTCTTGCTCTTCACCTCGGCGCCGAAGCCCAAGCGCGACTGGCCCAAGCGGCGCTGGATGATCTGATCCAAGCCGACGAACGCTCCTCCGCAGATGAACAGGATGTTCGAAGTATCAATCTGCAGGAAGTCCTGCTGAGGGTGCTTGCGGCCGCCCTTGGGGGGAACGTTGGCCACCGTGCCTTCGATGATCTTGAGGAGCGCCTGCTGCACGCCTTCGCCCGAGACGTCACGCGTGATCGAGGGGTTGTCACTCTTGCGGCTGACCTTGTCGATTTCGTCGATGTAGACGATGCCGCGCTGAGCGCGCTCGACGTCGTGATCGGCGTTCTGCAGGAGCTGGACGATGATGTTCTCGACGTCCTCACCGACGTAGCCAGCCTCCGTGAGCGTGGTGGCATCGGCGATGGCGAACGGTACCTTGATGATCTTGGCGAGCGTCTGGGCCAAGAGCGTCTTGCCGCTGCCGGTCGGCCCGAGCAGCAAGATGTTGCTCTTGCCGAGCTCGACATCGTCTGCACCGACCTTCGAGTCGATGCGCTTGTAGTGGTTGTGAACCGCAACCGAGAGGATCTTCTTGGCGCGATCCTGGCCGACGACGTAGTCATCCAGGATGCCTTTGATCTCGACCGGCTTGGGCAGCGGATCGCTACCGCTCGAGGGCTCGTCCTTCTCGACTTCCTCGGCAATGATGTCGTTGCAGAGGGCAATGCACTCGTCACAAATGTAGACGGTCGGGCCCGCAATGAGCTTTTTCACTTCCTTCTGCGACTTGCCACAGAAGGAGCAGCTCAAGTTTCCGTTCGAATCTTCCCGACGTCGATCCAAGGTACACCTCTGAGATCTAGGAGTAGCCCGGCCTGCACCCCCCCGAAAGGAGTATGTCCCGAAAGGCAGGGCTCAAAGGAACCTTGCCTCTCTTGGCACCGCCGAGCAGTGGAAAAAGAAGCATTGCCCAGTGAAGCAATGCCAGAGAGGAACGCCCTCTCGGGGTGCCAGGTCGCAGGACAGCCGAGGCCCTCGGGCCTACTCTCTGCAGCTTAGTTTTCGCATTCGGCCCTCGCAAGGAAACTCACGCGAAGCCCGGCGCCTCGCACGTCACTTCGAGAACAGGCGCGCTCTGGCCGGTAGGCCCGACGCGCTGCGCGCGCTCGGCCGGAGCTCGCATGCGCGGCCCGAGCGCGCAGGCAGCGCGCAGGGAGCGCGCAGCCTTCGGGACGCGAGCTGGCCCCTCCGGCCCGGTCCGTGTGCTCGCGTCGTCGACGATGTAGGCAGACCCCACACCGTCCGACGCGGCAAGAGCGCTGCTGCTCGAGCCAGCCTCGCCGGAGCCAGGCCCCAGGCCCGCTCGAGCCAGGCCCGCCCCAGCCAGCCTGTCCCGCCAGGAAAGAGCGCGCGCGGCGCCCGTCAGGAGCGCTTGCGAATGAAGATCTCGTCGATCAGGCCATATTCCTTGGCCTGGGCCGCACCGAGGTAGAAGTCGCGCTCGATGTCGGACGCGATTTGCTCGCGCGTCTTGCCGGTGGAAGCCACGAGGATGTCGGTGATGACATCCTTCATGTGCCGGATCTCGCGAGCCTGGATCTCGATGTCGGTTGCCTGACCGCGGGCGCCACCGAGCGGCTGATGGATCATGATGCGCGAATGAGGCAGCGCGAAGCGCCGCCCTTTTTCGCCCGCGCAGAGGAGGAGCGCTCCCATGCTCGCCGCCTGCCCGATGCAGATCGTGCTGACGGGGCTTTTGACGTATTCCATCGTGTCGAAGATGGCGAGGCCCGCCGTCACGACGCCACCCGGCGAGTTGATGTAGAGCTGAATGTCCTTGTCGGGATCTTCGCTCTCCAAGAACAGGAACTGGGCGATGATGATGTTGGCCACGTCATCGTCCACGGCGCTGCCGAGGAACACGATGCGGTCCTTGAGGAGGCGGCTGAAAATGTCCCAAGACCGCTCGCCACGATGCGTCGTTTCCACCACGTGCGGGTAGATGACGTTCGCCTCGGTGCGCAGGCCGGCCCGGACGTCGTCCGCGCGGCGCCCCTCGATCTCCAAACTGTGCTTGTGAACTTCGAGGATGCGCAGTGCATCCCGGACAGATTCCGGACGTTTCGTGGTGGTCATTCTTCGACGATCTTGGCCTTGGACTCGATGATGTCCAGCACCTTGTTCTCGAGAATCATTCCCACGAGCATTTCCCGCTTTTTGGGGTCGGCGTACTCGGCGCGCAGCTTGGCGACGTTCTTCCCGGTCTGCTCGGCGAGCTCCTTGAGGCCCTCTTCGATCTCGGCATTGCCGATCTGCAGGCCTTCCTTCTTGGCGATCTCGGCCATGATGAGCCCGGCGCGCACCTTGGTCTCGCTGTCCTTACGCAAGGACTCGCGCAGGGCATCGCCGACTCCGGTCACGTTCTGGCCCTGCATGCGGGCGCGGTAGACGATCTCCGCCTCGCTGGCGCGCATTTGCTGGTTGACCAAGCTGGGCGGCACGGGGACGGGGTTCGCCTCGACCAGCGCCTCGACCAACCGCTCGGCCAGGACGTTTTCGGTGCGCTCCTTCTCGCGCGCCTCGAGCTGCTCACGCAGGCTGGCCTTCAGCTGGTCCAGGGTCTCGAACTCTCCGAGATCCTTGGCCAGCTCGTCGTCGGCCGCCGGCAGAACGCGCTCCTTGAGATCACCCACGGTGATCGAGAACGTGGCGCGCTGCCCCGCCAGCTTCTTGTGCTGGTGACCGGCCGGCATGTCGACCTCTGCCTTCACCGTGTCGCCCACGCGGGCTCCCGTCAGCGCCTGCTCGATCTCGGTGAACACCTGGCTCAAGCCGAGCTCGATCGACAGGTTGCTCGCCCCGGCGTCGGGGATGGTCTCGCCACCAACGCTCACCGCGAGCTCACACGTGACGACGTCACCACTTTGGGCTCCACGCGCGGCACTCGGCGACTCCAAGGTCGAGTTGGCTCGGCGAATGGCGTCGAGCTCGCGCTCGACTTCCGTGTCGTCGACCGTGATCTTGGGGCGCTTGGCCTCGAGGCCCTCGTAGGTGACGCTGGCGATGGCCGGCAGCACCTCGACGCGCGCCTTGTACGAAAATGGCTTACCGGACTCGAGCTGCGAAGGCTCGACCGAGGGGCTGGTCACCGGCTGCATCTGCTTCTCGGCTGCAGCTTGCGGAAACGTCTCGTCGACCAGACGCTGAATCACGTCGGCATCCACACGCGGCCCGTACACGCGACGCACGATTTCCTTCGGAGCTTTGCCGGGGCGGAACCCCTTGATGCGCGACTTCTTTTGAACCGCGCCAAAGGTCTTCTCGTACTCGCGGGTGACGCGATCGGCTTCGATCTGCACGCTGAGCTCGACGAGGACGGGACTGATTTGCTCGACCGTAATTTGCATGGGGTGGTGCCTGAGTGCGAGCGCGCCGTGAGCGGCCTCGCTGGAATGAGGACGCCACCATTGGCATGGGGTCCGGGAGCGGTCAAGAACGTCCACGCACGGCGAGCGGGCCACAAAAAGGCCATGACCCCCGCAGAACGTCCGCGAGGGTCATCGGCCTTTCCGCGTCAGCCGCGGATCAAGTCAAGTAAGGAGGTAAGCAGGTGAGCCCGAGGGCTCACTCGTAGTCGTCGTCTTCGCCCTCGGCCTCGCGCAGGGCGGCCTCGAACGGATCGAGATCGAAGTCGAGGTCGGTCCGCCGATCCGGCATCTCGAGCTCGTCGATGCTCCAGCCGGCCCGCATGCCGGGGCGCAGCGCCTCACGGTGGAAGTCGGCAAAGCTCTTGTAACCTTTGGGGCTGAACATGGCGTCGGCGTTCTCTCCTCGAGCTCCCGGGTGCGGCTGCCCTCCCCGTGTGCTCCGTTATCCTACATCTGCGCACAGAGTAGGCTGAAGTAGGACCGCCCCCCAACAAAACGGCGGAGCCGCACGCGACTTCGATAGCTAGGTGACGAAGCGCCCTCGACTCTCGCTTTTGGCGCCACCCTGCTAGGCTGAGCGCCCTCCATGGCCGAACGACCGCTGATCTTCGCCATCGCCAACCAAAAGGGCGGCGTCGGCAAGACGACGACGGCAGTCAATTTGGCAGCCAGCCTGGCTGCCGCCGAGCGCCCGACGCTGCTCGTCGACCTCGACCCGCAGGCCAATGCGTCCAGCGGTGTCGGCGTCTCGCCCGGAACTGCCGAGAAAACAATCTACGATGCCCTGATTGGCGCGCACTCGCTCGACGAGGTGATCGTGCAAACGGGCATCCCGACGCTCGACCTCGCGCCGGCCAGCCAAGACCTGACGGCGGTCGAGTACGAGCTCTTCGACGAGCAGCGCGGCACGCACTTGCGGCAGGTTTTGCACAGCGCCGCCGCAGCTCGCTACGACTTCGTCATCATCGACTCGCCCCCGTCGCTCGGCGTTTTGACGCTGAATGTCCTCGGCGCGGCAGATCGGCTCATCATCCCGCTGCAACCCGAGTACTACGCGCTCGAAGGCATCAGCTACCTGATGGCAACCGTCGACCGCGTGCGGCAGAGCCTGAACCCGAACCTGATTGTCGAGGGCATCGTGCTCACCATGTGGGACGGACGGAACAACCTCGCGCATCAGGTGGCGGACCAAGTGCGCAAGCACTTCCGCGTCTTCGAGTCGATCATTCCCCGCAACGTGCGCCTGAGCGAGGCGCCGTCGCATGGCCTACCGGTGCTGCTCTACGACGTGCAAAGCAAAGGCTCGCAGAGCTACCTGATGCTCGCGCGTGAGGTGCTGGACGGGCCGGCAGCTGCCCTCGGCGCTGCGCCTGCCGGGGCGCCCAGCTCGCCGGTGGCCGCACCATGAAGCAGCACCGAGGACTCGGTCGCGGCCTCGACGCGCTGCTTCCGGCAGCTGGGCCGCCGCGACGCCCCGATCCGGACAGCGCGACGCCGAGTCCGGCGGGCCCGGCCGGCACGAGCGCCCCCCCACCCAATCCCTACAGCGGCAACATCTTCTCCTGTCCGCTCGAGAAGATCGTTCCCCAGAAGGGTCAGCCGCGACAGCACTTCGACACGGCGGCGCTGGACGAGCTGGCGGCCTCGATTCGCGAGCATGGCCTGCTCGAGCCGCTGGTCGTCCGGCGGCGGGGCGACGACCAGTTCGAGCTCATCGCCGGTGAGCGCCGCTGGCGCGCCTGTCAGCGGGCGGGCCTTCGTGAAGCACTCGTCGTCGTGCACGACGTCTCGTCCTTGCAGGCCTTCGAGCTCGCGATCATCGAGAACGTCCAGCGTGAAGATCTCGACCCCATCGAGCTCGCCGAAGCGCTCCAGCGCCTGATCCAGGAGCACGGCTACACGCAGGAAAAGCTGGCCGAGCGCATCGGCAAGGATCGCTCGACCATCGCCAACTCGCTGCGCCTCCTTCGGCTGCCCGAGGAGGTGCGCGACAAGGTCGTGACCGGTGAGCTGACCGAAGGCCACGGCCGCGCCCTGCTCAGTCTCGAAGATCCGAAGCGCATCGCCGAGGTGGCGCAAAAGGTCATCTTGGGACGCCTCTCGGTGCGACAGACCGAGGAGCTCGTGCGCGGCAGCAAGGCCAGCGCCGAGGGCGGCAGCGCCAAGGGCAAAGCCAAGAGCGCCAGCGTGCGCGACCTCGAGAAGCGGCTCGAGCGCAAGCTCGGGGCCCGCTGCGAGGTGAAGGACAAGGCCGGCAAAGGCGAGATCCTCATCCGTTACTCGAGCCTGGACGAGCTCGATCGCATCCTCGAGCTCATCCTCTGAGCTGGGTATCCTCTGAGCTGGGAGCGTGCGTGCTTCTCCGCGCCGGAAAGGCGAGTGAGAGCGGCGGCGCGTGCCGACGTGCGTGCCGACGTAGGCGCTACTTGGCCTTCAAGTCGCGAGCCGCCGCTTGGCCGAACGGCGTCTCGGGCCCGAGGCTCACGGCCTTCTTCAGCGCGGCCTGCCCTTCGGCCTTCTTGCCGACGGCGATGAGGTGCTTGCCGAGGTAGTAGTGACCAATCGGGTTGTTCGGCTCGAGCTGCACGGCTTCGCGCAGATCGGCTTCGGCGCCCTTGTCGTCCTTCGCGCTGTGCTTGCAGCGCGCGCGGTGAGCCAAGAGCTCGGCCGTCTTGCCGGCGCCGACGGCCACGTCGAGCGCTTGGACGCACGAGCCGTAGTCCTCCAGGCGGCCATACAGCTGGGCCACGTCCAGGAGGAGGCCGGCGTCGGTCACCCCGTCCAAACGAATGGCCCGCAGGGCGGCAACGGCATCGGCCTTCCGCTCGGCCACGGTCAAAAGGACGGCATAGTTGTAGCGGTTGGCGTCGTCCGGAGCGACGGCGAGCAGCGCCTCGTAGGCTTCGAGCGCGCGCGGGTCGCCCAAGATGTCGAGTGCTCCGGCGCGATTGGCCAGGAGCGCTGGGTGCTTGGCATCGACGGCGAGTCCCGCGTCGGCGGCTGCGAGCGCGTCCTTCGGCTTGTCGAGTGACAAGAGCAAAAACGACAGGTTGGCGTGGGCTTCCATCAGCTCCGGCGAGAGCTTGAGAGCGCGCCGGTACTCGGCCTCGGCATCCTCGAAGCGCTCGAGGCCCTCGAGCGCCACGCCGTGGTAGAAGGCCGCCTGCGGATCGTTCGCATCGGCCTTCGCGGCGGCGCCGAGCGTCTCCACCGCGCCGGCGAAGTCACCCGCTTGGATCTGATCGCGCCCCTTCTTCACGGCGTCGCTGGAGGCCGGAGTGACCGCATCACTCGGAGCGCTGTCCGAGTCGGTCGCGGGAGCCGGCTCTTCCGGGGGTGGAGTCGACTTGCCGCAAGCGGCACACAGAAGCAGTAGCGCACCGAGGATCGTGTGGGATCGCACCTTCATCATGTTCACTCTTCCGCTGCGGAATTTTCACCCCGCCCGGGCGGACTAGAACACATCTGCTCGGCCCGGGCTACCGAGCCCCACGCGGCCCGGGCGCTCCTTCGGACAGCCCCGAGCGAGCCCTGCCTGCCTCGAGCCGTCAGTTCGCAGCCGGGCTCTCGGCCGCCCGGCGCACGGCCAGGATCAGCTTTTCTTCGAGCGCGGAAAGTTGCGCGGCCTCGGTCACCTTGTTGCCGTCGCGATCGACAACGTAGAAGACGTCGGCGACGGCGTTGCCTTCGGTGTTGATCTTGGCCAGCGCGATCTCGAGCCCCTCGGCCGCCAAGACTCGCGCCAGCGAATAGAGGAGCCCCGAGCGATCCTGCGCAATCACTTCGACGATGGTGTGATCGGAGGCGCCGCGGTTGTCGAAGGTGACGATCGTTTCCACGTCGGGGGCGGGGCGCGAGCTCAAGCGGGAACCGCGACGCGACACCAGGAGCTCGTCGGCGTTCACCTCTCCCGACAAAAGTTGCTCGATATCGGAAAGCACCCGGTCGAGCTGACGCTTCACCTGGGAGGCTTCGTTGGCGGGGCGCACCCAAAAGAGGTCGAGTACGCGCGCCCGGCCCGCCCGATCCTGCCACGAGTACAGCTGAGCGCTGATGACCCGCAAGCGATTGGCGGCCAGCGCGGCGGTGACGGCCGCCAGCGTTCCAGGCTTGTCGTCCACCACGACGCCGATCTCCACGTACGGCGAGTTGGTGCCGAGCACCGTCACCATGTGGCGGCGCTCTTCGGCCTGGCGGCACATGCGGGCATGCAGAGCGATGTGCACGGGCTCGTTGGCGTAGAGGTAGCGGTCGGGTACCGCCGCCAAGAAGTGAGTCATGAACTCGGCCTCGCCCGGATCGGGGCACAGGTCGCGCGCAGCTTCGCGCAGCTTGACGGCGCGCGCCTCGTCCCGACCGGGCGCCCCGTCGAAGGCCTTGAGGGTGCTCACGTAGAGCTCCTCGAGCATCAGGCGCTTCCATTGCGTGAGCGCCGCAGGGCTCGTCGTGCTGACATCGCACAGGGTGAGCAAATACAGCTCCTTCAGGCCTTCCGGGCCGTGCACCTCTTCGCGGAAGCCGTCCACGGTGCGCGGATCGTCCAGGTCGCGACGCGAGGCGACGTGGTACATGCGCAGGTGCTTGAGCACGAGGTGCTGCACCTCGACGATGTCATGCTCCTGCACGCCCAGGCGGGCCAGGATTTTGGCCACCATGTCGAAGCCGCGCTCCGAATGCGCCCGGCCCCCGACGTCCTTGCCGATGTCGTGAAGGAGGCAGGCCATGAACAAGCACTGCGGGCGGGCGATGTCGGCTGCCAGACGCGACGCCTGCGGGAACTCGGCGGAAAGGTCGCCGCGGCACATCGCGCGCAGGCGATCGACGCAGGCGATCGAGTGCGCATCGACGGTGTACACGTGGTAAATGTCGTGATGGACGCGCCCCACGACCGGACGAAACTCCGGGATCATGGCCAGCAAAATGCCGACGTCGTGGAACTCGGTCAGGAGCGAATCGCGCTTGAATTTCACGCGGCGCGGCTGGCGAACCAGGCGCCGGAAGAGTCGCGCCGCCTCCTCGCTCTGACGGAGGCGTTCGCAGAAGTGTGGGTCCGTGGTGGCCTGCTTGATGGCTTCGCGCGTGAGCGGCTCGACGGGTAGATCTTCGTGGACGGCGTGCCAGTAGATGCGCAACGCTTGCTCGGGTGCCGCGGCCAAGCCGGCTGGATCTTGCAGCGCGACCGCATTACCGAGCAGCTTGATACCGCCGTCGAGCTTGATCTCGCGCTGCCGCTTTTTGGGGGGAGGCGCCGCGCGCACCAGGAGCATCTCCTGCGAGTTCGAGATGACGCGCGCGTGGCGGTAGTAGTCGCTCATGAGCGCCTCGCAGCCGGCACCGCCCGTGCCATAGCCGAGCGCCTCGGCCACGAGCTCCTGCGCGTCGAAGCTCAAGCGCTCCGTGCGCCGCGGACTGCGAAAGTGCAGCACGTTGCGGATGCGGCAAAGGAAGCCGGCCGCTTCGCGCAGCTGCGCGAGCTCTGCCGGCAACATGACGCCGAGCTCGCCCAATCCCTCCACCGTTTGCACGTGCCAGCGCGCTTGGGCAATCCAGTGGCACACGTCCAGGTCGCGCAGGCCGCCTTGGCCGTGCTTCACGTCGGGCTCGAGCAGGTACACCGAATCGCCGAAGCGGGTCCAACGGACCTCGGCCTGCTGGGCCATGTCGGCCAAAAAGTCGTGGACGCGGCTACCCGTGAACAGCGACCCGAAGGCCTTGTCGCGGAGCTTTTGACTCTCGGCCCCGTTGCCGGCCAGGTGCCGCCAGTCGAGCAGGGTGGTGGCGGTCGACAGGTCTTGCTTGGCGAGCGACAGCGTGTCGCCGATGGTGATGACCTGATGGCCAATCTGGATGCCCGCGTCCCACAGCGGGTAGAGCAGCGCCTCCGCCACGGGCTTGGTTTGCCCGGGATCTTTGCAGAGGATGCGAATGTCGAGGTCGCTCTTGTAGCCGAAGGTCCCGCGCCCGTAGCTGCCGACCGCAGCGAGGGCCAAGGTCGACCACGTCTTCTCCGAGGCAACGCTACCACGCAGCGCGCAGAAGAGAGCGCAGAGCAGGCCGTCGAACACTTTGGCCCACTGCGCACTCGTCGCTTGGCCCGCAGCATCCGCGCCCGATCGAAGCAGCCCCTCGACCTGGCTCCGATGCTTGTCCATGTAGTCCCGAATCTCGCGCGCGAGTGTGGGCGAGCCGATGCGGAACGGGGTGCTCGTGGTGGCGGAAACCTGCATGAGGAGGGGAACTGGTATAGCAGGGACCCGGCCGCTCGGCCTCCCGAGCGGTGTGCTAGGCTGTTTGGGATGATGTTTACAAGGCGAACGCTGGGGGGTGCCTCGGTAGCGTTCCTGGGTCACGTGCTCTTGGGCGGCCTCTTACCCCGGACGGCGCAGGCGACGACCGCAGTGGCGCTCGCTCTCGAAGACCTGGTCCAGGAGAGCTTCCGCATCGCGCTCGTCACGCCGACCCAGGCCAGCACCGCTTGGGAGAGCATCGGCGGCCAGCGCCGCATCGTGACGCGCACGACCGTGCTCCTGCAGGACGTCTGGCGCAGCGCAGACGAGCCCCTCGCCTCCTCGGAGGAGGATGCCCAGCAGATGGTGGTGAGCACGCTGGGCGGCCGCGTGGGCGAGCTGCAGCAGAAGGTCCACGGCGAGGCAGCGCTGCGCGAGGGCGAGGCGACGCTCGTCTTCGCTGGTCGCCTGCGTGACGGTGCTCGCCGCATCGTGGGCATGGCGCAGGGCCACTACCCACTCGGTGAGCGCGACGGCCAAACGCGGCTCTTGCCCAGTCGCAATCTGCCCGAGCTCTTGCGGCGCCCCTCCGTCGATGCGGCCATCGACGTCTTGCCTGCGCTCGACCTCACCGCGGCACGCCGCCGGATCGAGGCTGCCCGATGATGCGCGCTCAGCTCCTCGCTTTCGCTGCGCTCATGGCATCGCTCGCCGCGAGCGGACAGGCACTCGCCTACTGCCAAACCACGAGCTGTCTGCCGTCGGTCAGCTGCCACGAAGATCCAGAGCAGTGCTGCATCCTCGATCGCAACGGCTGCGACACCAACGGTCTCGTCGTCACCTGGCCGAGCGAGTGCACCGCCTACGCCATCCAAGCCGGCGATTCGCCGCGCCGCGGCCTCACACACGAAGACCTGTCGACCGCCGTCGACGCGGCCTTTGGCCGCTGGATGGCGGCAGACTGCGGCAGCAACACCACGCCCAGCATCCGCTTCGAGAACTTTGGCCCGGCCGAGTGCGACCAGGTCGAGGTCAATAACGGTGGACCGAACGCCAACATCTGGATGTACCGCGACGAGACGTGGCCCCACGCCGACCTCGAGGAGGGCAGCTCGTCGGTGAGCGCGTCGGCGCTCGCGCTGACGACGGTGACGTTCAACTGGATGACGGGCGAGCTGCTCGATGCCGACGTCGAGCTGAACACCGCGCAGGGGCTCTTCACCGTCGGCGACGACGACGTCAACATCGATCTCGACGCCATCGTCACCCACGAAGCCGGGCATTTCCTCGGCCTCGACCACACCAACGACACGACCGCCACGATGGCGCCTGGTTACGTGCCGTACACCACCGACCAGCGCACGCTCGCGCTCGACGACGAGAGAGCCATCTGCGCGAGCTACCCGGAAGGCCGGGAAACCTCGAGCCAGAGCTGCGACCCCTACGGGACGTACTCGCCCGAATGCGCCGGCAGCGGCTGCGCCATCGCTGGCGGCCCGGGCGCGGCGCGCTCGGGGGCGGGAACGGGCTTCCTCGCGCTCGGAGCAGCGGGCCTGCTCGCGCTCACCGTCTACGCACGCCGGTCACGACGGGACGTGCAGCTGGTCCGCGCCCGCCGTCGGCGCTGAGTCGGGCGCTCCGGAAGGGCGCCCACCCCTCTCAGCCCCCAACGCTCGCGCGCGCGGCGGCCACGACGGGAAGCGGCCTCGGCGCCGGCTTTTCGGTACCGAGACCCGCCGCCTCCAGGAGATCGCGGTCCTCGTCCTCGTCGGGATTGCCGGTGGTGAGCAGCTTGTCGCCGTAGAAGATGCTGTTGGCGCCGGCGTAGAGGCACATCAGCTGCGCTTCGCGGCTGAGCTCCTGGCGACCGGCCGAGAGGCGAATGCGCGAAGTCGGCATGATCAGACGCGCGGTGGCGATCATCCGCACGAGCTCGGTGGGGTCGATCGGCGGCAGGTGCTCGAGCGGCGTCCCCGGCACGCGCACGAGCGCGTTGATGGGCACGCTCTCGGGATGCGGGGACAGGCTGGCGAGCTCCAAGAGCAGCATGCAGCGATCGTCGATGCTCTCGCCCATGCCGATGATGCCGCCGCTACAGACCGTGACGCCGGCCTGACGCACGTTCTTCAAGGTCGCCAAGCGCTCCTCGAAACGGCGCGTCGAAATGATCGACTTGTAGTGCTCGCGCGAGGTATCGAGATTGTGGTTGTAGGCATCGAGGCCCGCGTCCGCGAGCTTCTGCGCTTGCTCGGCCGTGAGCATGCCCAAAGTAACGCAAGCTTCGAGCCCGAGCCCTTTGACGCCCTTGACCATCTCGACGACGCGGTCGAACGCCGAGCCGTCCTTCACCTCGCGCCAGGCAGCGCCCATGCAAAAGCGAGTGGCCCCCGCGTCTTTGGCGCGACCGGCCGCTTGGAGCACTTCCGTGACCGACAGCATCTTTTCGCCGTCCACGGCCTGATGGTGCGAGCTCTGCGGGCAATAGGCGCAGTTCTCGGGGCAGCCGCCGGTCTTCACGCTGAGCAGGGTGCAGAGCTGCACCTCGCTCTTGGGGTGCAAAGCCAGGTGCACCTGCCGCGCCCGGTCGATCAGCTCGAACAGCGGCAAATCGTGGATCGCCCGGATCTCGTCGCGGGACCAATCGTAGCGGGGCTGGATCGCCGAGGCGGTGTCACTCATCGCGGGTCCCTCTAGCGCGAGGTGGGGGCAAAGTGAAATGGCAAGGAGGTTCCCTGCGCCGTCAGCCGGGGACGAGCGCGGCCTTGGCCACTTCGGTCGTGACGATGCCGCGCTGGGCCAGCTGTCGAATCGCCTGGTCGAAGGTCATCATGCCGTAGAGGTCGGCCCCCTGCGTCATCAGCTCCTTCAGGCTGGGGTTGCCCTGGGGGCGCTTGATGGTCTCCTTCACCGAGCCGGTGCCCACCAGCACCTCGGCCGCGAGCGCCATCCCCTGCCCGTCCGCGCGCGGTAACAGGCGCTGCGCGATGATGCCCGCCACCACGTCGCCGAGGCGCTCCCGCACGTCGGCGCCGAGGCCATCCATCAAGGACATCACGCGGTTCATGGTGCGCGCCACGTCCGGCGTGTGCAGGGTCGAGAGCACCAAGTGGCCCGTCTCCGCCGCTTCGAGCGCAATCTTCATCGTCTCTTGATCGCGGATCTCGCCCACGTAGATGACGTCCGGATCTTGCCGCAGGGCGGCGCGCAGTGCAGCCGCGAACGAGCGCGTGTCATGGCCGATTTCGCGCTGGCTCACCGCCGAGACGACGTCGTGGTGCACGAACTCGATGGGGTCTTCGATGGTGATGATGTGCCGCGGCAGCGTGCGATTCATGTGGCTCACCATCGCCGCCAGCGTGCTCGATTTACCGTTTCCGGCTGCGCCCACGCACAGAACCAGCCCGCGCTCGCGCTCGGCCAGCTTCGCGCACACCGGCGGCGCGCCGAGCTCCTCGAGCGTCGGCACCACCTCGGGCACCACGCGCATCACGATGGCCAAGGTCGAGCGCTGCCGATAGATGTTCACGCGAAAACGCCCGAGGCCCACGACCTCGTAGCTCGTGTCGTACTCGCGCAGCTCGCCGAGGTTCGCCAAAATCTCGGGGTCGTATATCAGGTGCTGCGCGACCGACTCGGTGTTGCGCGCCGTCAGCGCATCCAGCCGAAAGAACACGAGGTCGCCGTGCACGCGTGCGCCCGGCGGCTGCCCGACCTTCAAATGGATGTCGCGCGCGCCCGCCTTGATCGACTTCTGCAGCAGCTGGTGGAAGTACGACTCGGAGGCGTACGGGTTTTCGCTCATGCGCTGCGCGCAGCATAGCAAATCGGTCGACCCTTGGGGGGGCCGCGCACCAGCTGCGCCCACCGTGGCGCCCCGCGCGGGACGCCAGCGCCACCCCCGCGCCGCCGAACTCCCCCACCGCACGCACCTGCTTGCCCCCTTTTCGCTCAAGTGCGGCGCGCGCTTCGCGCACTCGGCGGCGGGCGCGCCCGCCGGCGCCGGCACACCCGCCTCCGCAGGCACGCCCGCCGCCGCGCCCGTCTCCGGAGCCCCGCCGCAGTGGCACCCTCGCCCCCAAACGCCGCGCCGCACAAACCTCAAGTCTGGCTTCAGTTTCGTGCCGATCGGCCGGCGACCAGCCGACAGAGGCCCGCGGAAAACCTCGACAAAAGGAGCCTTGCGCTCGCCGGTGCCGACAGCTAGAAGCCGCGTCCCGCCATCGCCATCGCGCGCCATGGAGCGCCCGCCGGCATGGTCCTGCCCAGATAGCTCAGTTGGTAGAGCAGAGGATTGAAAATCCTCGTGTCGGCGGTTCAATTCCGTCTCTGGGCACCCAGAGAAACCCCTGAAGACCTCGGTTTTCGGGGGTTTGGTGCATTTGGGGCCCACCAGGCGCTGGGACCAGCGCTCGCGACAGGCCCGCCGAGCGACAAGAGCCGCCAGCCCGAGGTCCTTCTCGGCCTGGCATCAGAGGGACTTTGTCCGCTCGAGCAGCGCGCGCATCTGTCGATAGCGGCAACTCGGGAGGAGCATAGCGACGGTCCGCGGCTCTGCACGCTCCGTGGTGGGTGCTTCGAAAAGGTTAGCTTCCGCAGGCGTTTAGGAGTCTGAGTCGGTAGTTACGGAAAGAAATGTAGCCGTAGGCGCGTCGTTTGACGAGCTTGGCCTTG
>Ga0315910_10000673_pt1 | contig 33157 bp, 23 predicted proteins | sample EdamamesoilMG_FD_204470 | JGI IMG/M metagenome (GOLD analysis project Ga0315910, IMG submission 204470) | Garden soil microbial communities collected in Santa Monica, California, United States - Edamame soil | ecosystem: Environmental > Terrestrial > Soil > Garden | place: USA: California... | reverse complement strand
GGATTTTGAAAATATGGGCTTCGTTATTAGTCCGGGGCTCATCAACATCGGCCAGCATTTTTATGTCGTGAATACATCGGGGGGGCAGGATGGACTTCAAAAAAACAATCAACAATACTTCAATCTTCCGGTTGCCGGAAAGTTTCATATCATCAACCTTTCATTTTTCCGGGTAAGTGCCATGGTAGGTGCAAGCGTAGCCTACCTGACAAATGGATCAACCAAAATAAGTCATGAGGCAACAAAGCTTAGGTTTGCTCCCGAAGTGTATCCGATACTACCCCCAGACTATACACTTTTATACGATGGAGTACAGACACCATCCGTAGACGATTACACAATGCTTGATCAGCACGATTTTAATAGAGTTCAATTTTTTGCGCTGGCCGGCCTGCGTACCGACTGGGATGTGTCGGATGACTGGCAAATGTCGTTTGATTTTCGAATGCACTATGGCCTTCAAGAGCCTCGGAATAATAACTACACGAATAGCCTCAACACCTATCAGGAATTGTATGCACTACCGGGCAAGCGCCACGATACCTTTGTGCAAATCAGCATCGGACTATCCCGGTATGTTACCTTCGATAGAAAGGACAAAGACCGGAGAAAAACGATTAAGGAAACTACCCGGAAGCGATCGCCCGGTAAACACTCGTGGCCAGGGCCGCGTAACAACAAACCAAGACACTAGCCCGCTCAACAACTTCGTAGAGCAACAACCATTTTCCTCATTATCTTTGCCGAGCTTATCCTTCATGTTAAAAATAGATTCGCATACCCACATTATTCCCAGGAACCTACCCCATTGGACGGAAAAATTTGGCTATGGCGATTTCATCTACCTGCACCATCACCGAAGTGGCTATGCCAACATGATGCGCGGCAACCAGTTTTTCCGCGAGATCAACGAAAATGCCTGGAATGCTGAGTTGAGAATTCGTGAATACGAAAAATTCAACACGCAGGTGCAGGTTGTTTGTACTATCCCGGTTATGTTTTCGTATTGGGCCAAGCCGTTGGATTGCCTGGATGTTTCAAAATTTCTGAATGACCATATTGCTGAGCTTTTAATTCAATATCCTAAAAACTATTTAGGGTTGGCAACCATCCCCATGCAAGACAGCGATTTGGCTGTTACCGAACTACAGCGCTGTAAAGAAATTGGATTACAAGGAATTCAGATTGGTTCTAACATCAACGACCTCAACCTTAACGAGGAACGATTCTTCCCTATCTTCGAAGCCTGCGAAAAACTGGGAATGGCAGTGCTGGTGCATCCGTGGAATATGATGGGCGAAAAAAGTATGCAACGTTACTGGTTGCCATGGCTGGTGGGAATGCCTGCTGAAACCTCGCGTGCCATCTGCTCCATGATTTTTGGCGGCATCTTTGAAAAGCTTCCTAACTTGAGAGTAAACTTTGCACATGCGGGTGGATCATTCCTGCCTACGCTCGGAAGAATTCAGCACGGGTTTGATTGCCGACCAGACTTGGTGGCCGTTGACAACCCGATAGCCCCATCAAACTATGTTGGAAAATTTTGGGTGGACAGCGCTACGCACGATCCGCTCCTGCTGGAATATGTCCTTAAACTTCAAGGCTCCATGCGCGTAATGCTGGGCACCGATTACCCCTTTCCATTAGGTGATCTAGCGATCGGAAAATTTATTGAGGAGATGAATTTGGATACCAATCAGAAGGAAGATATTTTTCACCGTGCTGCGTTGGCGTGGCTGAATGTACCTAAAGAAAAATTTAATTGATGAGCAAGCCTAGCCTAAGTATGTTTCGGTTTTTTACAACCACTACATTTCTACTAACTACATTACTACTCCATGATGCACTTGGGCAAGACCGCACCAAGGCAGAGCAATACGTAATGGATCAAGAGCAAGCCAAGAAAGCTGCCATGATGCGCGAATTGGATTCAGGTGTTTTCTTTTTGGATAACGGAGCCTACGCTGAAGCCGAAAAGAAATTTTTATTTGTGCTCGAAAACATCAAAAGCGTTCCTTCCGACCTTACCTATTACTTTGGCAAAAATTCATTCCACCTCGGAAAGTACAAACAAAGTATCGACTGGCTCACTAAATACATTCAGCTAAAAGGCACTAACGGACAGTTTTCTGAGGATGCCATTAAAGTAAAACGATTAGCCGAAACTGAATTTCTAAAAGAGAAATCGAAAGAAGCGGAAAAGGCGAGTGAAGTACTCTCCACCAATTACGATATTGACTGTGGTGCAACCGGAAAAGTAGTGTGTCCTGTTTGCAAAGGCGATCACGTCATCATCAAAAAAGGACCTTTTGGAGATCAGTATAAAACCTGTGTGTACTGCAACGAACATGGTATTCTTACCTGCGAAGAGTATAACCAACTTCTGCGAGGAGAACTGAAAGCAAAATTCTGATTCGGATCTCATCAAAGTTTCTCCAAGAAAATCGCGCAATCCGATTATCTTTGTGGCTTATTAAAGTCAGTAAAGCACGATTAACCTGCTATTAATCAGTCTTTATGCTCTTATACAATCGCACAGACGGGCGAGTTCTCAAGGAGAAAATGCGCACCGAAACCCAAAAACGGGTAACCATTTCATTTTACAAGTACCATCACATTTTTAATCCTGATGAGTTTCGAAATGAACTCTACCTCGGCCTCAACAACCTAAGCGTATTAGGAAGAATCTATGTTGCCACCGAAGGTATCAATGCGCAGATCAGCGTACCGGAAGAAAACCTTAATACTTTTAAGGAATATTTATACAGTATTTCATTTATGAATGGCCTCCGACTAAACATTGCTGTTCAGGATGACGGAAGGTCTTTCTTCAAACTCAAGATTCTTGTCCGTAAAAAAATCGTCGCCGATGGTCTGGATGACAACACCTTTGATGTGACCCAACAAGGACAGCACGTCAACGCAGTTGAATTTAATAAACTTGCCGATGATCCCAATACGATCATCATCGACATGCGCAATCACTATGAAAGCGAAGTAGGTCATTTCAAAAATGCCATTTGTCCGGATGTCGATACGTTCCGTGAAGAACTGCAGATAGCAGAAGACCTGATGAGCGATCAGAAAGACAAGAATCTCTTGATGTATTGCACCGGAGGTATTCGCTGCGAAAAAGCCAGCGCCTGGATGAAACACAAAGGGTTCAGGAATGTATTTCAATTGAATGGCGGTATCATCAAGTACGCCCAGGAAGTGAAAGAACAAAACCTTGAAAACAAATTCATCGGCAAAAACTTTGTCTTTGACGAACGCTTGGGCGAACGCATAACGGAAGACATTATCGCGGTTTGCCATCAGTGTGGAAAAGCATGCGATGAGCACACCAATTGCAAGAATGATGGTTGCCACCTGCTATTTATCCAGTGTAAGGAATGCGCTGAGAAATTTAATGGTTGCTGTTCTGCCGAATGTAAAGACATTATCGCCTTACCTGCCGAAACTCAGAAAGCGTTAAGACAGGGCATTAACAAGGGTCGTCAGGTCTTCAAGAAAGGAAGGTCTGAAAGCCTGAAAATCAAGGTAAAACAATCAGCTGATTCATCTGATAATGCATGACACTGCGCATCGGAATTATAAACGTGAGTGATCGGGCCAGTCAGGGTATTTACGAAGATATTCCGGGCAAGGCCATTGTTGAAACCCTGAACGAATACATTGTCGGCACGTGGGTGAAGGAATACCGGGTAATCCCTGACGAGCAGTACCAAATAGAGAAAGCCATGATCGAAATGGCCGATAATCATGGTTGCTGCCTGATTATTACATCAGGAGGCACCGGCCCTGCCAGGCGCGATGTTACCCCAGAGGCCACAGAAGCCGTTTGCAACAAGATGATGCCCGGTTTTGGGGAGCTCATGCGAGCAAAAAGTCTTACATACGTACCCACAGCCATTCTTTCGCGACAGACAGCAGGCATACGCAATCAAACATTAATCGTAAATTTGCCAGGAAAGCCAAAAGCCATCCGACAATGCCTGGATGCTGTCTTCCCAGCGATCCCATACTGCATTGACCTGCTAAATGGGCCTTTCATCGAGTGTAACCCGGAGGTGATGAAGGTTTTTAGACCATAAATCACTTATTTTGAACTATTTACTATGGCTAAGATTAAGTATTACTATGATACCGAGACCTGCAAGTACGAGCGGGTAAAGGCTAAAACGAGTGATGTTATTCTAAACGGATTGGGAATATTCGCCCTTGTTTCCATTATGGCAGTAGCCATGGTTATTTTTTACTTCAACTACTTTAATTCTCCAAAAGAAGTAATTCTGGCCAACCAGATTAATGAGTATAAGTTCTACTACGAGAACAAGATTAAGGAAGTAGATGAAGCGATCAAGATTCTTAATGAGGTAGAAAACCGTGATGACAATATCTATCGGGTAGTACTGGGAGCTGAACGCATCGATAAGTCTATTCGCGATGCAGGTATTGGAGGGTCTGATCGTTACGATGATATCCGAAACAAGAATCTGGATCACGAAGATCTGGTTATTGAGCTCGCTGAAAAAGTAGACCTGCTAAAGCGCAAGATTTACATCGAATCCAAATCGCAGGATGAAGTTGTGAAACTTGCTGAAAACAAAGAAAAACTATTTGCGGCCATTCCTGCGATTCAACCCATTTCAAATAAACAACTTTTAGCGCTCGCCTCCGGTTTCGGACTTCGCATACACCCGGTTTACAAAGTGAAGAAGATGCACACGGGAATTGACTTTGCAGCGGCCATCGGAACGCCAATCTATGCAACAGCCGATGGTAAGGTAGCCGAAGTAAGCGTTAAGTTTAGTGGTTACGGTAAAATGGTGGAGATCGATCATGGTTTTGGATACAGAACACGGTATGCGCACATGCATGAGTTTGCCGTTCGCTCAGGTCAAAATGTTAAACGTGGCGATTTGATTGGCTATGTCGGAAACACCGGTTTATCAACTGCCCCTCACTTACATTATGAAGTATTGATTAATCGCGGGCAGGTAGATCCGGTCCACTACTTCTACAACGATCTCAGCCCGGCAGAATACGAAAAAGTATTAGAGCTTGCCTCTATCGAAAACCAATCGTTGGGTATGTAATCAAAATCCTCTTAAAGACTTTAGAAGACCTTGATTTAGCGACCAAGGTCTTTTAGTTCTACAGTTTTGTAATCCGCATTTCAACTCTGCGATTTTGTATTCGCCCTGCCTCTGTATCATTGGAAGCTGTTGGGCGATCCTGACCATACCCAACCGCCACAAGCCGCTCTTCAGCAATACCCGCAGCCACTATGTAATCTTTACAGGCCTTTACCCGCTTGTACGAAAGTGAAAGGTTTAAATCACGCTCACCTTCTGATGACGTATGGCCAGACAACTCAACTTCCACCGTAGGATTTGATTTCATAAAAGCGATTACTTTCTCCAGGGTTGGCTTTGATTCATTTTTAATAACAGCCTTGCTCTGATCAAACAAAATATTATCCAATCGGATGGTCTCCCCTACTTTAACCTGCCTGTTGTCAAACTTAGTGGTTCTGCCAGTCTCCAGATAAATAACCACATCATCCTGGGTACTTTCACCTACATCGGCTGTGGCTGTACCATCACTATAGCCCAATGCCGAAGCACTAAGCACAACCAATCCTGTCGGGATGTTCTTCAACTCAAATTCACCCTTTGCGTTTGTCTCCACCATAACTTTTTCAGAAGTAGTCACTTTTGCTTTCGCGATTACCCGATCGGTACCCTTCTCCACTACCCGTCCCCGAACATTGCCGATACAACTGCTTTCACGCTTTCGGTTCACCAGTAACCGAATAAAATCAACAGCAAAACCATCAGCCGAGCCTGTAGATTCATCAATAAGCACAGTGAAGTTGGTTGATGACGACAGCAGTGAGTAGTATTCTTCATTTAGCGGAATGGTGATCAACTTACCCACTGGCCCTGTCTGATCAATAGCATTCAACACCTTCTCTCCTTCTATAAATCGTTTTCCGTTAAGGAGTATTTGAAACTTCGAACAGAATGTAGGGGCTTGAAAGTCGTCAATAAAAATTTGAAGGAATGCATTCTGAACGTTGACACCGTTAATAGCCGTTGTTGGTATGGACCAGGTAACAGGTCTGGATGTAGCCGCGTCAAAACTTCCGGAGTATCCATCTGAACTGCACCGATAGTCCTGCGCAGGTACAAACTTCGAAGAAAGTAGTATTCTGTCAAATCCTGCCAGATCATCCTCGTTGGGTTGCCATGGAAAGTAATGCGCTTCCGTCATTCTTCCGCAAAAGGGATCAAACGATTCGGGCCAGCCAAAATTGAGATTATCGGCATCGCCAACACGAATGATCAATTCTGCCTCTATTGAATTTTTCAAAACTACGTGCTGCCTTTCCCATTCGGTATCAGACGAAACAGTTTTTACCTGAGCCAGAGCTCCTGTTAACAGGAACGCAAGCACAAAAGTAGAAAGGGTCATTTTCATAACGTGCGAATTATTGTCTACGAATTTAAGTGCTTATCTTTCCAAATCGATACTGCCGACAAAACTTACTATGAAAAATTTCTCATTAACTCTGCTATTCTGCTTCCATTTCATCTCAGCATCATCACAAAACTATTCACTCAAAAAATCGGACATTGGCATCAAAGCACATTTTCGAGCGCTGTCGGTGGTAGATGATCACGTTGCCTGGCTTGCCGGTACAGGAGCGCAAGTAGGAATAACGACAGATGGTGGAAAATCATGGGCTTTCACCGCGGTACCCGTTCCTGGATTTGAAGATGCCAAAGTCGATTTCCGATCGTTGTATGCCTTCGATGCTCAGCGCGCCATCATTGCCAACGTTGGATCTCCGGCTACAATTTTTTTGACAACCGATGGAGGTAAAACATGGAAAAGTGTTTACACCAACTCGCATGCAGATGCCTTCTTTGATGGAATTGATTTCTGGGATGATAAGGAAGGTTTGATCTATGGCGATCCGATCGATGGAAAAATGTTGATGCTGCGCACCGTTGACGGTGGCAGCACCTGGCAGGAAGTAGCTGGAGCACCTACGCTTGAAAAAGGTGAAGCCTCGTTTGCTGCCAGCGGTACAGGCTTGCATTGTCTCCCAAAGGATAACGTATTAATCTGCACAGGAGGAATTGTCTCACGCCTTTGGAAGTCGGAGGATCGTGGTGATCACTGGAAAAGTATCACCGTTCCAATGCTGCAGGGAGAAAGCATGACCGGCATTTTCTCTTGCACACAAAACAAAAATACATTGCATATTGTGGGAGGTAATTATGGCAAAGAAGAACCCTCCACCGTACATCATTACTACTCGGTTGATGGCGGTGCCCATTGGCTTACATCGTCACCACCGGTGAGCGGATTCCGCGAATGCGTTGAACCCGTTTCAAAAAAGATTCTGCTTGCAACAGGACCTACCGGAAGCGATGTGTCATTTGACAACGGACGAAGCTGGAAATCAATTTCAACCGAGAAAGGATTGCATGTAGTACGCAAAGCGAGGAAGGGCTCGCTCATTCTGGCTGCAGGCTCAGCAGGAGCTGTGTACGTAGTGGATTCAAAACCATAAGGGCAATAATCTACTTTAACCAGGCTATAAGACTTTGCATTTTTTAAACTACCTTTAATTAATTGAACCCTCCTTCTATGCTTAGGTGTGTACTCTTTGCATTTACTACCTTTCTTTTCTCGCTTGATTTGATGGCCCAAGGGTGCAGTGATGCCGGGTTTTGCACCATGGGTGCAATGAAACCTGATCAACCTTACAACAAGAAAGTGCCCATCCGGCTTATGTCAATCGAAGCCAGCTTCTATCGGGGTACTACTACTTTATCACCGGTAATCTATTCAGCAACCATCGATGCCAACTTCAGCATTTTTGAAAAAACTACGCTGCAGGTAAAAGTACCTTATCTGGCAGCCCGTGGAAATTTCGGAAACACCGCAGGTCTGAGCGACATCTCCCTGTGCATTACCCGAAATGTGTTTTCTTCAGAACGATTTGATGTGAGTGTTTCAATAGGCGGAAAGATACCCACAAACGACTCAGACCTTACCTCGACTAAACCAGAGTTTGAAGGACTGCCCTTGCCCATGTACTATCAAACAAGCCTGGGCAGTTGGGATGCTATTGCGGGCGTTTCGGTCATCACCCGGAAATGGCTCTTTGCCACGGGCATTCAGTATGCATTCAATGAAAATAACAATCAGTTTGCCTGGCAAAAATGGAGTGGTATTTATCCCAGTGAGGAGTATTTGCAAAAAAATAACAATGCTATTGAGCTCAAACGAGGTACCGACATTATGTTTAGGGTAGAGCGAAACTTCCGCTACTCACAATTCAATTTCTCGGTTGGTTTACTTCCGATTTACCGAATCACCAACGATGAAACGACCGACTACTTTACGGGTGAACGGATAAAACCCGAAGGAGCAAAAGGACTGGCACTTTCGGCTATCGGTACGGCAGGATACAGTTTCAATGTTCGTAATGGTGTAAAACTCCTTGTCGGACACAAGCTTGTTCAGCGCGAAACAAATCCTGATGGCCTCACACGACACCTGGTTACCACTGTAAGTTACTTCTACCGGTTCTGATTCTTATGCTACGATATTTTCTCTTTATTTTTATAGTCGGTGTATCAGCATCATCCTTCGCACAAAAGACAACCCGGATTGACTCATTGCTGCTCGATTCAAAATACAATCAAGTTATCGAAGCTATTGATAGCGAACTGGGTAAGACAACAACCGATGACAAAAAAATATTACTGCAAAATAAAAAAGCTGAGGCACTCATCGGCCTTGGTCGGTTTGAGGATGCGGATGTCCTCCTGAAGGACACACAAGCTAAGGCAGGACAAAATCTTTTTATTCAAGGTATCACACTCACAACGTTCGGATCGCTTTACCTCAACCAGGGCCGTAATGATCTTGCCTTAACAACACTTCAACGAGCATTAAATAATTTTGAACAGGCTGGCAAATCCAATACGTTAGAGGCTGCGCAAGCGCTTTCAACCTTAGGCAATCTGTATCGTGCTACCGGCAAATTTGCGCAAGCCGAAGAGCAACTTACCATGGCGCTTAACATCCGGCAGCAGTCACTAAAACCCAACCACGAACTCATTGCCGCATCCTATAACGACCTCGGCCTCACCTACTATCTTACGGATGCCAACAAGGCCGAAAGCTACTACGAAAAAGCGCTGGCCATTTACGAAAAGGTTCACGGCAAAGAACATCCTAAAATTGCTATCGCCAATACCAACATTGGTGTTGTCAACATCAAGCTTACAAATTATGGTGAAGCAGTTAACAACTTCGAATCCGCACTGGCGATTTGGGAAAAAATTTATCCCGGTGCGCATCCCTCCAAAGCCTTTGTGCTATTCAACCTGGGCAACACCTATGCTGGCATTGCCAAACTGAAATCATCTGAAACCATAGACCCTGCCAACGATCTGAACACAGCACGCGAATTTTATAACCGCTCGCTCACTATGTATGAACAGAGCTATGGTAAGAAACATCCCGAAATTGCCAGGCTGCTTAACGTACTTGGAAATATGAGCGCATCAGATGGCAAATGGAATGAAGCAATTACTACCTACCAGCGCGCCATGCAGGCCAATGTCAGCAATTTCGAATCAAACGATCAGTATCAAAACCCCAGACTGAAAAATTACTACGATGGCTATTCACTCCTGTATTCCATGCTTTATAAAGCAGAAGCACTGGAGTCTGTATACTATGGCAAAACATTAAAATTTAAAGAGCTTGAACTGGCACTACATACGCTACAAACCTGCGATACGCTGATTGATAAGTTACGTCAACAAATCAGTAACGAAAGCGATAAATTATTGCTGGGCACCATTGCCACCGATGTATATGCCGATGGTGTTCGTATGGCAACCGAAGCCAATAACGTGGCCTGGCACAAGAAAGAATACGCTGAACTTGCGTTTTACTTCGCAGAGAAAAGTAAATCGGCCGTTCTTCTTGAAGCAATCTCTGAAGCCGGTGCAAAATCATTCGCGGGAATTCCGGCTGATCTGCTCGAACAGGAAAAGAGTCTGAAATCTGCAATCGCCCTTTGTTCGCAGAAGCTGGCACAAAAGCCATCGGAGGCAGAAGAGAAGCGACTCCGTGAAACTTCCTTTACGCTTAATCGAAATTATGAAGTCTTTATCAAAAATCTGGAAGTAAAGTATCCCGAGTACTTCAACCTGAAATTCAATACCACCTCACCTTCCACCACGCAACTTCAAGCCCGGCTCGCCAGCAACACAGCCCTGCTCAGCTATTTCATCGATGAAAAAAACAACCGAATGTACATCTTTCAAATCCTGAAAAAGAAAGTCAGTATTATTCAGCGATCTGTTTCCAAAGACTTTGACCGGTACATTACTGGAATGCGTAATGGCCTATTCTTTAACGATCTGAAGGTCTATCGAACATCGGCAACGGAACTTTCAAAATTTCTGCTCCCTCAACGACTTCCAGCCTCCATTGATGAACTGGTGATACTCCCCACAGGCCGCCTCAGCATCATTCCATTTGAAGCGCTGTTTACCAAGAAAGCGAATGAAGCTGATTCCTACCAATCACTTCCCTACTTGTTAAACCGATATGGTATTCGGTATGAGTTCTCGGCCGGGCTTATCCTTCAAAAAGCAAGCACAACGGCAACACCAGCTACTTCCGTGTTTCTTTGCGCACCGATTTCATTCCCCGAAAAAGATGAACTCAATGAGTTGCCCGGTACCGAAGCCGAAGTAAACGAAATTGCATCGCTCTTTTCGAAAAACAATATCAACACCAGTCTGTATACAAAGAAAGATGCAGACGAAAATCGAATCAAATCAAGCGACCTGAAGAAATACTCGTACCTGCATTTCGCCACACACGGAGTGGTGGATGAAACTAACCCTGAGTTGTCCCGAATTTTTCTTCAAACCAATTCAACTGCTGAAGATGGAAACTTGTTTACAGGCGAAATCTATAACCTTGAATTAAAAGCCAACCTCGTTACATTATCAGCATGCCAAACTGGTCTTGGAAAAATTTCTAAAGGTGAAGGTGTGATCGGACTCTCCAGAGCCTTTGTTTATGCCGGTGCACAGCACATCATTGTCTCATTCTGGAGTGTTGCGGACGAGTCCACATCTATTCTGATGCAGGACTTTTATCGTCAGACGCTGGAAAGCAAATCGACCGATTTTAGTGAACCTCTTCGAAAGGCTAAGATCAATCTTATCAAAAACGAAAAATACGCAGCTCCCTACTACTGGGCACCCTTTGTTTTAATTGGTTACTAGTACATTCCAACTGTGTTGAGCAAGGTTGTGTCTAATCAACAACACGTCAACTACGGATTTATGAAATACCTTGCACTCCTCTTATTAATTGCTGCTGCTTGTGCTGATTCCAGCGAAGACAGCATGACACCAACCGCTAAAACTGCGGTAAACAATGCCTCACTTCTTAAAACAGATGTGGTTCTTGACTTCGGTATTCTTGAATCTGTAACGAACGCGAAAAGTCAGTGTGTTGAATTTAAGATCACATCCGATTCCAGATGTCCAGCCAATGTAGTTTGCATCTGGCAAGGTGAGGTAACGGCTAAGATCACCTTCAAAGAAAAAAATAGGCACGAAGTAACCATTATCCTTCAACCTGGGGATTCCACAGAAGTAGTCATTGACCACGAACGCTTTTCTGTCAAATTGATATCCATACTCCCCTATCCGGCTGATGGCCCTATCGATGAAGATGACTATCGCATTGTTCTTGAAATTACTCCGCTCTAAAGCCGGAACCATAAACAAAGCACAAGAGGCGATGGAAGCATCCATCGCCTCTTGTGTTTACGATCGATATTCGCTACTTCTTCAGCAGATCACGAATCTCCGTTAGCAGCTTAATATCAGCAGGAGGTTCTGCCGGAGCAGCAGGAGCCGCTTCATCTTTCTTTTTGGCAGCATTAACGCCTTTCACAATCAGAAATAATACAAACGCTACGATTAAAAAGTTAATTGTAGCCGAAATGAACTTGCCATACTTAACAGCACCCAGCGCGGTAAGATCTTCTAACTTACTGAGTTGCGCCATATCCAAAGCAGGCTTAAGAAGCAAAGGAGTTATTACATCATTTATAAGCGAATTGACAATACCGGTAAACGCGGCACCGATAATTACCCCGATAGCAAGGTCAACTACATTGCCTCGCATGGCAAACTTTTTAAATTCCTGAAGCATGATTTTAGGTTTTAGTTCTTTTTTGAAATATAAATGATCAAGGGTAAAACAACAAGGTGTCTGCATTGTTATACCGTTTTATACAGCATAGAAATTATCGTATCTTTTACGGGTTTACGTGTTTGTTATGCCTGCTCCAAAAAAGAAATCAGCAAAGCGATCGAGTAAAATTATTACGAAGAAAGCGGAACGAAAGGTGGTTCGTAAAAAACCGAAGGCAAGTGCCCGCACCCTTCCCCACCATTGGGATAAATTAAACCTGGCCTTAGATGCTGCTTCCATGGGAATCTGGGAATGGACTTTCAAATCCAATGAAGTAGTCTGGTCAGATAATTCTTTCAAGATTTTTCATTTATCGCTCGATGAATTTGATGGAACCTTTGAGGCCTACAACGCACTAATCCATCCAGACGATCATCATCGCGTTATCCAAACCATTAACGAATCAATCGAGACCGGTAAGAAGTACTTTGTTCAGCATCGTATATTGGTGCATGGTACTGTGTACTGGATTGAAGCTGTTGGCGAAATGATTACAGGTCGCAACAAGAAGCCCATTAAAATGATGGGCACTGTTCAGGACATTACCGAACTAAAACGAATAGACCTGGAACGTGAAGATTGGAAAATCCGATACGAGCTACTGGCAGCTAGTTCAGGCCAGGTTATCTATGACTATACCATCGAAACGGGTAACATTCTCTGGAGTGGCACCATCCAGGATGTGTTGGGATATGAAGCTTTCGAGTTAGGTGATATCAACACCTGGGCTGAACTAATCCATCCTGAGGATCGGGAACATGCATCCGCAGAATTAGAGAAGGCCGAAAAAAGCATTACCCCGTATGACGTGATTTACCGCTTTAAGAAAAAAGCGGGCGATTATATTTATGTGCACGACAAAGGATTCTTCCTTGCCAACATTCGAAATCAACCATACCGAATGCTCGGTTCAATGCAAGACATATCCGACCGGATTAAGGCAGAAGAGGAAATCTGGCGCGGTAGTCAATTCAGAAAAAGTATTGAAGCCACAATGCCCGGAGTACTATTCGTTTACGATGTAAAGAATAAAAGGAACATCTATTCGAATGGCCGATTGCCATTAGGATACAGCCACGATGAAATAAACGCCTTAGGGTCAGCCTTCATTCCCACGGTAGTGCATCCCGATGACCTTGCCAAGTTTCCCATCTGGAGCAACGAAGATTTTGAAACGGTTTATCACCTTGAGTATCGCATGCGGCATAAAAATGGAAACTGGTTATGGTTCACTTCGCGCACAAAGCCATTTGAAAAAGATAAGGATGGCAAGGTTACCCAAATCATTGGCATTGCGACAGACATAACCGAGCAGCGTAGTACGGTGGACTCGCTGCGGGAGAGTGAAAAGCGATTCAGAAATCTTGTACAGGATTTATCAGTTGGTGTAATCATCTATTCACCTATCGGAGAATTACGGCTTTGTAACAAATCGGCACTTGAACTTCTGGGAAGAAGCGAAGAGCAACTAACCGGAGATCCTAAAACGATAACACCCCTTGCCGTTATTAACGAAGATGGAAGCGATTTCCCAATTGATAAGTTACCGGTTCCAAGGGTAATCCGTACGAAGGAACCCGTTCGGGGTGTAGTCTTTGGAATTACGCGTCCACAGAAAGTTGAACGAGGTTGGCTATTAGTGAATGCTCAACCCTTTTTCAATGATCGGCAAGAATTAATAGAAATCATTTGTACGATAACCGATATCACCGAGCGAAGGAAGATTGAAGAAGAACTGAAAGAAAGCGAGCTTCGGTTTCGGACCCTACAACGCGCATCGTTTGGCGGAATTGGACTGCACGATCAGGGAGTTATTGTCGACTGTAATCAGGGCCTCTGTGATATTACGGGATATCCTATGAATGAATTGGTCGGAAAAAATGGTGTAGACCTTGTTGCACCTGAATACCAGTCTCAGGTTATTACCCATATTAAATCCGGGTATTCTCTGCCGTACGATGTCGTAGGTATTCGCAAGGATGGGACCCGTTATTTTCTTGAAATTCACGGAAAAGAAATCCCGTACCATGGGCGAACCATTCGCGTTACCGAGTTCAGGGACATTTCTTCCCGGAAAGTAGCCGAAGAAAAAATTCTGGAACAGAACGCGAGGTTGCTTGCCATCACGGAAGACTTCAAACGCAAAAACGAACAGCTAGAAGAGTTCGCCCAAATTGTGTCGCATAACCTTCGATCGCCTGTTGGTAACATTCTAACACTGCTCAGCTTCTTTGAATCTGCCGAAACTGCACAAGAGAAAAATGAATACCTCGCATTACTAAAAGAAGCGGGTACTACTACCTTAAACACGTTATCCGATCTGACCGAAATACTTCGAATAAAACAGGACCGAAACATCGAAAAGCAAACCCTGGAATTTAAAACTATCTTCAATCATGCCCGGGCAATGCTAAACGCAAAAATTGTTGAAACCGGTGCCGAAGTAACGGCCAGTTTTGAAGAAGCTCCCACACTACTCTATCCGGGCATTTACCTCGAAAGCATTTTTCTTAATCTACTGAGTAACGCACTAAAATATGTTCGTACAGGAGTAAGACCCATAATCCAATTCAAGACCTATGTATACAACAATCAACTTATTCTGGAAGTAAGCGACAACGGACTGGGCATCAACCTAGAGCGTTATGGACACCAGGTGTTTAAACTACGGAAAACATTTCACCGACATCCCGAAAGTCGTGGCATTGGATTATTCATGATCAAGAATCAGATTGAAGCGATGGGTGGTGAAATCTCATTAACCAGTAAAGAAAATATTGGAACCACCTTTTTTATTAACTTTAATAAGTATCTTCATGACAACCATGAAAAATCCAATCATAGCCTTAATTGATGATGACAAGGTCTTTCAATTAACAGCTTCGCGTACGATTAAAGCCTCGCAGTTGAGTGACCAGATTTTGCAGTTTGATAATGGTGAAGAAGCCCTTCACTTTTTACGCAACAACGCGGCCAACTCAGCCAATCTTCCAGACTATATCTTTCTGGATATCAATATGCCTTTTGTAGATGGCTGGATGTTTCTGGATGATTATGACCATTTAAAGACTAATCTTACCAAACCAATTCTCATCTATATGGTAAGTTCGTCTATCGATCCCCGCGACATGGAGCGTGCCCGCAAAAATTCCAATGTGAATGATTACATCATCAAACCTGTAAGCCGCGATAAGTTTATTGAACTCCTGAACAAGGCGGCTTAATTCAAGGCTAGTGTTGTGCAATGCCTTTCTCCTGCGCAATCTTCTTCAATAGCGCCAATGCTTCCTCACGGTCATTCCGGATTTCGCCTTCCAGAATAGCTTCCCGGATTTGCTCTTTGATGTCGCCAATGATGCGGCTCGGTGGAATGTTATACATCTTCATGATCTCATCACCTGTAACCGGGGGTTGAAAACTGCGCAGTTGATCCTTCGCTTCCACTTCGGCCATCTTCTGCTCAACGATGTCGAAGTTTTTCTGAATGCGACTTACCTTTTCATTATTCTTGGATGTTACATCAGCGCGGCAGAGCTTCATCAAAGCATCGGTGTCTTCGCCTGCATCAAACAGCAACCTGCGAATGGCCGAATCGGTTACTTCCTCCTTTACCAATGGAATGGGCCGAAGGTGCAGCCGCACAAGCTTCTGAACAAACTCCATCTTTTCATTCATAGGAAGTTTCATCCGCCTGAAGATTCCCGGCACCATGCGCGCGCCTTTATCTTCATGGCCATGAAACGTCCAGCCGTGGTTCTTATCAAATCGCTTGGTAGCTGGCTTCGCGATGTCATGCAGAATGGCAGCCCAGCGTAACCACAGATCGTATGACATTACTGAAACATTGTCGAGTACTTGAAGGGTGTGAAAAAAATTATCCTTATGCGCTTTGTTGCCAATGTACTCCACTCCGTGCAATGCCACCAACTCCGGAAAAAAGATCTTCAACAGACCACTCTGAAAAAGCAGCTTAAATCCATACGAAGGCACCGGACTGAGGATGATCTTGTTCAACTCATCCGTAACACGCTCCTGCGAAACAATTCTGATTCGTTCTGCTTGTGTGGTAATGGCTTCATAGGTATCCGGCTCAATGTCGTAGCTTAGCTGCGATGCAAACCGAATGCCCCGCATCATGCGCAGCGGATCATCCGAAAAAGTAATTGCCGGATCGAGCGGTGTGCGAATTGTTTTCTTCTTCATATCCGCCAGCCCATCGAAAGGATCAATCAGATTGCCAAACGAGCTCTTATTAAGGCTAATAGCCAGCGCATTCATGGTGAAGTCTCTCCGCTTCTGATCATCGGCCAGGGTACCGTCTTCTACAATTGGCTTGCGTGAATCACTGCGATACGATTCCTTGCGCGCCCCGACAAACTCAAGATCCATATCTTCGTAGTGAATCTGCGCTGTGCCAAAACTTTTGAAGATGGTAACATGCACATTTGGTCCAAGCGCTTTCGCTACCGCCTGTGCTAACACAATGCCACTGCCCACACAAACAAAGTCGATGTCTTTTGAAGGTCTGTTGAGTATAATATCACGAACGTACCCGCCTACTACATAGGTTTCCACACCAAGCTGATCGCCAACAGCACCGATCAAGCGAAATACTTTATTCTCTAAGGAAGACGAAAGGTTCATACCTGCATAAATTCCGAACTCCAAAGGTATTAATGTGAACCGGAAATATTGGAATTATCCAAAACAAGTGGAGCGAATTTTTTACTCATCACCTTTAAACTGAGTGGTAGCCGGATGAAACGTTCGCCAGCTATGCCAAAACTCCTGGTAGGCCTTCACAGATTTTAGGTTTTCCAGTTGATCCGTCAGGTTCTTTCCGGAAAAATCATAGGCACCACCAGCCGATAAAAGAGTGTCGCCCTGTACCACAAACAAAAGCGTATCGGAAGTGCGTTCAAATGCGGCAAAGCTTTGTTGATCCGCTGCCAGTACAAGCACAATAGGCTTGCCACCTACCTCATCGTTTATGATCTGCATTTCTTTCAACCGGTTCCAATCGTATGCTTTGCTTTCCTTATTGATCTCGATACCAATCACCCACGATTTATCCATCCACGATGCGCTATCGGTGCGCGTAAGGTCACTCTCGCTTTTTCCCACTTCAAACTTTGCAAGTGAATCATAATGATCTTTTGATGCTTCATCCACCTGCATGACCAGTGCTTGCGGATAAAGTTCAAACCACTTAGCTAGTGTCATCTGAACCGACTCAACTTCCGGAAGTGATTCGCCTTTCAACGGACCGGCAATGGCCTCGCCTGAAACCTGGCGCCACCATGTCTTTGTTGTTTCATCTTCAAACATGGCATTGAAGTGGTCCATGCCCACCAGTCTGAAAGTTTCATGCTTGCCATTTACGGAGGGCTCAAATACACGCCCCGTTCGACAAACATTGCAGTAGGTAATAATCATCGGCTTACCTCCCACCGTATCCTGCACCTGATGATGATAGATTATGAATTGTAATGGATAGGCTTTTGCTTCACCATTGTGTTCAACGCCCAGAATAACACTGCTGGTTTTCAATGCATTCTCCACCCTGTTTTTAAACACCAGAATTTCCGGTTGCTTGAACATGGCCTCGGCCATCATCACAAAATTGAAAAAGTAAACAACACCAAGTGCCAACACCACTGTTATTGTCAATGCCCACTTCGGTGTTGACTTAAGTGCCGCGCGTGTTCCCAGCAACGCCATAAGCCCAAACGCAATACGAAAGTACCAACGATAGCTATGAAGAAAGTACGCGAAGTCCAGGCTGTTCATCTGCTGACTGCCCGGCATCGGCATGATGAAATATACTTTTACGATTTCGAATACAATAATTCCGGCTATGCCCAGATAAAAAATCTTCTTCATTGTTCAGTACGCTGTCGGTACTAAAAGTAGAACAATTCATTGATCTATACGACTAATCATTATTAAAAGTAGGGCAAGGAATAAAGCGTTCTTTCTTCTTTGTTTTTGCCTGTGCCGCGAGTTCAACTTTAAACTTCAGGGCGATTTCATGGGAGCCTCCGGAAATTGGGCCCAATTCAGAAACAGTAATATCATAACTGTAACTCAACTCAACCCGCGGCAGGTTAAATCCCAGTATAACAACTACAGCATCCTGACTCAGGTTATCGGCAACGTTTTGTTTTATCGGAATACCACGATACCACAAGCCCAATACTACCGGTTCGTACAAAAAATAAGTTCCGATATCCAACTGATCAAAGTTACCTTGATGTTTGTACACAAACGAAGGTGCAATGGCCGCTATCTTGTCACGCTTAAAGATGCCGTTGTATAATGGAATTCGAATACCACCGTGAACACTTGTTTTGATGGGAATGATCGCCTCCTCATCAATCAACGACCGGTTAGGTCTGTTAAGGTGCGCTGCCGAAAAACCTAACCATATCTTTCTACTGTAAGCCAGTACACCTCCACCAAAATCAAAGTAGGATGTGTTTTGCACTTCGAGATTTGAGGGTGGTGGAAGTTGAATACCATCCTGATCAAACTGCAGTTGTTCGTAAAACACCAGTTTGTTGTAATCCAAACTTCGAAACCCAACGCCAAAGTTCAATCCTGACGACAACATCCACTTGTCGTTAATGTGTATTTTATACGAGTATTGAAAATTTACTTGCGTGGATTTCAAATATGATGTTCCGGCTCTATCGGCCAATACCAACATACCTAGGCCACTGTTGAGTTCCGATAAATTGTAATCATATGACACCGCGTACGTTTCGAAAGCGGTTGTGATATTTGGCCATTGATTACGATAGTTGGCAATGAACCGATGATCCACTGAAGTGCCGGTAAAGGCTGGATTAAGATACAGCGGAGCAGCGTAGTACTGCGAAAATTCCGGATCTTGCGCTGCCGCAACCTGCACACCGAAGAATATAAAAAGTAAATATCGTTTCATCGTTACCGGATTAACGTTACGTCACCTGTTTTTGTAAACTGCTTGTTGCCTTCAAACTCCACCGTTATTTTGTATATATAAATATCCTGCTGACAAAGTACTCCCTTGTAATACCCATCCCACCCTATTTCAGGATCATAACTTTCAAAGAGCAGTTGTCCCCAGCGGTTAAAGACCGTCATGTGAAATTTTTCAACGCCACGCATCAAGGGAAGAAAGACTTCATTCTCTGCCAGGTTGGTACTACCCGGTGCACTCAGGTTGGGTGTAAACGCATTGGGAATAAGTACCTGGCCACTCCTGATCGTTCGCACGGCCGATTCCAGGCGGGCAGTATCTGCGCAACCATTGGCATTGTAGGCAATCAATTGAATGTTGAAGGTGTCTACCTCCGTGTACTCGTGTTGTGGTTCGTAATCGGTAGAGGTTGTGCCATCACCAAAATCCCAGATAAAGTTGGAGGCTCCAAAACTTTGGTTGTTCGTATAAAGAATATCACCTGGAATGTTCAGCACTTTGGGGTAGACCGCAAATTGAGCAACAGGCGATTCATACACCGTAATGATCATCGACTTGGTAATGGATACGGTATCGCCCGATGCATTGGTGGCCGACAGTGTTACTGAATAAACACCTGGCTGAAAATAGGTGTAGGTTGGATCAACAGCATGCGAAACACCCTGGTTTGCACCAAACTCCCAGAAGTACGTGGATGGATCGGCAAACTGCGAGCGGTTTACAAAATTTACTGTCAACGGGGCGCACCCGGATGGCGGGAAGTATTCAAAGTCCAGAACGGGCGGAATGGGATTGATAACTACTTGTGTTGTTTGCTGAATCTGACAATCATTATCAGTTACCGTTAAGGTGATGTTGTACGTTCCATACAGTGCATAGGTATGACTCCCAACATTCGGAGTGGTGGAAGTAGTGCCATCACCAAAATCCCACAGGTATTGCCACGGGCCTGGAGGATTTGCTAAGGTTAGCGTTACCGTAGAATTTGGCAATGTCTGCGTAAGCGGAGAAGCCGTGAAATCTGCATTCACATTGTTGCTCTGCGGAACTACGATCGCATTAGTTGTGCTGGTACCCGGGCAATTCGTAAGGTTTGTAGTTACGAGGGTAACGTCAACATTCTGGTCTAAACCTGAAACGCGTGTAATTTCATAATCAAAGTTATCGCCCACCGATGATGAACTGAACACCGTGACCCCGTTGATGGCGATGGTCCACGCATAGCTTACTAATCCTTTTTGCACTGCGTTCGGATGAATGATCATCAGGTTACAATCAAACAAAGTGGTATCAATGACAAAGGATGTTGAAGGAATCGGGTTAACACGAATAATGCGGGTGGAATCTCCGCTGCAACCACTGGGTGGTGGTAAGACAGTTCGAAGATTAATGGAATAATCCTGCACCATCTGTGTAGTGTTGTTGAATACGTATGTAAAGGCAGGTGTAGTGCCTGTGTTTACCTGATCAAGTTGGCCGTTGGCATCGCTAACCGTCCAGATGTAGTCGGACGGATTTAAGGATTGCGTTTCACTATCCACTGCGAAGTTGACCGAGACTGGTGAACAGTTGGGATTGAATGGCGAGTAATTCAACGAAATAAATCCGGAGCGTGGTCCCGGATAAACGGTGATGGTTTGTACCGTTGAAACCATTTCGCAATCATTCACCGTAACGACCCGAAGGCGGACATCGTATGTAATGTTCGTTGTTCCGTTGTTCACAAAATTCCGCACAAATACATTGCTGAATCCAGGATCGCCCGGCCGTTGAATGGAATCTACCTGAAAGCCTGAGCCGGCATCAATTTCCCAAACGTATCGATCAATCAGATCGGGTTGGCCAGCAATTGAATTGTTGGTGAAACTCACGGGCAGTGTACTACATCCTTCCACAGGGCTAGCGGAAAAGAGTGCGATTGGGAGCGGATCAACCACAACCGTGTGCTCAATTATATCCGAACAGTTTCCTTGATTTGTGGTAACCCGCAATGCCACACGATGACTACCGGCTGTAGCAAAAGTGTATTGGAAGTTAACCTGGTTATCCAGAGTTGGATCGCTGGAGAACGTAACACCATCATAATCCATATCCCACTCGCGCAGCGAAATAGTTTCTGCCATGATGGGACTCACTGTAGAACCATCGCGGAATGAGGTTGCGTTTCCAAAGCAAACGCGATCGAACGTAAAAGCTGGCTGAGGTTTCTCGAACACTCTGATCGATACTTCATCGCGCGATTCGCAAGAGGTAATGTTATCGCGGGTGATCAGCACAGCGCGATAAATTCCAGGGGTTGTAAAAACTCTGTCGAACGGCCCGAGCATCGTACTTGAATAGGCACTTGGCCCAGGAAATTCGGCAATCAGGGCATTGGTCTGATCATAAAACTCCCATCGCCACCGGGTATTGGCTGTAATTGTTCCGGTTGATATATCCGAGAAACGAACATTAAAATTTGTCAAGGGTGCTGCCGCCTCCTGGCAAAAATCTGGCGAGATTGGATTTCCGGATAAGTCGGTAAGCCCGATCTGTGCGGTGAGCGAAGGTGTAATATTTACTAATAACGTGAATTCTTCAATACACGGACTCTGCGCTGTTGGATTCGATGCACGCAGCCGAATCAATTTCTGTCCTCCGGTTGAGTACACAAAGCTGGGTGTCTGTACAGTGCTTGATCCTGCCAGAATAGTACCGGCAGCATCGTTATAAAATTGCCAGGAATAGGTGTAGTTATTAATATTTGGAGTGAGGTTGTCTGTGAAGATCCGTTCGTTGATACAAAAATCAGTGGTTGGATTTCCTAATGCATCTTCAGTCATGAAGGCTGGTGCCGGTGACTCCACAATTACGATATACCCGCGTGTTACTCTTGCCTCATTGTAGTTCGGGTTCGCAGTACTACCGTTCCATGGATTACAGGTATTCCAGTTATACATGGTTACTTCAAATCTATTACCAATGGCGTTGGCCGGATTGGCTGGCGCATTCATGGGGAAACTCACGGATATTGGACCATCAGCCGGAAATGGGATAGCATCAATTGGTCCGAAGTAACCAGCCGTTACGCCTCCGCGTGTTGTTGGGCTTACAAGATTTCCAGTAGCATTTGTCAAGCCTTGTGCCCCCCCATCGGTTAGTGTGAGGTCGCGAATAGTAGCAGCCGGATTGTGATTGGTTCCGTAAACAAATTGCACGTGGCGTTGAAGCCTGTTCGGTGTATTAAACTCGGCCGTGGGGTTACAGTTAAATTCAGAGTTGTCTTCAAAAACAGCATTCACCACGGGATTATCGTAGCAGACATCCCAGGTGGGCGGAGCCATTGAAACCACTCCATTGGCTTCATCATCCGTACTCCAGAACGGTGCCGACTGTACCTGGGCCTGAGCCGAACATACTACTCCATTAATCACAATGGAAGCACGGGGTGTAATCCGGCATTGATTGTTATTGGTCGTGTAGGTGAACTGCGCATCGGCTGTAAATCGCGTATTGCCCGCACTGGCCACGAGTCCGTTGCCAATATCCACCACTGAAATGGAGTTGAGGGGATCGTTCCACTCGTATAAAATCGAAATTTCAGCGGGATTCTGAGGCGTTAGAAAATTAAAAACAACCTTAAACGTATCCACCGTTACCGGTGCACAGTATCGGTCGGTTCCAAAATCCACGCTTACATTGGTGCTGAGCTGGTCGCACTGTGCCCAGGCGTAAACAATTCCTAATACGCTAAAAAATAGTATGAATAAAGCTTTCGTAAGACGCATTCCTTTAACCGGTTTCAACACACCGATTAAAGCACAAACCTAGACGAGGTATATGGGCACAGCCACACAAAGGAAACCGCCTTTGTTGCCCATAAACCCCTAACAATCGATGAACAAAAGTTGGGAAGGTTAAGACGCCTCATACGAGGACGAAAGGCCTTCGAGGGAAAGTTGCCGGCACCTGATGCCCAGACAGTTGCATAGCGTAACGTGGTGCTGGAAGAAATCGCTGACCCAAATTCTTCGATCCATCGTACTACCCAGCTCTTCTGCCGCAGTCTGGGTGATTAATCCAGAGTAAGATTAGCACAGTTTCTAACCGGAGCAGGCTCAATCTATTTTTTGTCTCACAAAATTCAAAATTAGTCTACCCCTCACCGCAGTACATATAATCTTTTCGAAGGTGCATTAAACTGTACCTTGTTCTTTAGTGTTTAATATTTAATTTTAAGAGAATGAAGATGTAGTGCCTATGGTCAGATTTTTACTCTCCCTGTTTATTCTGTTCGTTTCACTTTCCACTGCCGTGGCGCAATCCACGGTTACCGGAAGAGTAACGTCTGCAACCGAACCCGATGGATTACCGGGTGTGAACGTGGTGGTGAAGGGCACTTCTAACGGTGTGATTACTGATGTCACAGGTCACTTTGCCGTTGAGGCTTCAGACGGACAGACATTGATATTCTCATTTGTAGGTTATAAAACACTGGAAGTACTTTACCAGAATCAAGCAACCCTTAACGTTATACTTCAGGAAGAATCCAAAGAACTTGAAGAGATCGTTGTGATGGGATACTCATCAGTTGAAAAACGTGAGATTACTGGATCTGTAACATCCATAGGGGCAAACGACTTTAAAGAAATTGCACTAACCGGTATTGATCAGGCGCTCCAAGGCCAGGCTCCGGGTGTGCAAGTGACACAATCTTCCGGTACACCAGGTGGAGGAATATCTGTCCGAATACGAGGAAGTACTTCCATCAATGCATCCAACCGCCCCCTTTTTGTTGTCGATGGCGTTGCAGTAGAAACCGGCACACTATCCCTTCGCGATTTTGGTGGGCAGGATGACAATGCACTTTCATTGATTTCTCCTAACGACATAGAATCTATTCAGATTCTCAAAGATGCATCCGCCAAGGCTTTGTTTGGATCTCGCGGTGCTAACGGGGTAGTGCTTATCACCACGAAAAGAGGAAAGAACGGTATAACCCGCATCAACTTCGATGTACAACGCGGCATTATTGATCCGGTAAAAAGACTTGATCTTCTAAACTCAAAACAATTGCTTGAACTTCAACGCGAAGCCTACACCAATGCAGGTCTTAACCCTGATGCGGCTGGCCTTATACCCGGTGTAACCGATGCTGTGAGTACAGATTGGCAAGATGAGGTGCTGAGAAGAGGAGTCCTGGAACAGTATCAGCTTTCTGCTTCTGGTGGAGACGAAAACACCACATTTTACATGAGTGCCAACTACCGCGATGAACAAGGCGTACAGCTGAATAACCGCTTTCAGCGCATGAGTACCACGATTAACATTGATCGCAAATTCACCCCAAAGCTTAAGGTAGGCACCGGTATTACACTATCTAGGTCATTTAATCAGCGGGTAAAAGGCGATAACTTTTTAGATGGTGTTTATTCTGGAGCCTTAAAATCCTTACCGTATGATGTTCCATATGATGAACAGGGAAACCTGGTTGGTCCCTCCTCACCTCTTTATGCAGGCTTTCCTAATTTTAACCCAGTGGCCCAAGCGTTACTTCCACGCTTTGATGCCACTACCGTAAAAATTCTAGGAAACATAACCGCCAACTATAAGTTTAACGACAACTGGAATTTCAAAGCTATGGCTGGCGTTGATTACAATGACGTTACTGAAGATCAATATGAAAACTCACAAACCGCTATCGGTGGATACCTGCCCAGTGTTGGTGGCAGAGGGTATGGTGTTTTCATCGCCAGTACCGCCACAACGATAACTGCAAATGGTATTCTTACCTTCTCAAAAGAGATTTTGCCAGATCACCATCTTACCGCCTTCATTGGTTCTGAGGTTGTTTACTCGCCTTATGAAACCGGATCTGTTCAGGGCAGATTATTTCCAAGTGATGACTTCACGTATATCACCTCCGCTGGTATTGTTGATAACGGTTCCTCATTCAAAGTGCAGAGCGGTCTGCTGTCCGGTTTGGCAGAAGCAAAGTATGACTATAAAGACAAGTACCTGGTAGCACTTTCCTTTCGAGCCGATGCCTCATCCCGTTTTGGAGAAAACAACCGTGTAGGGTACTTCCCGGCATTATCAGGGGCTTGGAGAATTTCGGAAGAAAGTTTTTTTAAATCGGTTATCATCAATGACCTCAAATTACGGGGTAGTTTTGGCTACACCGGCAATCAAGGTATTCCAGATTTCCGATTCATGGGTACCTGGAGTGGTGCCACCTATAATGGTTCATCCGGCATAGTGCCCGATAATCTTGAAAACAATTACCTCAGCTGGGAATCTACACGAGAAATAAACATTGGTGTGGATGCTTCACTATATGAAGGAAGAATTCAGATATTCTTCGATAGTTATCGAAACAAAACCAGCGACTTACTTTTTGCTCAGCCCTTACCCTTTACCACAGGCTTCGGCAGCAATTGGGGAAATATCGGCAATGTTTTAAATCAAGGAATTGAACTTGGTATTACCGCTGTTAACATTGATAAAGCCTTAAAGTGGACGACTGACTTAAATATCAGCAAGAACAATAATGAAGTTCTCTATCTGGCCGAAGACGCTTCACCCAATGCAGGATATTCGGCCGAAGGAACCACCGCCACAAACATAATCAAGGAAGGATATCCGCTGGGAACGTTTACAGGTCTACGGTTTCTGGGTGTTGATCCTGCCACCGGTAATGCCATGTATAAGGATCTCAATAACGATGGCGAAATCAATGTGGATGATACCGATATCATTGGAAGTGCCGTACCCGATTTTATTGGTGGTATAACGAACCGGTTTGTCTACGGGCGATTTGATCTCAACATCTTTTTTCAATTTTCCGTTGGCAACGATGTACTGAATCTTACCAAAGCCTCACTGGTTAACTCCGGTCAGGATATGACCACCAATCAATCTACTTACGCGCTAAGGCGTTGGCAAAAACCTGGTGATATTACCGATGTTCCGATCTATCGCGTCAGTACTGCTGATGAAGAAAATCCAAACAATTTTCATAGCAGTAGATTTATTGAAGATGCTTCTTACCTGCGCCTGAAAAATCTGGGAATAGGTTATACGCTGTCACCACGATTAACCGAGAGGATAAAACTCGATCGCGTAAGGTTCTACCTGTCGGGTACTAACCTGCTAACGTTTACCAAGTACACAGGCTCTGATCCCGAGGTGAGCACCCTCGATGGTTCCACAGCTGCGCAGGGCATAGACTTTTACACACTACCACAGGTTCGCACCATTACCATTGGCCTAAATGCAACATTGAAATGAGAACACCATTTAAAATACTATTTATTGTTCTCGTGTTTCTCACATCAGCCTGCGAAACCCTGCTCGAACCTCAACCTGTCGACAAACTTACCGATGATCTGGTGCTGAATGAACCAGCCGATGTTGAACAGGTTGAAGTTGGCCTCTACAATGCCTTCCGTAACATCACCCCTGCTGTGATCATTGCCGGAGATTTTACTGCCGACATGTTGATCCACAACGGCACCTTTACTCAATACCGAGAATTCGGCATCAAACAGATCACACCTTCCAATGCAACTGCCGCCTCGTTGTGGGGGGCTATCTACAATACGGTTTACATTGCTAACTTTATTCTTGAGCGACTCCCGGAAATTGGAGGTGTATCCTCGGCACAGCGTAACAAGGTGATGGGCACCGCCTACTTTCTGCGTGGCTATGCTTACTACACTGCACTCTATTCTTTTGGCGGGGTTCCAGAAGTACTCACTACCGATGTAGAAACTAATCGCAATATCGCACGGGCTTCGGAAGAAGATATTTTAAATCTGGTGCTCAGCGACTATGATCAAGCGCTCGATCTGCTACCGGATGAACCCGTTAATACTGGTTATGCAGGTACATTTACGGTACTCGCAGCGTTAGCCCGGCTACATCTTTACCTTGAAAATTGGGAAGAGGCTGAAGACTTCGCTACGGAAGTAATTGATTCTGAATTATATGAACTGGAAGAAGACTACTCCGCACTCGTTAATGAAGACTTTACAAATGAAGCCATATTCGAAATGGGTTACACGCTTGCGGATGATCCCGGCACAAGTGCACTGGGTCTTAATAACCTCTTTGTTGGCAGACGCGAAATCATTCCTTCCAATCAAGTGATTGTATCATTGGCTTCTTCAGAATCAGGTGATCGCTTCAGTTCGATGACGTTTAATACCAGCGATCTGAACGGCACCGATAACGGGTGGTCTGTAGCCAAGTATGGAACTGCCGATGCCGATAACAATAACATTGTGGTTTTTCGATTAGCCGAAATGTATCTGATTCGCGCTGAAGCCCGTGCTCAGCAAAACAATGTAACCGGAAGCAATAGCGCACAGTCAGACATCAACATATTGCGTGTACGTGCCAATGCTCCTACCATCACCACCGCTACAAAAAATCAAATGATCCAACTCATTGAAGAGGAACGTGTGTATGAATTGGCCTTTGAAGGACATCGGTGGTATGACCTGGTGCGCACAGGACGTGCTACTGCGGTAATGACTGCGTATTCTTCCAACTGGAAAGAAGCGTACGAAAAGTGGCCAGTACCCTTGCGCGAAATACAAAACAACCCGGCATTAGTGGGCAATCAAAATCCTGGATACTAGTATGGAAAGGAGCTTGAAAAATATACTCTGGATACTGCTCATCCTCACCGGATGCGAAACCGCTCCTATTCTGTTCAAAGGCCCCTACCACGTGCGCTTCACCACCGATTCTGATTTTCGAAAAGAAAGCGCTCCCGATGTAGTGGCGATCGAGGTTCACCTGGTTGGACCAGCGCAAACAGAAGACATCAGCATCAGTTATAGTATTGAAGGAAACGCTCGCGAAGGAATTGATTATATCATCCTGGACGAACGCGGCAAAATTACCATACCAGCAGGTGAATATTTCACATACATCAATGTGCAACTGATCAACAACGCCAACAACATTCTCCGTTCGCAAGACATTGTTTTTTCATTGCGAAAAGCATCCGGTGAATTGGAAGTAGGCCAGGGCGAAAGCGCCATGGGTAAAAATTTCACCTTTACCATTTTAGATGATTGCATTCTGGGTGGCTATTATTCGGCCAAACAAGGAAGCACTACCATTCCGGATGTAACAATTACCAGTGCCGACTGCGAAGTATACACCCTATCAAACTGGAACATCGGTATTTTTACCAGCGATGTTGAAATGGACCTGACCTTTATCGAGAATGATGACTACTCGCTCACCATTCCCACGCAGGAAGAAGAAACCATTACGCCCGAGTTTGCCACCATTCAGGGATCAGGCTTTCAGGATCCAACCACTGGAGATATTATTTTCGACATCACCCTGGTGGATATTCTAGATGACAACGAACAACCCGAGGTAGTAAGAATTACTTTAAAACGCGAATAGTATATGAGACCCTTACTATGCATGCTTCTGCTCATTACGATTCTCTCTTCCTGCAAGGAAGAAGTAACACCAACGCCCTTCACCTTCTCAAAAGTATTCACAGGCGAAGTCTCCAAAACATGGCAGATCGAATACATTGAACTAACCTTGAATGGCGACATCACCGACCGGTTTGCCGACAACTGCTTTACAGACGACACCTATAGATTTTACGCAACCTCCGACCGGCTTTATGTCGCTAAAAGCGGTTCGCAAAAATGTGGTGACGAAGAATCAGAAGTAATCAGTTCATGGGGCTATTCCAGTGGTACTACATCCTTAAGTATTGTTATTCCGATTTTATCGAGTTTCACCTTGCCGTTTATCGTTCGCGATGTTGATGATAACGACATGGTGCTGGAAATCTTCTTTGATGAAACCGGAACAGAGAGTTACAGAATACATTTTGAATTGACAGATGAAGAATAGTGTGAGAATCGTAATCGGCTTTCTGTTTCTTGTGCTTGTGCAGGGAAATCTGATCGCGCAAGAACTTTCATCGCCCTGCGGCACCATGGAGCAGGATAGTATAGTACGTGCCCGCTTCCCCAAGCGCGGATCACTACAGGATTTTGAAAACGCAGTACAGAACAAAATTCAACAACTTAAAAATCAACGAACCCTGGCCGGTGTTGTCACTATTCCGGTTATCGTACACGTTGTACACAATGGTGAAGCCGTGGGCACCGGAACGAACATAAGCCAGGCACAAGTACAGGCGCAGCTGGAAGTACTGAATGAAGATTTCAGAAAAATGGTGGGCACCCCCGGATACAACACTAACCCGGTGGGCGCTGATATCGAAATTGAATTCTGTCTTTCACCAGTAGATGCCAATGGCAATGCTATGGCCGAGCCCGGTATCCACCGGCACAACGGAGGTAAAGCAAGTTGGACGGTGGCCCAGATTGATGGAACTTTAAAACCACAAACCATCTGGAATCCTAATCTCTTCTTCAACATCTGGACGGTTAAGTTCGGTGGTGAGAATGCCAATCTTTTAGGATACGCCCAATTTCCAGATTCCGACCTGCCGGGCCTTGAAGGATTTGGAACCGCAGCCAACACCGATGGTGTGGTGGTTCAGTTTTCATCGTTTGGTTCAGTGGCGAAAGGAAGTTTCCCGGTAATGCAGGCTCCCTACAATCGCGGTAGAACCTTAACACATGAAACTGGTCACTGGCTTGGGCTTCGTCACATCTGGGGTGATGGTGCCTGTGGTGATGATTATGTTGCTGACACCCCTACACAACAAAATGAAAGTCGTGGATGCCCCACCAGCAAACTGGCGTGTAACAGCAGCACCATTCCGGCCATGGTGCAAAACTACATGGACTACAGCGATGATGCCTGCATGAACATTTTTACACAAGGACAAAAGACACGCATACAAGCAGTGATGGCCATGAGCCCACGTAGAAAAACCCTGATCGAAGGAAATCTTTGTAGTCCGACAGTGGCCGATATACCAACCCCTAACTTCACCTCCGATAAAGATGTAGTACTGCTGGGTGGCGAAGTAAATTTCACTGACCTGTCAACCAACTTTCCTACCGCGTGGAACTGGACCTTCGAAGGTGGCGATCCCGGCATTTCTACAGAGCGTGCACCACGCGTTAAGTACACGGTGCCCGGAGTTTATAGCGTGACTTTGATTGCCACAAATTCACTTGGCAGTTCCGATCCTTTAACCCTGGAAGGATACATCACCGTATCCGAAGATGGTTTGTGTGGTGTGATGTCGAACTTCAGTGATAGCTATACTCCTTCTGCCATTCCATTAGCAGACTTTGGTGCGTACACGGGTTATCTAACGGGCCATAACAGCACAAATAGCAAAGCGGTTTCAGAATACTTTAAGAATGTTTCGGGCTACGAATACATCAGCGGAGTCAAAATCAAATTCGCCAGTGTCAATGTAGTTTCGGAAGAAGCAACCGTTATGGTTAAAATCTGGAACGATCGTGGGCCGCAAAGCGCTCCGGGTGCACTCATTGAACAGAAGGTGTTATTACTCAAGCAAATTCAGGACGACATCGACAACGACCGCGAGACCATCATTGTTCTTGATCGCGAAACACCCGTGCTTGGGCGTCCTTTCCATGTAGGTATTGAACTGAATTACGATGATCAGGGAACTATAGTGGTTGAATCTTCCGGCAATGGCGAAGCCACGACTGCAACAGCCTGGGTGCAGAACGAAGCATCGGTATGGAGTCCGTACACTTTGGCGTGGGGAGCCAACATTGCCATGAACATAGAACCCCTGATCGGCATGAATCTTTCTGTACAAGTCTCGGCATCCAAGCAATTGATCAACCCGGGAGAAGAAGTAACCTTAAGTGGCCGTGGCGCATCTGTTTTTATCTGGAATGCCGAAGACGGTTCGGTCGAAGATTTTGCCGGGCCTCAGCTTACCGTGCGACCTACTACTACTACTACTTACCTTACCATCGGTTCAGGTCTTGACTTGTGTTACGATTCTGCCTACACCACCATCTACACCCGCGATGATGTCTTGAGTACGGAAGAAGAATCCCTGCTGGCTGGTGTTTCCATCTACCCCAATCCGGGTACCTCGGGTATTACCGTTCACCTGGATAACGCCTACATCGGTAACGTTCAGTTTCAAGTGCAGTCTGTGCTAGGGCAAACTGAAAAGCCCTTCATGAAGCAAAAGGAAACACGAACCCTTACGCTACCGATTGAAACCAGCAAACTTCAATCGGGTGTGTACCTCATTAAAATTTCGATGGGTAACCGAACGCTGGTGAAAAAGTGGATCAAACGGTAACAAGTCAATCGCTGAGCAATCAGCTTAAAGAATTTTAGTTTAACTTTAGAATATCTTAAACCTAATACTCATGAGAAAGCATAGTGTGGTAGTATTGTCCTTACTGGTCATCAGTTCGTTTGGGTTGGTGTTGTCATCGTGTAAAGAAGATGAGCCAAGTGTACCTGCTCAACTTTCATTTTCACAAACCGAAATGACAGTAAATGAAGCAGACGGAGTGATTGAAATTGAAATTGTGCTTGACAAACCGGCACCAGAGGATATTGAGATCACCTGGGAATTGGATGGAACCGCCCTTGATAAAGTTAGCTCGTCATCCAATTATGATTATGAAATTACAAGCGATTATCTGGAAACGGTAATTGAAAAAGGAGAAACTACAGGAATAATTGAAATTCAGTTGTACTCCGACCTAGCCGATGAGATTGATGAGACCATTGAGATCAAGATTGATGATGTGGATAGCGATAGGATTGAAATCACCCGCGATGATGAAATCGAGATTACCGTTCAACAAGAAGACGGATTGTATATTCTGCTCGAATGGGGCGTTGGTGAAGGCGAAGAGTATGAAGATGTTGACATGGATTTGTTTTTCTGGGCAGAAACCACGGCTGGAGAACTTGTGGCAACCAACTACCGAACCAACAACGGAAGCTTTTACACGAACCTTAATGGAAGCTATAGCTCACCCGAATATTTCTTTGTACCCACCGCTGGTTTCGATGATGGCACATTCGGCACAAGCTATAACTATTACGAAGGAAGTGAGGAAGAAATGAATTTTAAAGTAACGTTCATTGAATACATTGACGGTGAATTTGAGCCTGAAGCTAACCGAGACTCATTTACAGGCACCTACACACTCGATAATATCAATCCTTGGGATGACGAAACCATTGGCACTGAACCTGTTCTTGCACAAACATTTGAAAAATCAGGATCAACCTATTCTAACTTTTCATCACCAATAAATATTAACGCCACGGGAAGTCGAACGCGAGGAAGCTCGCTAAAGACTGCCGATGATTTCAGGAGGCAACGTACAATTGATCAAGCGCCTTTAAAGAGCCGCGAAAAGAATTAGTAAACATTTTTCTTAAAAGCTTAGAGGCAATAGCATTCGTCTATTGCCTCTTTTTTCTATTCATACTTCAACGTCTCGGCTGGATTAACAAGCGCGGCTTTTACAGCATGATAGCTTACCGTGACCAGCGCCACGAACAGACCCGCGGCCATACTGATTGCAAAAAGCTCCCACCCTACCGTAATTTTAAATTGAAAATCGGAGAGCCACCAGGTGGTCATCACATACCACGAGAGTGGCGTAGCCAATGCAAACGCTAACAGGGCCATCCATACATACTGCTTGTTGAGGAGTACAAAAATATTCCCGATTTCTGCACCCAGTACTTTTCGAATGCCGATCTCTTTTGTTCTGTTCACCGCGTTGATCCCTGCCAATCCAAACAAACCCAGGCAGGCGATAACCATAGCAAACCCTGTTGACAACGCCATGATGTTCATCCACCGTGTGTACGACTCATATTGACGTGCCACATCTTCATCCATAAACGAATAATCAAACGGTTTATCCGGATACAGTTCTTTCCAGGCACTCCGTATCT
>Ga0315910_10000672_pt1 | contig 33233 bp, 30 predicted proteins | sample EdamamesoilMG_FD_204470 | JGI IMG/M metagenome (GOLD analysis project Ga0315910, IMG submission 204470) | Garden soil microbial communities collected in Santa Monica, California, United States - Edamame soil | ecosystem: Environmental > Terrestrial > Soil > Garden | place: USA: California... | reverse complement strand
AATGTGTTCTTCTTTTATCTCTCCGGGTTTTCGAGGTTTTTCGCTTCGGATTTGGCATAGTCTAAAACAGTTTATTTTAAGTTCTTCAATATATTCCAACGAGGGTCTACCTCATCGTCATCATCGTTTTTGGTTGATGGTCCGGAAGTGTAAACAATTTTACCTTCTTCGTTCTCATCATCGTCTTCATCCTGAAATTTCGGGTGAAGCTTTTTCATCGGTACGGCCAGGCCCAGAAACTCAAACAAGTAAGAGCCGAGTTCAAGCGTTGCCGTATCGCGGTGGATCATTACAATTTCGTCACTCAGTTCCTCATTGGTTTCCCCAAACTTGAAGATCACCAGATGCTGAACGTTAATTGGATGGTCGAAGGGCTCCAGGCTTCTATCGCAAACCAGTCGCGCTGTACCTTGAATTGTAAAATCCGCCTCAATGAACGTTTCGTGCTTAGTAAGCGAAACAGTTGCCAGAAAATTGCCTTCCGAAAGAAGGTCGTTTCCGTATTTCCTGAAGAACGCATCACCGATTTCAAACTCGAATTGGTGAATGGTATTGCTCAGGCCAACAATGTTTACACTGTAAGCACCCACTTTTAAGGCCCGGTTATGGGCTTTTAAAATTAGTCGGCAAATTTAGGAGAATTAATGAGAATACGCACCAGTGTGTTGGAGATTTTAGGATTTTGGTGCGTTTTTAGGGGTTTCAGTGCGATTTGGAAGCCTTAAACGAATTCTTTCAAAACAATTGAGCGGAATTCTTCGCGTGTCTTATTGCCATAATTTTCAATAAAATAGTCGATTACCCCTTTTTTAAAGCCCAGTTTGATGGCAATGTTCTTACTGAAAATGATTTCGCTTTCAAAAATATTCTGATCTACAAAAATTAATTCGATGCTGGACATGAGGTATTCAAATTTCTGATCTTGCGAAAGCGCCCCCAGCGAGTCAATGGGCTCAGGGTTTCGAATCAGATCGTATACGTCTTGCTCCGGGAATTTTCGTTCACGGGCGATTTTGAAAATCAACTCTCGTTCGATTTTGGCGAAGTGTTTGTCGGCTTCTGCTAATTGAATAAGTATGTTCAGTTGCTTCTTAGTGACAATATCCATTTCAACTAATACTTGAAGTTCAAATATAACGAATAATCCGTTCTACGACTGATAGTCCGGTCGAATGGTAAGAAAGTGAGACCAGAGTAAGGTTATTTTTCTGTGGATTGCTCCGTTCGAAGTTTGAAAATATCGTTCGCCTGATAGATGGCAGCGCGCAATGAGCTTTCGCTGGCCAAATTTTTACCCACCAGCGTGTAGCCGGTGCCATGATCGGGCGAAGTACGCACAACGGGCAGGCCGGCTGTGAAGTTGATACCATTTTCAAAGGCCAGTGTCTTGAAGGCTACTAACCCCTGATCGTGATACATCGCCAGGATGCCATCATACTTGGTGTGGTTTCCGGATGCAAAGAACCCATCAGCCGGAAATGGTCCGTAAACTAAACGGCCTTTATTTTTTTGATCGGCTACTACCGGTTTAATGAGTTGTTCTTCTTCTTGTCCGATCAGCCCGCTATCGCCTGCGTGTGGATTCAATCCGAGCACAGCAATTTTTGGTTTAGTAATACCAAAGTCTTTCCGGAGCGATTGTTCCATAATTTTCAGTTTGCTTTCGATCTTTTCTTTTGTAATGGCTCCGGCCACTTCTTTTAACGGTATGTGTTCCGTTACTAAACCAACACGCAAGGTGTCGCTTACCATGAACATCAAACTTTCGGATACGCCAAAGAATTCGGTAAGGTATTCGGTGTGACCTTTGAAAGGAAACTCGTCACTATGGATGGATTGTTTGTCTATGGGAGCCGTAACAAGCGCATCGACCAGTCCTTCTTTCAGTTCTTCGCTGGCCTGCTTAAGGGCTAAGAGTGCGGCCTTGCCCGCATCGCGCGAAGGTTTGCCGGGTACAATCTCAAGGGTGTCTTCCCAGCAATTCACCACGTTGATACTCTTGGGAGCAAACTGGCCTTTGTTTCGCACTTGTGTGTAATTGAACTCTTCCAGGTTCATTAATTTTTTATAGAACGAGATGGCACGGGTAGATCCGTAAATAACAGGTGTGATCATGCTAAGCAGTCTGTTATCGGCCAATGCCTTTATAACTACTTCGGTTCCTATGCCGTTAATGTCGCCAAGTGTTATTCCGATCCGTGGTTTGTTGTGTGCTGGGTTCATGCAGTAAAGTTCAATCTCATGCGATTTAGTAAATAAGTTGGAAAGTCCGAAAGTTGATATGGTTTGAAAGTCCGGAAGCGCATCGCTCACCGTTCATCTTTCGGACTTCCGGACTTTTCGGGCTACTTTTGGGCAGTATGAAAAACATGATTGGCGATAAGGTAAGAGCGAAGAAATCACTGGGTCAACATTTCTTGCACGATCAGGGTATTGCGCGAAGAATTGTGGAGTCGCTTCAGCTTGACAGCGATCGGCTGGCGGTGTTGGAGATTGGTCCGGGTATGGGTGTGCTCACCAAATTTCTGGTTGATGTTGAACGCATCAATCTAAAACTCATTGAGATCGACCGCGACTCGGTAACGTATTTGAAGAAAAATTATCCAAAGCTCGAACCGAACCTAATGGAGGGCGATTTTCTCGAACTCGATTTGAAGGAAATCTTTCCTGCTCCGTTTGCCATCATTGGTAATTTCCCCTACAACATTTCTTCGCAGATATTTTTTAAAGCACTCGCGTATAAAGATCAGGTAACCCAGGTAGTGTGCATGTTGCAGAAGGAAGTGGCCGATCGCATCGCCTCGCGCGAAGGGAATAAGACTTATGGTATCTTGAGCGTACTTCTTCAGGCATACTTCGATATTGAGTATTTGTTTAAAGTACCACCTGGAGTTTTTACACCACCACCCAAAGTAATGTCGGCTGTAATCCGGTTGAGACGTAATCAACGGGTGGCCCTGGAGTGTGATGAAAAGCTTTTTGTTACTGTGGTGAAGCAAGCGTTTAACACGAGACGCAAGACCTTGCGCAACGCACTAAAAAATTTAACTTTAACAGCCGAAATTTCAGCCCTGGAGTTGATGGATAAACGAGCCGAACAGTTGTCGGTAGATCAGTTTGTGTACCTCACCCAACTAATCGAAAAAAGTCGTGGAGCAGAAGGTATTTGAATTTGAATTAACGAAGGAATTTCGCGATCGCTTCCAGCAAGCGCTGGATGAGCACGATGATCAGTTTGTGCGTACGATACTGGATGGCGTAGAAGCCGCAGACATCACTGAACTGCTCTATGAGTTTAGTGCCGATGAGTCAAAATATGTAATGGATTTGTTGCCGCTTGAGGTTCAGGCGGAAATTATCAACGACCTGGATTCAGATACACGAAAAGTTTACCTCAAAATTTATCAGGTTGGAGAAATTGCAGCTTTTCTAAATCAGCTCGCTTCCGATGACACAGCCGATATCCTGCATGAACTTCCCATAAAAGAAAGAGAAGAGGTGCTTTCTGCGTTGGAAGTAGAGCACCGCGCCCAGGTAACCGAACTACTACGCTACGAAGCAACCGTGGCCGGTGGTTTGATGGCGAAGGAATTAATAAAAGCCTACGTTAACTGGACGGTAGTGCAATGTGTGGATGAAATTCGTAAGCAGGCAGAAAATGTATCGAAGTTTTATGCTGTTTACGTTGTCGATAATCAGGAGAAGTTGTTGGGAAAAGTAGCGCTGCAGGACCTTATTGTTTCGGACGCACGAAAGCTGGTTGCCGATATTTATGAGCAAGACATCGTATCGGTTGAAACCTACCTGGAAGACAGTGAAGTAGCAGAGATCATGCGGAAGTACGATCTGGAATCCGTGCCGGTAGTAAACGTACAGGGTCAGTTGGTGGGCAGAATTACCATTGATGACGTGGTGGATGTGATTACCGAGCAGGCGGATGAAGAGCGTCAGATCATGGCCGGTATTAGCGAAGATGTTGAAGAAGACGACAGTGTGTGGCGCAATACCCGTGCACGTTTGCCCTGGTTGCTGATTGGCGTTGCCGGAGGTTTGATGAATGCCAAGTTTATGGGGCTGTTCGAAGGCGAGCTGGCACGCGTTACGGCCATAGCATTCTTCACACCGTTGATACAGGCAACCGGAGGTAACGTAGGTATTCAGTCATCATCATTAATTGTGCAGAGTTTGGCGAATCCTGATTTTGTTGACGATGGGTTATGGAAGCGTTTGCTCAAAGTATTTTTTGTGGCCATCCTAAACGGAGTGTTTTTGTCGGTACTTGTGTTGGGCGCCAACGTTATCTTGTTTGGGGAGTATCAGTTGTCTACGGTAGTATCGATTGCGTTGTTTAGTGTAGTAGTGTTTGCGTCATTTATCGGCACCATCACTCCGTTGCTATTGAATCGCTTTGGATTCAACCCCGCGTTGGCCGCAGGGCCTTTCATTACCACCACCAACGATCTGCTCGGGCTCACGGTTTATTTCTTTACGGTTCATCTCATGCTCTGATGGCAACTCCGAAATGTCTTATTATTGATTCCATGCACGAAAGTATTTTTTCGATGCTGAACGAAATTGGTTGGGATGCGGAGTATGTTCCAACGATAACACGCGAAGAAATCAAACGTAAACACCGTGGCTTCGATGGGTTGATTGTTCGAAGTAAAACTGTTATTGATCGGGATCTGCTGGGAGAAAATCCAACCGTAAAATTCATAGGAAGAGCAGGAGCTGGTCTCGATAATCTTGATCTTGAATACCTGGCAGAAAAAAACATCAGTGTGCTTCATGCTTCCGAAGGAAACCGCGATGCAGTAGGCGAGTATACGGTGGGGGCGTTGCTTGGTCTGCTCCGTAATCTTCCGAAAGCTGATCGCGAGGTACGCCAATCGATCTGGGATCGGGAAGGTAATCGCGGAGAAGAGATCATGGGGAAGACCATCGGCATCATCGGGTACGGTAATATGGGGCACTCGTTGGCGAAGCGACTTTCTGGTTTTGGATGTAATGTTTTGGCGTACGATAAGTATAAAACCAACTTTTCGGATTCCTATTGCCAGGAGGCCTCAATGGAAAGATTGTTTGAGGAGGTGGATATCCTGAGCCTTCATGTACCCCTTACAAACGAAACAAAAGGGCTTGTGCAAACGGACTACCTACAGCAATTCAAACGGAAAATTGTCCTTGTCAATACCGCTCGTGGAGAGATAGTATCGTTGGCCGATTTAAACAATGCCATCGAGGTCGGAAAAGTAAGAGGCGCAGTGCTGGATGTTTTAGAGAATGAAAAGCTCAATAAGCTCACCGATACACAGCGGGTAACCCTGAATTCTCTTCGGGAAAAGAACAATGTAATATTCACCCCCCACATTGCCGGCTGGACGTTTGAATCTCATGTTAAAATTAATGTAGCTTTGATCGATAAAATCAGAGCGCTTGAATTAGCGGATTAAACTACAAATCTCTAATTTGAGTATTACTCATTAACGAAATCAGGCTGATGCGGTTTTTAAGCAAGCGAATGAAAAAGGTAAGTGAGTTTTTCAATTCCATTATTGAAAAACCATTGCTTACGTCTACGCTGGTCTTGGTTTTGGTAACCATCATTGTGCTTGGGCTGAGCTTGGAATACTACATCAACGAGTTTGATACCTTCATTCAACAAGTATTGGCTGAGGCACACGGAATGATCTTCGATATTGCCGTAATTGGTATTCTGATCTTCTGGTTAAATCAGAATGGAGAATTTAGGCAGCGTATTCGAACGTATAAAGATGAGATTGATGACTTCCGCATGTGGGAGTCTGAAGAAGCAGCTTTTCGAACGGTCGGTAACATCAAGCGATTAAATCGTCATAAAATTTATGAGATCAACCTGGTGAACTGTTACCTGCCACGCACAAACCTAAACTATGTTAACCTGGCTTCATCCAATTTGAATTCAGCCAACATATCACAGTCTTCACTTATTGAAACAAATTTGGAGAACGCACGCCTTAATCAAACCAACTTTGAGAATTCAAATCTTAACCAGGCAAATCTTAAAGGTGCGTATGCCAGCGGTGCAAATTTTAAAGATGCGTTCCTGATTAAATCGCAATTTGATTCAGCATTTTTAATCAAAACAAATTTCAGCAACGCGTTTCTGATGGAAGCCAATCTTCAGAACTGCTACCTGATGGGCGCTGATTTTGAAAATGCCAGTTTGTATAAGGCCGATCTTCGCGGTGCAAAAGGACTTTCTGTAGAACAGTTGTCGAAAGTGAAAACACTCTACCTTGCGCGCTTTGACGATGAGATTTTGGAACAAATCAAAACAAACCTGCCCGAGTTGGTAGGCGCCTGATTTTTGGACAGGAATAATAAAGTATTACCTTTGCATGACAACGGTCTCGGGCTCGAGGCCGTTGTTTCTTTTTTTTGATAACTACCGATCAACACTTCTTTCAACAAGCTGAAATCAATAGTGGGTTCGGTTTACGATGAACAATTATGAGCAAGAAAATTTCGTACTACACCAAGGATGGTCTTGAAAAGCTGAAGAGTGAATTAAGTCAGCTGAAATCAAAAGGTCGTGCTGATATAGCGCGCCAGATTGCCGAGGCGCGCGATAAAGGTGATCTAAGTGAAAACGCTGAATATGATGCGGCCAAGGATGCACAAGGTCATTTGGAAGCGAAGATTGCTCAACTGGAGGACCTGGTGAGTAACGCACGGCTGCTCGATGAAACCAACATTGATACTTCGAAAGTTTCGATACTGTCCAAGGTTACGATCAAGAATAAAAAGAACGGGGCTTCTGTTACGTACACGCTTGTCTCAGAAGAAGAAGCGGATTTGAAAGCCGGAAAGATCTCTACCATGTCGCCTATTGGTAAGGGTTTGCTGGGGAAGAAGAAGGGTGAATCCACGGTTATCAAAACTCCGGCCGGAGAAATGGAATTTGAAATTACGGAGATAGGTATTTAAACTTCCGCCATCGCTATGCCGACTATATTCACCCGCATTATCAATCGCGAAATACCCGGTTATGTAGTAGCCGAGGATGAAAAGTATATTGCGTTTCTCGATATTAATCCGCTGGTGGTGGGTCACACTCTGGTGGTGCCCAAACAAGAGGTGGATTACATCTTCGATATGGAAGATGATGCGCTTGCCGGCCTTACCGTGTTTGCCAAAAAGGTGGCACGTGCTGTGAAGAAAGCTGTGCCGTGCAAAAGAATTGGCATTGCTGTAATTGGATTGGAAGTGCCGCACACACATGTTCATCTTATTCCGATGAATAGCGTTGGCGATATTAATTTTACGCAGCCTAAACTTTCTCCTTCAAAGGAAGTATTAGCCGAGACAGCCGAAAAAATCAAGGCTGCATTTTAGTTTACAGAAAATCAATATCGGTATTGAGCGGGTAACGCATGAGGTAGCGAAGCGCCTGCGTCATGGTGAGGTCTTCAAAGAGCACCTGATAAAGCGTGTTGGTAATGGGTGCTCGTACTTTATAATAGTCAGCGCATTTTTTAGCGATGTGCACCGTGTTTATGCCTTCTGCAATTTCATCGGTGCTGGCGAGAATGTCTTTTAAGGTTTCACCTTTGGCAAGACGAAACCCAACATTAAAGTTTCGGCTTAGCGGACTGTTGCAGGTAGTAACTAAATCGCCTACACCGGCAACGCCAAGAAATGCCTTGGTATTTCCTCCCAACGCACGACCGAGGTAAACCATTTCCACCATACCCCTGCTGATCAGCAGACCTTTTGCATTTTCACCGAACCCCATGCCGCTGAGCGCACCGGCTGCAATCGCGATTATATTTTTAAGTACTCCGGCCAGTTCAACACCCACCAGGTCGTTATTACCATACACCTGAAAGTGATCGTTTCGCAGCATACGCTTGCCCAGGTTGATCACTTCATTGAAATGACTGGCAATTACTGTGGCGGCCGGTTGCCCGGCCGCTAATTCGCGCGAAAGGTTTGGCCCCGCCAGGCAACCCACACGCACGGCAACACTTTCTTCCATGATTACCTCGCTTATAGTTTTTACCTGGCTGCGATTCAGTTTGGTTACACTTTCGATGGTTTGATCGGGCGGAAGCGTAATATCAAACCCTTTGGTGCCGTGAATCAGAATGTGGTACGGGTGGAGATGAGGCGAAAGCTGTTTCATCATCGACCGGAAATGCTGGGAAGGTACAATCGGAAAGAGTGTATTGCATTCGCCTGCCACCACAGAGAGGTCATTTACTGCGATGATATTTTCGTGCAGTTTATGCCCGCGGTTTTCTCTTTTTTGTTGAATGCTGTCTACTACTTTTGGATCGCGCGCATATAAAAATACCTTTCGTTGATGTGCCAGTAGATTTGCAACAACACTGCCGAAACTACCGGCCCCGATTACACCTACCGGATCGTTAGATGAACTTTTCGAGGTCATATCCAGTGAGGCGATTGTGATAGTAATAAAGTGTGTTGAAATCTTTGGTAATGATGTTACCCTCTTTGTTGAGCAACAACGGACGCTTCAGGTGAAGGATACCAACGTTGTCGAGTCCGTGCCGGATCACCAGATCAATTTTTCCTTTCAGGTGTGTGGCGTGATAGACTTTGTTATGGTCTTTGAGTTTATAAATTTGTTTGCGTACCCGTTTACAGGTTTCACGAAACTCTTCATAGCTGAGTACCTGGTCTTCTTCCGGCAACCGTAGTAATCCGAACAGATCAAGCTTGGCGTGTTTCTTTTGCCACATTTCGAAGGCAACGAAGGCCACCAGGTGGCTGGCGAACACACGATTGATGCGGTGGTACTCAGATACTATCTTTTGACTCAGCATGCGGGTGTATTCATCTTCGCGCTGCTTGTCGATGGTGATTTTTCCGTTGCTTACAAAGTAGTCGCGTGTTTCAATTACCCTTCCTTGTGGATCGAGACTTCTTCCATCCTCATCAACATAGTTTCCCATTACATCCAGACCGGGGCCAATGGAAACAGAAATGTTCGATCCTTTTGTAAAGAATTTATAGAGAAACTGAATCAATTGCCAGCTTCCATACTTGTCTTGCTCGGGAAGGTAACGGTCTTGTCCTTTTATGGAGAGGTAGTCATCAATCAAATCGGGCCCTTCCAGCACAAAGTGATAGTTGAGCGTAACCGGAACGATAAAAATTTTACGCACCTTGTCGCCCGGTGGAGTTTCCAGGTACAGGTTGCGTTGGGCTTCAATGGTAGAATTGAGCAGACCCAGTTTAAGTTGCTTCTCAATCATACCCGATCGCGAACGTGTTCCGCCCGGAAAGAAAAGACTGTGCGCTCCTTTTTGAATAGCGAGTGTTGAATAGAGTTTTAGCGTTTCGAGGTAGGGTAGATTCTTCTTTCTCCGATCGACCTTGTATGCCCCCAAACTGTTCATGAAGTAGGCAAAAATCTTGATGTTGAACAGGTTTAAACCGGCTCCGTATATAAACGCAGGCAGTCCGAGCGAGTGGATTACCCAGCCAATAAGAATCGAATCAAGGTTACTGAAATGTGTGGGCACCATTACTACTGTGCCTTCGGTGGCCAGTTTTCGTAATTGTTTCACTTTTCCAACAATGTGAATTTTATCGCGGAGCGTGTACCGGTTTCGAAAAAACGCTCCGAATTTTTTTACACGGGCACCATTCAGCAACCGAACAAACCAGAACTTAACGATCTCGCGTGTTACTTTATACGAACTGGCTTTGAAGTTACCCGCAATCTCTTCGGCATAACGCAGCACAATCCGTTTTAAAATTTCTTCGGCTTTCGGCTCGGCCTCTTCGGGTGTTTTGGCCGCCAACGTTAGTAGTTCTTCTTTGATGGTAGCCCAGAACTGTTGTTCATCAGCAGGGTCTACCCGCCACCGGTTGCGTTTCATCCGCTGTTGTTCGCGGTACACGGTGGCCTCCAGTTCGTCCAGCAGTTGCTTGGGTGTTGGCCTGAGTTCTTTTATTCTGCTGATTGATTTCTGCGAAACCTCCTCCAGAAATTCCTTACGGTTTTTGCTCAACTGGTAAACAGGCCAATCGGGTATACCCTCCAGAATAGGCTTATACTGCTTGTTCTTATTTTTCTTTTCTACAACTTCCATCGAGCCGCAAAATAATGAAAAGTTAATCGTTACGGTTACTTGTTTAGGGGCAAGTTGGCAAAGGCTATTTTTCTAGTGCCGCGCGAAGGCATTGATGCATTTCGCCAAAGCGCTGAACGGCCGCTTGTATAAAGTTGTCATCAAGGATGGAGTACAATTCCTGTTCGCTGGCAATGTCGAATTGATTGATCTTAAAAGTCTGCTCCAACAACCCAAGCTCAAGTTTGATGAGGTATCGGTTATTCCAGGAAAAGATGGTGATCTTACATTCCGGATGCGGAATTTCTGCAACTACGCGCATGGTTTATGGTGTTGAAGGTTACAGACGTAAAGGTAAGGGGTCTGACTTCCAAAAGTAAATCCTGATTTTCGTTACTTATTCTGTGGGTACCGAAAGTTGGGTTTTGATGGTTGATAACTCCTTTTCCAGATTTTTGTAAACAGCGCTGTTGTGGAGTTGATCGAGTTTCATTTGGCGGATAAGTCGTTGAAGTTCGAGTTCGCGCTTTTGCAACGAGGCTTTCATTGCCTGAGTATCAGGTTTCATCGGAGGTTTAGTAATGGGTTTGGTTTGGCGCGTCTAAGATATTACAATTCGTGCGAAGGGTAATACGGGCCCCTAAAAAACTTTACGATGTTTACCAAGAACCAGAGAAAGTTGAAGCGCAGGATAACTGGTGCGGCCTAGCTGCAACGATCTGGGTTACTTTTTTTAAAGAGTTCAATACGAGTAGAATAACCTGCGTTATTTCACGTTACCATAATTGCATTTTCACCTTAAAAAGTAAGGTAATATATTGTAACTTATTCTTTTGTTTTGGTGTTCACTATGAGTACCGATGGAGACTAAGTTTGATAATTACCGGGTGGTGGCGAATAATTCAGCAACATGAAATCAGTTTTTTACCCAGCAGTTCTAAGAAGTTTGATAGCAGCCCTTTTGGTTTTTGGGGGAGTGGTGAGTTCGTATGCAACCCACTTGCGGGCTGGTAATATTATCGTTGAAAAGATTGGAGATGATTGTAGTATACGCGTGTACCGGATCACCGTAAGGGTGTACACCAAGTACAATCCTAATGCGCAAACCGTTCTGTTTGGTGGCGAAGGTGACATTCTGGATTTTGGCGATGGTACACGAATTGAAGTTCCCATCCAGGATAATATTCCGATTGATCCTGAGTTTGGAATAGCCTATGCAGAATATACCATTGATCACCCGTATGCAGGTCCTGGCCAGTACATGATCAGCTACTCCGAGAAGAACAGGAACGAGAATGTTCTGAACATGACAGGCTCGGTTAATACACCCTTCTACCTGGAGACAGTAATCCGCATCGATCCGGCATTTGGCTGCAGTACTCCGGCCAAGCTTTTGGTTGATCCCATCGACTTTGCGTGTTCAGGTGTTGCCTGGACCCATAATCCAGGAGCTTACGATCCGGATGGCGATAGCATTTCGTACGAAATGGTAGTACCCAAGCAAAGCAGAAGTCAGAATGTAAATGATTACCGTTCGCCCGAGGTTTTTTCAACCGCCAACGAAGATGGTGGAGCGCCCTATTTTACAATCGACCCGCGAACAGGTACGATTACATGGGATACTCCCGGCACTATTGGAGAGTTTAACATTGCTTTCAATATTGTAGAGTGGCGATTGGATACTGCCAATAATGTTTGGAACCGCATGGGCCACATCCGCAGAGACATGCAGATCATTGTATTGGATTGTGAGAACAATCGGCCAGAACTGGATATACCAAACGATACCTGTATAGTGGCCGGCACAACGCTGAATGCCACCATTTATGGCTATGATTTGATGCCTGACCCACCCGCTCCGCAAGTCTTGGATGATGTAAAAATTCAGGCGTTTTCAGAAATCCTGAATAACCCGCCAACACCAAGCCCAGTGGCAACTGTGGCTCCTTCTAATGTATTTCTGCCGTCTGTTCCCAAAGCCGAAATGCAATTTCAATGGAACACCATCTGTGAGCACATTCGAAGACAGCCCTACCAGGTAGTATTTAAGGTTACGGATAAACGGGTTGGTGAAGCGAGCCTGGCTACATTTAAAACCTGGATGATTAAGGTAGTGGCCCCCGCCCCCGAGTGGGATAATGTAAGCGTTGATGACGACCGTTTTGCAACAGTAACCTGGGATCCGTACACCTGTGCCAACGCGCAGCGCATGGAGATATGGCGCAGGGTAGACAGTGTTTCGTTTACACCGGATAACTGTGAAACAGGTATGCCTGGTTATTTAGGTTACAAGAAGATTGCAGAGGTATCGCTGGGCAGTGGTCAGAACTTTTATGAGGACACCAACGAAGGTAAAGGATTATCGCCTGGCGCTGTTTACTGCTACCGGCTTGTGGCCAAGTTCCGGTTGCCAAAGGGTGGCGAAAGTTATGTTTCGAAAGACATCTGTACCGAAGCGATAAAATCAGATGTACCCATAATCACCAATGTATCGGTACTGAAAACAAGTACTACGGTTGGCGAAATTAAAGTGGTATGGCGAAGACCCTTTGAAGCAAGTGCTGTAGATTTTCCACCACCCATTCATTATGAAGTTTATCGGGGATCTGGTTTTGTGCGGAGCGACTCGGTGCTGGTGGCTACGTTACCTACCGTGAGTGATACTTCCTTTACAGACACAGGCATCAACACCGAAGAAAATATTTACAACTACAGTGTTACCGCATATGCATCCAATGGAAATTTTGGAAACTCAATGCCTGCCTCATCGGTTCGCCTCGAGACCAGATCATTGGTTGGGAAGATCGAACTAAACTGGGATGCCATTGTGCCGTGGTCGAACCTGTTACAATCAACACCCGGAAAAAATTTCACCCACGAAATCTATCGCGGTCCGGAAGGTTCCACTGAAGCTGCGCTGGTGAAAATAGCCGACATTGATCCAACGGTGGAAGGCATGGTTTACGCAGACGAAGGATTAGCCGATAATACTACGTACTGTTACCGCATTCTAACAAGGGGCTCGTATGGAAACCCAAGTATTGTAGAACCACTTGAAAACTTTTCGCAAATGGTTTGTGTGCAGACTGGTGATGAAGAGCCCCCCTGCACACCCGAGTTATTTATAGTACTAAATGATTGTAAAGACTACACCACTTTACTTTCGACATGCGAGGGCAGTAACATCACCAACACCATTTACTGGAACCGTCCGGAAGACCCCGTGTGCAGAGCGGATATACGCGGTTATAATATTTATCGATCCAACGCATCCGGAGGAACATTTACGCTGATAAAAGAACTGGAGCTTGATACGGTATTTCATGATGAAAACCTGCCATCCTTTGCGTGGTGTTACAAGATATTGGCTGTGGATCGTTCTGGCAATGAAAGCGATTTTAGTAATGTGGTCTGCAATGACAATTGCCCATACTACGAGCTCCCCAACGCCTTCAGTCCCAATGGTGATTTTCATAATGATAAATTCAGTGCCTATAGTAATCTAAACCGTGGCTGTTCAGAAAATGATCCATGCCCGCCAATACCAGAAGAGAACCAGGTAAAGTGTGCCCGTTTTGTGGAGAAGGTTAAGTTTAAAGTATTCAATCGCTGGGGGCAGGAAGTGTATAGTTATCAATCAGGTTCTTCAAGTGAAGATGGAAGTGATGTTGTGAAGTCTATCTACATTGACTGGGACGGGCGCGATAGTAATGGAACACCATTGGCTGCGGCTGTATATTTTTACGTGGCCGAAGTTACCTTCGATGTTCTACGACCGGAAGATAAAGTGAAGGTGTATAAAGGTTGGGTGCATTTGCTGGATGATCCCAAGTAACGCAGTTGTAGTACTTTTTGATGGTGTCTGTAATCTTTGTAATGGAACAGTACAGTTCATCATCAAGCGCGATGCGAAAGGCGTCTTTAGGTTTGCTTCCCTACAATCTGCGTACGGCCAGCAACAGCTAAAAAGTTTTGGGTTACCATCGGATACGCTATACAGTATTGTAGCGGTTTATAATGGTAAAGCGTACCAGCAAAGTGATGCTGTGCTCCTCATGCTTAAGCACCTGGGCGGAAGATGGTCGTGGCTAACAATTTTCAGAATTCTACCGCGGTTTTTTCGTGATGCAGTGTATGCATTCATAGCGCGAAACCGCTACCGTTTTTTTGGCAAGAAAGATCAGTGTATGATTCCGACACCGGGATTGAAATCCAGGTTTATAGAATAAGGTCCGGCATCAAATAAATTCTTCTGTTACCTACCTGTTAACTTTTCCTTACTTTTGGCACCATAATTCAAACCTAAACCGCTGAGTTTTATGACAGCTTATGTTTTTCCTGGGCAGGGCGCCCAGCATATCGGAATGGGAAAAGATATTTATGAGGCAAATCCTGTTGCGAAAGATCTCTTTGAAAAGGCTAACGACATTCTGGGATTTCGTATTACCGATATCAAATTTCACGGTACGGCCGATCAATTGAAAGAAACCAAAGTAACACAACCGGCTGTGTTCATTCACTCCGTGGTTGTAGCCTTGGCGAGCGAATCATTTAAACCCGATATGGTAGCAGGGCACTCGCTCGGTGAATTTTCATCGCTGGTGGCCAACAAAACACTATCCTTCGAAGATGGATTACGGTTAGTTTCAAAACGAGCAATGGCCATGCAAAAGGCTTGCGAAATTAATCCATCAACCATGGCGGCTGTATTAGGATTGGACGATACGCTGGTAGAAGAAATTTGTGCTGATGTGGCAGCAAAAGAAAAAGAGATTGTAGTAGCGGCTAATTATAATTGCCCGGGCCAGATTGTAATTTCCGGAACAGTGAAGGGTGTAGATGCCGCGTGCGAAAAATTCAAAGCCGCTGGCGCCAAACATATTGTTCATCTTCAGGTAGGGGGTGCTTTTCACTCTCCGTTAATGGAGCCAGCCAAAGAAGAACTGGCCGCGGCTATTGAAAGTACAAAATTCAGTCAGCCGATTTGCCCGGTGTATCAAAATGTAAATGCGTTGCCTTCTACGGACATAGCAGAAATTAAAAACAATCTGATTCTTCAGTTAACCGCCCCTGTCCGCTGGACACAGTCCGTTCAAAAAATGGTGGGCGATGGAGCCAGTACATTCGTTGAGTGCGGGCCTGGTCGTGTACTGCAGGGGTTGGTGAAGAAAATTCATCGTGAGGTCGAAACACGGAGTTTGTAGTTCTAAGCAATCATTACTACCGGAAGTTGATCCTCGCATTCGGCCAGAAGTTGGTGGATGGTTTTTTGCAAACCAGGATGGATGAAGTCGGCAGCGATTTCATCCAAGGGTAGTAATGTAAACTTTCGATTTTGAATTTCAGGGTGGGGTACTTGCAAGGTATCGGTTTTGATCAGGCTGGTATTATAGAACAGAATATCGATGTCGATAATACGGGTTCCCCACTTTTCCACGCGTACCCTGCCCATTTCTTTTTCAATCATTAGCACAATAGCCAACAGATCTTCAGGCAACAGCATGGATTGTAGTTGGATTACCTGATTATAGAATTCGGGCTGATCTGTCTTTCCCCAGGCTTCTGTACGATAAACGGCTGACTTATGAATAATTTCCCCGACTTTCTCTTCGATCAACAACCGGGCGGTTGTCAGGTTATTCAACCGGTCACCAAGGTTACTACCCAGTAGAAGAAAAATATTGGAGGTCATGTAATTATACGGTCTGCAAACATACTTTTTTATTCGAAAGGGTATTATGTACTTTTGAAACTTAAACAGTTTGCTATGAATTTTTTTAAAGCACTTTTGGCCTCTTGCCTGGGTACACTAATCGCGATGATCTTAGTGATCGTAGGTATTGTAAGCATAATCTCGATGTCAGGCGGAGACGAGGTACTGGTTCAGGAAAGTTCCGTACTCCAGTTAAACCTGGATGTTCCCATTATCGAAACAGAAAAAGAAAATGCATTGGGAGCCATGGCGTTGTTTGGTTCTGCTGCACCCAAGCCAATAGGTCTGGCCCAGTTGCGTCAAACAATCGAAGCGGCTAAAACAGATTCAAAAATCAAAGGGATATTAGTTTCGGTTAGTTATCCAATGGCCGGGTTCACGGTTATTGAAGAGGTGCGTCAGGCGTTGCTCGATTTCCGCAAGTCGGGCAAATGGGTGATTGCTTACAGTGAGATGATGTCGGAAGGTGCATACTACCTGGCTTCCGCGGCCGATAAAGTATACCTGAATCCGGAAGGCGAAGTTGAGTTTAACGGACTGGCCATAGAGCTAACCTTCTTCAAGCGACTGTTTGATAAACTGGAAATCAAACCCGAGATATTCAGGGTAGGAGATTTCAAAAGTGCTGTCGAGCCGTTCATGCTTGAAAAGATGAGTGATGCCAACCGTCTTCAATTAACCGAGTTGATTGCTTCGATCAATGACAACATATTGGATCAGGTTTCAGTTACAAGAAATATCGACAAGCTCCGCTTAAAAGAGATATCTGATAAAATGCTGGTTCGAAATGCCGAGCAAGCGCAACAATATAACCTGGTAGACTCGTTGCTGTATGAGGATCAATTGCACGATGAACTAAGAAACAGACTTGGTTTGTCTGACAACGGAAAAATTGATTTCATCAAGTATGGTAAGTATAAGCGAACAGCATCAACCTATAAGTCATCGAAGAATGAAGTAGCCGTTATTGTTGCCGAAGGCACTATCTTTTCTGGCCGTGCTGATCAGGGGCAATCCATTATTGGTTCAGAATCCTTTGTAAAGGATATCCGTAAGGCCCGCAACAATGACAACGTAAAGGCCATTGTTGTGCGGATCAATTCTCCCGGAGGAAGTGCATTGGCATCGGATGTGATGTGGCGTGAAATAACGCTCACGTCAAAAGTAAAACCCGTTATTGCTTCCATGTCAGATTATGCGGCCTCCGGTGGCTACTACATGGCGATGGGATGCGATACTATTGTAGCCCAACCCCATACCATTACGGGCTCTATTGGTGTTTTCAGTGTACTGTACGATGCCAGTGGTTTTTTGAGTAATAAAATCGGCATCACTTCCGAAGAATTAAAAACTGGTGAGATTGGTGAATTGATCACCGTATCGCGTCCGTTGAATGAAGTAGAAAAATCCATTTGGCAAAAGCGCACAGATGAAATTTATGATACATTCACGCAAAAGGCTGCGGAGGGAAGAAAGATGACACAGGAAGCAATTAAACAGGTAGCCTCGGGCCGGGTGTGGAGCGGAACACAAGCTAAGGAGCGCGGATTGGTGGATGTACTTGGCACCTTTGAAGATGCCGTGGTGATTGCTGCCGATGCGGCCGGTGTGAAAGACGATTACAAGGTTCGGTTTTATCCCGCCTACAAACCTACATTCCTTGAACAACTGTTTGATCAACTGGAAGAAGATGCTCAAGAGGAAGCACTACGCGAGCAACTGGGCGAGTATTATTACCTTTACGACCAGATGAAAACAGTTAGAAGTTATCAGGGCACGCAAGCCCGTATGCCGTTTGAAATGAAAATAAAGTAATTCAATCATTTTAGCCGTATGACAATCATTCGAAACAACTGGACCCGCGAAGAAATCACAGCAGTATACAATCAGCCGATTTTAAATTTAGTCTATCAGGCGGCTACGGTGCATCGGGAGCATCACGACCCGCAGGAAGTTCAGGTGTGTACGCTGCTCTCTGTAAAAACCGGAGGTTGTCCGGAAGATTGCTCGTACTGTCCGCAAGCTGCCCGTTATCATACCGATGTTAAAGTGCAGAAGTTGATGGAGGTAAATGAAGTACTTCAAAAAGCAGTGGAAGCAAAGGAAGCCGGAAGTACTCGTTTTTGTATGGGTGCTGCCTGGCGTGAAGTGCGCGACAACCGTGATTTTGACAAGGTTATTGAAATGGTAAAAGGTGTAAACACACTAGGCCTTGAAGTTTGCTGTACGCTGGGGATGCTCACACCTGAACAAGCAAAGAAGTTAAAGGATGCAGGCCTCTATGCTTACAACCACAACCTTGATACCAGCGAGGAATTCTATGGCGATGTTATTTCTACACGTACCTACGAAGACAGGCTGAACACACTGGAGAATGTACGCGAAGCCAAAATATCAGTTTGCTCAGGAGGAATCATCGGCATGGGAGAGATGCAGGAAGATCGGATTGGCATGCTGCACACGCTGGCCACACTTCCGGAGCATCCGGAATCGGTACCTGTAAATGCTTTGGTGCCCGTAGAAGGAACACCCCTGGAAGATCAGCCGAAAGTATCGGTGTGGGAAATGATTCGGATGATTGCAACAGCTCGCATCATTATGCCAAAAGCTATGGTTAGACTATCAGCCGGCCGCGTTCGGATGAGTCTTGAAGAGCAGGCACTGTGCTTCTTGGCAGGCGCTAACAGTATTTTTGCAGGGGATAAGCTATTGACTACTCCCAACCCGGAGTTTGTTCAGGATCAGCAGATGTTCCAGCAGCTTCAATTGAAACCACGGCAGGCACATAAGGAAGTCTCCATACACGCTTGATCCGGAAGTGAATTGTTATCGTAAAATAACGATTTAGGTATGTAAGGTTTGGTAGGATTGTGCTGAAAAGCCAATCTAAAGTAATACTTTAAGTATCGCTCTTACGTGCTGATTTTTAGGGTCACGATACTTTTCTTGCCCAGGAAGGGGCATTCTTAAGCTCTACCCATATTTTTTTAAGCTTGGATAAGGCAATTGAAGGCCTTTTAAGCATTCATTTCCATATTTTAAGCCATAGCGGCCAGTAAGCTAACGGGTAGACATGTGGTAACCTGCAATGACAGAATTACTATTAAAATCCACTTCATCGTAGATTTCCGTTGATTCTCCTTCCTAGTCGACAAGTACTATCATCGATCAGGCACTAACAGCCTAATAGAGCATTTAAATCTCAAGAAAGGAGATTAATTTCTTTTATAGTCCTTTTAATGTGTCTTGTTAGAATTTATCCTCAGACACAAAACCTCCGGCAGGCTCGGAGTCAGCAGACTTGGCAGCTACTTCCTTTTTAACATTTTCTTTTCCTGATTGTGTTGCGAAAGTGAACGAAAGGGTTATTACAGCACAAAGCGTAATGAGTAATATGATTGATTTAGTTTTCATAGTTATTTTAGATTTAGAGTTAGTTTTTACCGTCAGTTGAGTTATTAGCTCCACCGTTGTCTAGTTCAGTTCTTGGTGTTACTTCCTCTTCAGTACAGGCAGTGAAAGTCAGAGCCGAAACGAATGCCAAAAGCGCGATGTAGATGAATTTTTTCATTGTAATTACAGTTTAATGTTTTAGTTGATTAGTTTTTACCGTCAGTTGAGTTATTAGCTCCACCGTTGTCTAGTTCAGTTCTTGGTGCTACTTCTTCTTCAGTACAGGCAGTGAAAGTCAGAGCCGAAACGAATGTCAAAAGCACGATGTAGATGAATTTTTTCATTGTTAATTGTAAGGTTAAAGGCTTAGTTATTTAGTTTTTACCATCAGTTGAGTTATTAGCTCCACCGTTGTCTAGTTCAGTTCTTGGCGTTACTTCTTCTTCGGTACAGGCCGTCAACGAGAGAGCCGAAATAAGAGCAAGCAGCATGATGTAGGCGAATTTTTTCATATGATTTTAAAGTTTAGGTTTCGAATAATGTTTAGATTGCAAGACAAAGTTGGCATAACATCAGTAACCTTTTTGGGTAATAAAATTTTGAAAATCACGCGTGTACCAAAACTTTTTGAACTTTCTTAAAAGTCCGGCAGTATTATCAACGATTCTAGGCCTGCTAATACTGCGTGAAAATGGCCAGGCTCAAACACAAAAGATCGACTCATTGGGTTCGCTGTTATCAGGTAGTAGAGGTGAACAACGTTTTGAGATCTTATACAACCTAGGATATGAATTTATAGACCTTGACAATCAGGAAGCTCTTAACTATGCTGATGATGCCTACCAATTTGCATCAAGTTTTGGTGATAGTTTGAGAATGGTAAAGGCCGTTCGGATTAAAGGTTCTGCTTTAAGACGTATGGAAAGGATAAGTGAGGCAATTGACGTCTCACTTACAGCATTAGCCATTGCCCGAAGGAACCACTACACCGATGAAGTTAAAATATTACTTAATGCTATCGCTATTGCTTATTCATTGAAGGCAGAGTATGATAAAGCATTAGAGTACCATTTTCAGTCGTTGATAGTTCGCGAACGAGAAGGAAACAAAGCCGAAATCAGCATCACACGTAATAACATTGGCTTTGTTTATTTCAAACTTAAGAACTACGACATGGCCATCGAGAATTTTAATAAGGCACTTGAACTTAAGAAGCAAGTTAATGATACGCATGATCTGGATAGGCTGCTCATCAATATTGGATTGTCATATAACCATCTTAGAAATTTCGACTTAGCGTTAAAGTTTATTAACGAAGGCCTTAAGGCCTGTGGTAAGGATTGTAACGATCAAATTGTAGTGGAAGGAAAGTTTGGACTAGGTGTTTCCTATTTTAACCTCAAGCAGTTCGAAAGATCTGAAATCGAACTCAATCAATCACTAGATCTCGCTCGTAAGAGTGATAGTAAGCGTTGGCAGGCAGAAAGCCTTGTGTACCTAGCAAAAATCTCTATTATTAATAATGAAGCAGACTCAGCTAGCAAATATCTTCAGGAAACAGAAAGATTGGCGTTTCAAGCTGGCTATAATCAGTTACTTATGGATGCGTACAAGCAATTCTCATTGCTGTACACGCAAACGAAAGATTTTGAGAGAGCCTCTTCATATCAGGAGAAATACATTCAATTAAAGGATAGTCTCATCAGTGAAGACCTGATAAAAAACATCGCGAAAATTCAAACGTCATTCGAAGAACGCGAAAACATTGCCACCATTGCCTCGAAGGAAGAAGTGATAGAACAACAACAGAAGCTCACCGTAGCGGTAGTGGCCATTGCGTTGCTCACGGGGTTACTGGTGCTGGTATTGCAACGAAGCAACCGCACCATAAAAAAAGTTAACGTTCAGCTTTCAGAAGCAAAAGAAGTTATTCAGGAGCAAAATGTTTTGCTCGAGAGTAAGAACCGGTACCTGGATAAAGAGGTCGAGAAAAAAACGGAAGATCTTGAGCGGGCCAATCAATCACTTAAACAGGTAAATGACGAGCTTGATAATTTCATCTATAAAACTTCGCACGACATTCGCGGGCCGCTGGCTAGCTTAAAGGGCATGTGTAATGTAGCGTTGATGGATGTAAAGGATCCGGTTGCACTCGATTACCTGCGCAAACTTGATGCTACGGCCGAACGGTTGAATACCATCCTTACCCGGTTGTTGATTATCAATCAGATTAACAACTCGAAGCTTTCACTTTCTAAAGTGGATTTCTCCAGCATCGTAAAGGATGTTTTATTATTGGAGAAGAAGAAAGGGTTGCCACAAAAGCTGCTCATCACAAAACAGATAGACGAAGCCGTATTTGTTCATTCTGATCGTGAGTTGATTCGCATTGTACTGGAGAATCTTATTGATAACGCCATCAAATTTTACAACGACTCCGACCGCGTTGACTCCTTCGTAGAAATTAAAGTTTCAGGCGAGCCCGATGGCCAGGTAAAGGTACGTGTGGTAGATAACGGCATTGGTATCAGCGAGGCCAATCCGGGTAAATTGTTTCGCATGTTCTTTCGCGCTTCCGAGCGATCCGAAACCGGGGGCATCGGTTTATACATTGTAAAAACGGCAACGGCCAAGCTTGGTGGAAAGGTAGGCTTGTTAACAACCCCCGAAGGGCATACTGAGTTTTTTGTAGTCTTTCCTCCCGTGCCGCCAAATCCAGATGACGGACCAGAAAAGCCATCGCTTTACTAGGAATTTTTTTACGTCCTTTTCTCTTATCATCTTTGCACGCTGTAAATTCAGTAAGCTGATTAATCATGACCGAATTTAAACGATATACAATCACGGCCGCACTGCCGTATGCAAATGGTCCATTACACATCGGGCATATTGCTGGGGCTTATCTTCCAGCCGATACCTATGTGCGCTATCTCCGGTTGCGGGGTGAAGATGTAGCCTTTATCTGTGGTTCAGACGAACATGGTGTGGCCATTACACTGGGTGCGAAGAAGGAAGGTGTAACACCACGCGCCTTTGTAGATAAGTATCACAACATGATGAAGAAGGCTTTCGAAGATTTTGGTATTGCCTTCGATATTTATTCGCGAACCTCAACACCGGTTCATTACGAAACGGCACAGGAATTTTTTAAAACCATTTATGAGAAAGGTCTTCTTCCGGAAGATACTTCCGATCAATATTTTGATGAACAGGAAAATATTTTTCTGGCCGATCGATACATTATTGGCACGTGCCCGAATTGTGGAAACACAAATGCGTACGGTGATCAGTGTGAAAAATGTGGCACAAGTTTAAGCCCGAAACAATTGATCAATCCACGCTCAACAGTGTCGGGCAAAACTCCGGTGTTAAAACCAACCAAGCACTGGTACTTCCCGTTGGAAAAATTTGAAGGGTGGTTAAAAGAATGGTTGATCGAAGGACATGCCGATTGGAAAACCAATGTTTACGGGCAGTGCAAGTCATGGCTCGACCAGGGATTACAGCCACGTTCAATCACCCGCGACCTCGAATGGGGAATTCCTGTGCCGCTTGCCGATGCAAAAGGTAAAGTACTTTACGTTTGGTTCGATGCGCCCATCGGATACATTTCGGCAACCAAAGAACTGAAACCTAACGACTGGCAGAAGTACTGGAAAGATCCCGAAACACGATTGATTCATTTCATTGGAAAGGATAACATTGTTTTTCACTGCATTATTTTTCCTTCGATGTTGAAAGCCGCAGGCGACTACATTCTTCCGGATAATGTACCCGCCAATGAGTTTTTGAATCTTGAAGGCGATAAAATCTCTACGTCAAGAAATCATGCGGTATGGCTACATGAGTACCTCCTTGATTTTCCGGGAAGAAGAGATGAGTTACGCTACGTGCTGAACTCAATTTCCCCCGAAACAAAAGACGCTGACTTCACCTGGAAGGATTATCAGCAGAAGGTAAACAGTGAGATGGTGGCCATACTCGGTAATTTTGTGAATCGTGTTATGGTGCTCACCTGGAAATACTTCGATGGTAAAGTACCTTCCGAACATGAACTTGCCGGAACAGACGAACGCAGAAAAAAAATAGTCGCTTCGTATAAACGAACGCACGAAGAACTGGAAGAGTCTGTTAAGGCGATGATCGCAGCCTTAAGGGGTTTTCGTTTTCGCGAAGCACAGTTTCAGATGTTGAATATGGCGCGTGCAGGAAATAAGTTTCTGGCAGAAACCGAACCCTGGAAACTGGCGAAAGAAGACATGGAAGCGGTTGGCTGCATTTTGAATTATGCATTAACGGTGGTAGGCAATATTACGATTGCCTGCGAACCATTTTTGCCAGATGCATCAGGAAGCTTGCGCAGACAATTGAGTAGTAAGTCCGTTGAACATAACTGGTCCGACTTCTGGAAAAAAGAAACGTTGATCAATGCCTTGCCCCAGCACCATCAACTTGGGCAGCCGGAGTTGCTTTATAAAAATGTGGAAGACGAAGAAATTGAGAAGCAAGTAAGCAAACTAAAGAAGCCCACCGTGACGGAAGAAAGCAGTAAAGCTGTTAAGGCATTAAAACCGGAAATTGTTTTTGATGATTTTGCTAAGCTCGATATTCGAATCGGTAAAGTTATTGCCGCTGAAAAAATGGAGAAGTCGAATAAGCTCTTGAAACTTACAGTTGATTCGGGCCTTGATGAGCGCACCATCCTGAGCGGAATAGCACTTCATTATTCAGCCGAAGAAATGATCGGCAAGCAAGTAACCTTCATTGCAAACCTGGCACCTCGAAAAATGATGGGCCTCGAATCGCAAGGTATGATCCTGATGGCAGAAGACAGCGATGGTAAACTTAAGCTAATCGCACCTTCTGATAGTGTTTCACCGGGCTCATCTGTAAGCTAGGGTCTATCAAGTTTTTTTTTCAGTGATTTCAATCGCGGGTAGCAAAGACCAGGTACTACCGCTTGAATAATCCACGCGAAGATGTGGAATAGTAGAGCGCATTTGTTAACTTAGGTAGTGTTGCAAGATAAAAATGTTGCGACATCAAAGTTGGATTGTCAGAATAAACGTTAACAAAGATTTATGAAAACTAACTATCACCTTGGGCTGCTGCATTTCGTGCACATGCTGATCAATTCGGATGGGCACATTGATGATCGCGAAATGGAAACTATTCTTAAGATCAAGCAAGAGGAAAATATAGACGATGCAGTATTCCTCGAGTTCTCACGAAGCATAGCGCAACTAAGAGGGCAGGATATTTTTAACCGCGGATTGGATTTACTGAACACCTGCACGGAAGAAGAAAAGCTTTGTGCCTTTGTTTATCTCTTTCAACTGGCAGAAGCCGATACATCTATATCAATGAAAGAAATCCGGTTACTGATCTATGCGCTTAAAGTTACCAATGTTGATTTTAATGATGTCGCTGCGAGTACGAGTATGGCCTTACTCACCACGTTCAATCAACGAAATCAGGGGCAAGCCTGATGGCATTATGCTCGCTTTAATTCTACGATGGTGAGTTCCGGTGGCATACCCACTCTTCCCGGATAGCCCAGGTATCCAAAGCCACGGTTTACATACAGGTATTGCGAACCTTCCTGGTACAGCCCGGCCCATTGCTTGTACGCATACTGCGATGGGCTCCACTTGATATTACCAATCTCTACACCAAATTGAAACCCGTGGGTATGGCCGGCAAACTGGAGGTCGATATCCGGATAAAGCTGACGAACTTGTGCATCCCAATGACTGGGATCGTGCGAGAGTAAAAGTTTTACCGGAGTATCTTCGGTGCCCGCGTAAGCTTGCTCAAGTTTGCCATATTTTGAGAACCGTCCTGCGCCCCAGTTTTCAATGCCCAGTACAGCAATGCGTTCTCCGTCTGCTTCTAGAAATTTGTGATCGTTCATCAAAAGATTAAAACCGAGTAAGCGGTGCGCTTCAATCAGGTCTTGGAAATTTTGCTGCTTGGCTTGCTGTGTCGACCACTTATGATAATCGCCATAGTCGTGATTACCGGTAACGGAATAAACACCAAGCGGTGCGCGTAGTTTGTCAAATATATTGATGTAGTCTTTTACTTCCGATGTTTCATTATTCACCAAGTCGCCTGTAAAGAAAATAGCATCGGGTTTTTCGTTCAGCATCATTTCAACTCCGCCTCTAACAGCTGTCTTGTTGAAGAAGCTTCCGCTATGAATATCCGATAGCTGCCCGATCTTCATGCCGTCAAAGGCGCTGGGCAGGTTTGGAAGTTTTACTGTTACCCGTCTCACCCGGTAGTCGTGGGCACCAGAAATAATTCCATACGCCATTGTACCAAACGGAACGGCTGCAGCAATCAATGCAGTCTTCGTCAGAAATTCAGAGCGGGTTATCGCTTCACCGGGCATATCTCCGGAAGCACCGCGGTAAAAAAAAGCAGACAGCCACTTTACACCACGGTAGAGATCATCGATAAAGAGAACAACAACAGCAAAGAGTTTTGAAAAGTAAGTGGCTACCAGTCCGGTAATAATCCAGTTTCTAAAACCGGCACTATAACGGTAGGGATCATCGAACGTCCACCAGAGCAGGGCTGCGATACTCAGCAGGGTAGGAACCCAGAAACTATAGCGGGCTATGGTTTTCCACGTGGCCGACCAATCCTTACTTACTACCAGCACAGCCTGAAATACATAGTAATCGATTAGCAGAAAGATTATAGTAGTAAGGATAAGCGTCATGATGCGGGGTTTCATTTGATGAGCAAAAGATTAGGAGTATGCGATCTCTTTGATTAGGACGGTTTTCAGTTCATTTTGTTTTAAAAGATTGATCGAAAAAAAAGGGGGACACAAAACGTGTGTCCCCCCAGCATATTTTTCGGCAGATCGTTAAACCGAGCGAACTACTTCGCGACCATTATCAACTACCTGAGCCGATTTTTCTTCTTCTTTTGATACGCCATACTTCAGGTACTCTTTCAGCTTAGCCACCAGTAGATACATGGTAGGTACCAGGATAAGGGTTAGGAACGTACCGAATACCAGTCCGAAGATCATCGTCCACGAAAGCGGTTTCCAGAAGGCAACGTTATCGCCCCCGAAGTAGATGTGTGGATTGAACTCGGTGAACAAGGTTACAAAGTCGATGTTGAATCCAACAGCCAGCGGAATAAGACCGATAGTTGCTGCCATAGTGGTTAGCAATACGGGCGTCATACGTGTTTTTGAAGCTTCGATAATCGCCTCATAAAGCGGCACCCCTTGCGAGCGGAGCAGGTCGGTAAACTCAACTAACAAGATTCCATTTCGTACCACAAGGCCCGCGAGTGCCATGATACCAACCCCTGTCATAATGATGGAGATCTCCATTTTGAAAAGTGAGAAACCAATAAGTACACCGATAATACTGAATACAATTTCGAGTAGAATAATGGCCGGTTTACTTACGGAATTGAACTGCGTTACCAAAATCATAAACATCATCATACCGGCTAATCCAAAAGCAAATGCGAGGAAGGTTGATGTCTCTTTCTGATCTTCCTGCTCACCGGTCATCTTAATGGTAACGCCATCAGGAGCCTGAAAGGAGTTGAGGTGATTCTGAATTTCGGCAACCACCTGGTTAGCATTGTAATCGGCCAGTACGTTTGAGCCCAGTGTGATGACGCGTTTCTGGTCAATACGTTTGATACCGGCGTAGCTGTTTTTATACTCCACCTTGGCAATGGCCGACAGGGGTACCTGGCGCACGATTCCACCTGAACTCATATCGCGATAGGTTATCGGAAGGTTCATCAGCAGGTTGATATCGTCTCGTTGTTCTTTTTTGATACGTAGCTGAATTGGGTAGTCGTCATTTTCATCGCGGAACCTCGAGATCTCGGCACCATACACAGACGCACCCAGTACCATACCGATATCACGGGTTGAAATACCTTCGCGGTTAGCTTTCTCACGGTCGATGTTAATGATGATTTCCGGTTTGTTACTTTGAAAATCAGACTTCAATTCCTCCACACCGGCAACCTGTTTGGAATCCAGGTAACGCTTTACATCATCGGCAGTCTTCACCAACAAATCAAAGTTTTCGGCTGCGATATCAATGTTCACCGGCTTTCCGGTTGGCGGGCCTCCTTGTTCCTGGTCAACGGATATTTCGGCACCTTTGATGCCTTTAACAGCTTCACGGATTTTGCTGAGGTAAGCTTTGGTCGATTCGCCATTACGATCGGCAAACTTCACAAAAGCTACAGAAACTTTTCCCAGGTGCGGACTAACGTTACCCGCGCCTTCAAAAGGATTTTCACTGGCACCAACGGCTACGTTTGAAATAATAGACTCCACCATCGGATTGATTTTTCCATCCTTGGTCATCACCTGGATCACGCGGTCTTCCACAATGTTTGTAATTGAATCGGTTACTACCTGATCGGTTCCGATAGGCATACGGATGTAGGCGTAGATAAAATTAGGATCGCCACTGGGGAAGAATACTACCGGAGGATTACGAATGGCTGTAAACGCGATAGAGAATACAAACAGTACGATGACACTTGAAGCAACCAGTAGCGGACGCTTCGCAGTGAGGCACCACGTTAATATATTTTTATAACCGTTCTGAACCTTTGGCCAAAGCTTGGTCTGGAAATTTGTAATGGTGGCCTTCAGAACAAAGTGATGCAATACATAGAGCAGGTACATTAACACCACAAAATTACCCAGGCCAAAATTGATCAGGTAAGAAACGATGGCAATGCCGCCAAACACAATGGAGGTTACTTTAAACCCTTTGGTGATCTTCGAAGTCGCTCCATTGTGCTCATCTTCGTGATCGTGCGGTTTCATAAAGTCGGCCGCAAACACCGGGTTAATGATGTACGCCACCAGCAACGAGGCCAGCAAGGCCACGATAAGGGTAATGGGCAGGTACATCATAAATTTACCAATAATGCCAGGCCAGAATGCCAGCGGCACAAAAGGAGCCAGTACCACCAGTGTACCGGATAACACCGGAAGGAATACTTCGCCTGCCGCTATCTTGGCTGCTTTTCTGATGGGTACTTTTCCATTGTCGAAAACACGGTGCGTGTTTTCAATAACCACAATGGCATCATCCACCACGATGCCCAAGGCCAGCAGGAACGAGAACAAGGTCATCATGTTCAGTGAAAAGCCGATTACCGGAAATACGAGGAAAGCGATGAAGCTTGAAATCGGAACCGACAATCCAACAAATATCGCGTTGGTAACACCCATGAAGAACATCAGAATGATTGTTACCAGAATGAACCCGATAATGATGGTGTTAATCATATCGTGCAGGGTTACCCGTGTGTTAACCGATTGATCGGCTGTAACCGTTACATTGAGTCCTTCCGGAAGTATATTGGCTTCATACTCTTTAATAATTTCGTTGATCTTATCGGAGGCATCCACCAGGTTTTCGCCACCCCGCTTCACAATGTTTAGCGTGATTACGTTCTTTTCCTCCAGGCGCGCAAAGCTTTCCTGTTCTTTGTGTGTGTCTACTACATCGGCAATATCTTTCAGATAAACCTTACCACCTTTTGTTCCACCTATAACAGTGTTGGCAATGCTTTCGGCATTGTGATACTCTCCGCTTACACTGATCGATCGCTTCATACCGTCAACGGATAGCTGACCGCCTGGCATAATGACGTTTTCGTTTCCGATAGCCTGGATGATATCCGTAAGGGCAACACCCGCCAGCGCAGTCTTGTATAAGTCAACGTTGATCTGAATTTCGCGGTCCAGGGCGCCAACAATATCAACACGTCTGATTTCTTTCAATGCTTCAAACGCATCCTGAAGTTGATCGGCATAGCGTTTCAATGTTTGCAGATCGTAATTGCCCGCCAGGTTAACGAACATGATGGGCTGTTCGGAAATATCAATCTCCATTACCGAAGGGTCGTTCTCCAGGTTGTTGGGAAGATCGGGCTTAGCCTTGTCAACGGCATCCTGAACCTCCCGCTTGGCTTCGGCAACATCAACATCCGTTTGGAATTCGATAATGACGTTACTGAAATTCTGTAACGAGTTGCTGGTAACTTTCTTAACACCCGAAATGGATTTAACCTGTTTTTCAATTTGCTTAGTAATCAGGTTCTCAACATCGGTGGGAGGCGCGCCATTGTACACCGTAGCAACATAAATCTGCGGGAATACTACTTCCGGAAAGTTTTCTTTGGGCAGTGTCATGTAGGTGATAACACCCATCACGCAGATGATGACCGTGGCTACGTAAATACTGATCTTATTATCGATGGCCCAACTGGTGGGCTTAAATTCTTTGTTAATGTCTTGCATAGTGAAAGGGGTTTGTGTTTGGCGGTGATGGATTTCACATCACCGCGCGAACATCACTTAATAGTTGATTACCTGGCCGTCATTCAATCCCTGATAACCGAACGAGACTAGTTTATCACCGGCCTTCAGCCCGTTTACCTGCGCCATGTTTTCATAAACGCCATCTACGGTTACTACTTTTCTGCGGGCCACTGTTTGCTTGCCTTTGGTTTCGGCTATGTAAACAATTTTCTCATTGTTCACATCCTGAACAACATTTACCGGAACAACAATAGCGGAAGGATTGGTTTCGAATATCACCTTGATAATGCCGGTCATGTTCGGACGAAGACTTGCATCGCTTGGAAGTTTAACTTCAACCGGGAAGGTGCGCGACATCGGGTCAATGGTTTTTCCTACAAACGTTACCTTGGCGGTGATGTCCTTCTTCAATTCCGGAATGGTGACCACTACCTTGTTTCCTTTTGCAATCTGTGTAATGTAAGCTTCAGAAACATTGGCTTTCAATTTCAGGTTCAAGGTATTCACCACGCGAATAGCCGGCATACCGGGAGCAATGTTCTGACCGATCTTAACCGAAACTTCATCCACCGATCCGCTGGTGGGAGCGGAGATGCGAGTCATACTGTTTTGTTCCTGGAGTGAAGCCAGTTGTTTCTCCAGACTTTCCAGGTTTGTTTTTGCCTGGAGGTATTGCACTTCGGTACCGATTTTCTGATCCCACAGATTTTTCTGGCGCTGATAAACGGTTCTGGCCAATTCCAGTTGAGATTTCATTCCTTCAATGTTTCTCAGGATAATTGAATTGTCAATCTGAGCAAGGGTTTGACCTTTCGAAACCACTTGTCCTTCGGTTACATATACAGCCGTAACAACACCCATCGATTTGGCGCTTACCAGAATGTTATCCTCAGCTTCTACACTTCCTTGCGTTTTTACGAAGAAGTCAAAAGATTGGGGCACAATTTCCGTTACCGCTACTTCTTTCGATTTTACGGCATCAGCATCGGGGTTTTCTTTCGCGATTTCATCTTCAAGCGCTTTGATTTGCTTGGACAGGTCTGCTTGCTGCGCCTGCAATTTTTTAAGTTGCTCTTGTTTGTCGTTTTCAGGTGTGGTGGCACTGCACGCAGCGAAAATACCAGCCACGAGTAGCATACCTATTTTGGAGTATTGAGTTGATTTCATATTGAATATATTTTTCATGTGGAGGGGTAATTACTTGGTTGTGCTGTAGTGTAGTGGATCGATCTTGCCGTACGCTTTTTCTAAGTCGATGCGGGCCACGATGGCATCGAACAAAGCACCGTAGTAATTTACTTGTGCTTCGCGCAAGGAGCTTTCGGCATCGGTAACCTCAATGTTAGAGCCAACGCCTTGTTCGTACTTTATTTTTGTAACGCGTGCTACGCGATCGGCCAACTCCATGTTTTCTTTTTGCGACTGCAGTGTTTCAAGCGAGTTTCTAAACACAATGGTGTTTTGTTCAATGCTTAGATCAATTCCTTGCTTCAGTGATGTGTAGCGATTATTGATCTGCTGAAGACTAAGCTTCGCTTGCTGTAATCTGGCCGAACGTTGCAAGCCGCTGAAGATGGGAATGTTCAAGCTTACACCAAGCGCGGAGTAAGGATACCATTTGTCTGGCCCGTACTGACTGGTTGTTTCAATACTGGATTCTGTTCTGAACAACCCCGCAACATTTGGCGACATGGTGGAGTATCCTAAATTGGCAAAGGCCACCAGACTGGGTGTAGATTGAGAAAATCTGTTTTTGATTTCAAGTTCCTGTAAGCGCTTTTGGGTGTCCAGAATGTCGTACTCGATTCTGTTTTTATAGTCCCATCCTTCAGCATACTGCGCGATAAACTCATCGTTTACCTTTAAATCAGCAAGCGAACCTGTAACCACGATCTCCTTTTCCATCGGATAGTTCATCTGAAATTTCAACAGCCCTAAACTCAACTGTTGCAGGTTGATGAACTTTAACCGCTCTGACTTCAGGTTGTTCAACGTTACTTGTGTACGATCAACATCAATCGATTCGGCAAAGCCGTTTTCGTTAAGGGCTTTGGTGGTTCGCAGCAATGAATCAACACGGGCAATGTTACTTTCAAAAAGCGTAATGCGTTCGTTGCTTACCAACACGGCATAGTATGCCTTCGCTACTTTTTCAATAACATCAATCTCGGTTTGTTTCGTTGTTTTACGCGACAAGCTCTGATAGGTGTCTGAGGCTTTCAGTCCAACCAGGTACGAGTTGTTAAAGAGAAGCTGATTAATCTTCAGGCCAGCGTCACCACTGCTGGGTTGTTGAAAAAAGTTAGGTAAGGCAACCAAATCGCCAGGTTCAATTCCAGGTATAGAACTGAGGTCGATAAAGCCTCCGGGATCTCCGGGATTGTACATGCTATAAAATCGCGGTAGTTTAGGATTATGCATTAAACTGACCGATCCATCTACCTGCGGCAGGCCAATCCCTATGGTTTCCTTCACGCGTTGATCTGCAATCTGCTCGTCAACTTTCGCATTCTGAATTTCAATAGTATTCTCAAGTGCGTACTTAATGCATTCGTCAAGATTAAAAGAGGAGGGCGTTGCTGTGCTTGCTTGTTCGGTAGTCTGCGCATGTGCCCACAGCGGCACTACTAGAATTAATAAGAGGGTTTGATATAGTCGTTTCATTGGTTAGGGATTTGAGAGTTCTACTGCGTTTGTTTCTTTATACTTCTGATATAATTTTTTTCCTTTATCGGTAAGGATGCCGTGCACAAAATGGTCGAACAAGTGTGTTTGTACTTCGGCCAGGTTAAACTGATCGCGTGGAAAAACCATGTTGTCGAATGCCATCTGCACTACTTCCAGTCGCATGATCACCAGGATGTCGGTGTTGATGTCTGAACGGAAGTATCCTTCTTCCATGCCACGTTTCAGACTCTGCATAACCGATTGGCGGATAAACTTGTGTTTAAATTCCAGCCATACATTCCAGGCGCGCTGGTGGTACTTCTGCATGTCGAACAACACCGATGGGTTTGTGTCGCGCATGTTTTCTTTGATGCAATACGACAGCTTCACCATTTCTTCCACCGAATTTTTGGATTCGGCAGTTGCCTTTTCGAATTGCTGGCGTTGTTTTTCCAGCCTCGACTTCGCGACCGACACCACCACATCGTCCTTATCGGCAAAGTGCTGGTAGATAGTCTTTTTGGAGATACCCAGGTGGCGGGCAATGTCATCCATGGTGATGCTCCGCACACCGAACCTCATAAAGAGTTCTTCGGCACCTTTTAACAGCTTTTCTTTATTGTCTTGTTCTTCCATAGGTTGGCAAAACTATGGAAACATAATGAATAGAAAAAGTTTCCAATGTTTCCTTCAACGCCCAATACGGCCCTGGGTTTAAGATTCATCATGTTTTTTTTATGAATTTTTACCGAACCAGCCTTACAACCGTTTGAAGGGTCATCACTCCATTACGGAGTCGGCTGGGGGTTATTTATATTGTTGGGCACACTAAGATTTTTGCACAACATTACCGTTCCGGGTTCCAGGTTCAACGTTCCAGGTTGGTAGAAACATTGAACCCTGAACTATTACTGTCCGGTAAAAGTAGCCAAAGTTTAAAAATGTTTTAATTCCAGTTTTGTTGAAGGTTTATTTGAAGGTTGTAAAAAGAGGCCCTATCCAGAAAGCTTAAGCGCTAGCTGTTGTTGGTTGG
>Ga0315910_10000671_pt1 | contig 33239 bp, 30 predicted proteins | sample EdamamesoilMG_FD_204470 | JGI IMG/M metagenome (GOLD analysis project Ga0315910, IMG submission 204470) | Garden soil microbial communities collected in Santa Monica, California, United States - Edamame soil | ecosystem: Environmental > Terrestrial > Soil > Garden | place: USA: California... | reverse complement strand
GTCGGCCCGATCATCCACCCGCGCCAGGTCGAGCGCGTGCGCGGCCACGTCGAGCGCGCCGTCGCCGGCGGCGCGAGGCTGCTCTGGGGCGGCGCGTCGCATCCGTTCGGCGCCCAGTACTTCCAGCCCACCATGCTGACGAACCTGAAGCAGCACGACGAAATCGTGCAGAACGAGGTCTTCGGCCCGGTGCTGACGCTGCAGACCTTCGCCGGCGATGAGGAAGCTGTCGCCCTTGCGAACGGCACCGACTACGGCCTCGGCGGCGTCTGCTACGGCGAGGCGGCGCATGCGACCGCGGTCGCCGAACGGGTGCGCACCGGCTTCATCTGGGTCAACAGCTTCGGCATCCGCGACCTCGCCGCGCCCTTCGGAGGCATCAAGCGCAGCGGCATCGGCCGCGAAGGCGGCGACTGGAGCTTCGAGTTCTTCTGCGACGTCAAGGACGTCGTCGTGCCGAAGCAGCCGTTCAAGGCCAGCTTCAGCCATCGTTAGGAAGCGCACATGGGACTCATCGTCGGCGCCGCGCTGGTGTCGCATCACCCCGGGCTGTTCCAGAGCGACGAGTTCCGCGTCCGCATGGGCGACGGCGCCGACTCCGATCTCGTGCCCGGCTTCGACCGCCTGCGCGCGAAGATCGATGCGGCGCGACCCGATCTCGTCGTGATCTTCGACACCCACTGGTTCACGACCGGCTTCCACCTGATCGACGGCGGCGAGCACTATCGCGGCAGCTACATCTCGGACGAGATGCCCTGGTACCTCTACGGCCGGACCTACGACTATCGCGGCGACCCGGCGTTCGCCGCGCTGGTCGAGGCGGTCGCGGTCGAGCAGGGCGTGTTGAGCAAGGCGGTCTACGCGCCCGACCTGCCACGCCACTACGCGACCATCAACGTCGTCGACAAGCTGGTGCGCGGCGAGAAGGTCGTCTCGGTCAGCACCTGCCAGAACTGCCAGCCGCGCCACTACCTCGAGTCCGGCCGCGTGATCGGCGAGGCGATCGCCCGTTCCGATGCACGCGTCGTGCTGCTCGCGTCGGGGGCGCTCAGCCACAGGTTCAACGAGATCGACTGGGTCCAGAGGCACCCGCGCATCTACCACGAGAGCAACGTCTCGCGCGCCGAGAACATCGAACGCGACAAGGCGGCGATCGCGCTGCTCGCCGACGGCCGGCACGACCGCATCCTCGAGGACTGGGACCGCGTCTACCGGCCGCTGCCCTGGGAGGGCTTCGGCGCGCACTACCTGCAGATGGTCGCCGCGCTCGGCGGGCCGAATTGCCGCGCTCGTGGCGAGGCCTTGTCGGACTACGAGAATGCACGTGGCACCGGCAACATCCACATGTGGTTCGACACGACGACGAAGGCAGCGGCATGATCGAGCGCGAGTTCGCCCCGGCGGCGCTGCCGGCGGTGATGTCCGGCCCGCGCGTCGAGCGCCGCCGCGTGCTGCACGGCGGCACGCCGGTCTGGGGCACGGTGCTCGACGGCGAACGGCTGCGCCTGGACGACGGCCGCGAGGTCGGCCTCGCCGGCCTGCCGCACCTGCCGCCCTGCGAGCCGAGCAAGATCATCGCGGTGCACCTGTCGTACGCGTCGCGCGGCATCGAGTCGCGCAACACGCCGAAGCCGACACCGACGCCGACCTACTTCACCAAGCCGACGACGGCGCTGAACGGCCACGGCGGGGAGATCGTCAAGCCGGCCGACTGCCGCTACCTGAACTACGAAGGCGAGTTCGCGGTCGTGATCGGCAGCGTCTGCCGCAACGTCACCCCCGACGAGGCCTGGGACCACATCGCCGGCTTTGCGCCCGCGCTCGACATGGGCCTGCAGGACTTCCGCGACACCGACCAGGGCTCGATGCTGCGCGTCAAGGGCGCCGACGGCCTGCTGCCGATCGGGCCGGGGCTGGTGCGCGGCGTGGACATCTTCGCGCAGACGCTGCGCACCTTCCGCAACGGCAGGCTCGTGCAGGAGGCGAGGATCGGCGACGAGATCGTCTGGGGGCCGCACTACATGGTCGCCGACATCGCGCGCCACATCACGCTGCTGCCCGGCGACGTGGTCCTCACCGGCACGCCGTGCCACTCGCGGTCGCTCGATCCGGGCGACACGATCGAACTCGAGATCAGCGGGCTCGGACGGCTCGGCGCGCGTGTCGTCGCCGGGCCGGTGCCGCGCGCATCGGCGCTCGGCGTCGGCCACGCGCCGGCCGACAGCGCCGAGGTGCGCCGGGTCGCGTTCGGCAACGACGAACGGGTGGCGGAGCACTTCAGGCAGAACTACCGCGATGCGGTCGGCAAGGGGCAGGGATGAAGAAGGTCTGCATCGTCGGTGCGGGAGCGATCGGCGGCGTGCTCGGTACCCGCCTGGCCGGTGCGGGCGACCAGCAGGTCAGCGCGCTGGCCCGCGGCGCGACGCTCGCGGCGCTGCGCAGCCACGGCTGGCGGCTGCGCCATGGCGAGTCGATCCTGCAGGCGCCCGCGCTCGCGAGCGACAACGCGGCCGAACTCGGCGTGCAGGACCTGGTCGTCATCGCTGTCAAGGGGCCGGCGCTCGGCGCGGTTGCGGCGCAGATCGGCCCGCTGCTCGGCCCGCAGACCGTCGTGCTGCCGGCGATGAACGGCGTGCCGTGGTGGTTCGGCCACGGCGTCGCCGCGCTCGGCGACGCGCCGCTCGAAAGCGTCGACCCGGGCGGACGCATCGCGGCGGCGATCCCGCATGCGCAGGTCGTGGGCTGCGTCGTGCACATCGCCGCGTCGTCGCCCGAGCCCGGTGTCGCGCAGCAGAACATGGGCGCGCGGCTGATCGTCGGCGAGCCGGGCGGCGGCACGTCGGCGCGCACGACCGAACTCGCGGCGCTGCTGACGCGTGCCGGTTTCGAGGCCGAGGTGTCGGCGAACGTGCGCTACGACGTCTGGTACAAGCTCTGGGGCAACCTGACGATGAACCCGGTCTCCGCGCTGACCGGCGCGACCACCGACCGCCTGCTCGACGACCCGTTGGTGCGCGAGTTCTGCTCCGGCGCGATGCGCGAGGCCGCGGTCATCGGCGAACGGCTCGGCTGCGCGATCGCGCAGAGCCCGGACGACCGCCACGCGGTGACGCGCAAGCTCGGCGCGATGAGGACCTCGATGCTGCAGGACGTGATCGCCGGCCGCACGATCGAACTCGACGCCATCGTGGGCGCGGTGCACGAGCTCGCGTTGCGCCTCGGCGTGCCGGCGCCGCACGTCGGCGCGCTGCTCGGCCTGACGCGGGTGTTCGGCCGCGTCCGCGGCCTCTATCCGGACTGACGTCGTGTGCGGACGGCCGCTGCGGCATCTGATCGGACTGGTGCTGGCGTTCGTCGCCTCGGCGAGCGGCGCGCAGGCGCCTGCATCGGCCGGCCCGGCCGCATCGGCTGTGCCCGCGGTGCAGCCGCGCTACACCTTCGCGTGGCCGCTCGAGGCGGCCCAGCCGCGTCCGCGCGGCGGCTCGACGCGCGGCGTGCCGGTGCAACTCGACACGGCGCCGTCGCCGGCCTGGCAGGCGCTGCAGGCGCCCGACCTGGCGCCGCGCGAGCGCGACCGGCGCGCGATCCTCGCGATGGCCGGCGTCTACCGGGTCGGCTTCGACTTCCTCGAGGTCGCGTCGTACGCCGAGGCGCCCGCGGCGGCGCGGGCACCCTACCAGTCGTGGGGTACCGAGAAGGTCTACGTCGACCGCGACGAGCCGGGGTTCGTCAGCCTCGTGCACATCCTCGAGATGCGCATGCTCGACAAGGAGGGCAAGGCGAGCGAGCCGATGGTCACGAAGCACTGGCGCCAGGACTGGCGCCACGAGCCCGAGGCGATCGTCGAGTACCGCGGCCGCGACCGCTGGGAACGCCGCGCCGTGCCCGAGGCGCAACGGCGCGGCACCTGGCTGCAGACCGTCTACCAGGTCGACGAGTCGCCGCGCTACGCGAGCCTCGGCCGCTGGGAGCACAGCGCGAGTTTCTCCACCTGGCTCAGCGGCGAGACCTGGCGGCCGCTGCCGCGGCGCGAATGGAGCGTGCGCGACGACTACCAGGTGCTGATCGGCACGAACCGCCACACGATCGGGCCGACCGGCTGGCTGCAGGAGGAGAACAACCTGAAGGCGGTGCTGACGCCGCAACGCGAGATCGACGCGCAGCGGCCCTATGTCGGCCGCGAGTACGGCGTGGCGCGCTACGAACGCCTGCGCGGCGCCGCCTTCGCCGGCGCCGACCGCTACCACGAGCGCACGCGCAACTTCTGGAACGCGGTGCGCACCCAGTGGGCTGCGGCGTTCGCGCAGCAGGGCATGGTCACGCTGAAGGGGCCGGTCGACAAGCTCGGCCTGTTCATGCCGTTGTTCGAGCGCGCCGACGCGATCGAGGAGGGCAGCGCGACCGGCGACGACGCTGCGATCATCCGCGCCGCGCTCGTTCAGATGGGCGCGTTGCCGTCGCCCTAGGCAACGAAGGATCTCGACCGGTGCGTCGCCCGCCCGACTGAGGGGGTCGGCGCCGGCGGGCGCGAGGCGGGCTTCGCCAACAATCGGATCGGCCCCGACGACCCACCTTCAGCGAGCCCACCATGCCGAGCTACACCGGAACCACAGGCAACGACACCCTCGCCGGATCCGCCGGGGCGGACACGCTGACCGGCCTCGCCGGCAACGACACCTACCGCGTCAACCACCTCGGCGACGTGATCGTCGAGACGGGCCAGTCCGGCTCGGGCGTCGACACGATCCTGAGCTCGGTGCTCGACGCGCTGGGCACCTACGACCTGGCCCGCTGGGCCTACGTCGAGAACCTGAGCTACACCGGCACGCTGGCCGCGCAGCTGAAGGGCAACGCGCTGGCCAACGTCATCAAGGCCAACTCGGCCGCGACCGTCAACGACACGCTGTACGGCGGCGCCGGCAACGACACGCTGGTCGGCTACGCCGGCGACGACTCGCTGATCGGCGGCACGGGCAACGACCTGCTCGACGGTGGCGCCGGCACCGACATGATGATCGGCGGCACCGGCGACGACCGCTACCTGGTCAGCGCGTCGACCGACCGCGTGTTCGAGTACGCCAACGGCGGTTTCGACACGATCATCTCGGCGGTCGCGAAGGACCTGCGCGTGCCCTGGGCCTTCCAGGTCGAAGGCCTGACCTACACCGGAACGACCGCCGCGACGCTGTACGGCAACGGGCTCGGCAACCTGATCGTCTCGGAGTCGGCCGGCAACGACACGATCGTCGCCGGCGCCGGCGACGACACCCTCAACGGCGGGGGCGGCGCCGACTCGCTGGTCGGCGGCCTGGGCAACGACTTCTACCGCGTGGCCGCCGCCGACATCGTGACCGAGCGGGTCGACGAAGGCATCGACACCCTGATCGGCACGCAGACCAGCCTCGCCATCACCGCGTACGCGACGACCGTCGAGAACCTGTTCTACACCGGCAGTACCGGCGCCACGCTGACCGGCAACACGCTGGCGAACCTGATGTCGGGCGGCACCGGCAACGACACCGTCAACGGCGGCAACGGCAACGACTCGCTGCTCGGCGGCGCCGGCGCCGACTCGCTGGTCGGCGGCAACGGCGACGACGTGCTGTACGGCGGCGGCAACGTCGGTCATGTCTGGGTCCCGAACCGCAAGCTCGTGCCCGACACCGCCGCGGACCGGCTCGTCGGCGGCGCCGGCAACGACCGCTACCTGATCGACGCCAGCAACGACGTCGTCGTCGAAGCCACCACGGGGGGCACGCTGGACGTCGTGATCTCGGCGATCGACAACTCGCTCGCGGCCTATGCCAACGTCGAGGCGCTGGTGCTGCAACGCGACACCAGCGCCTGGCTCGGCCGGGGCGGGGCGGGCAACGACATCCTGGTCGGCAACGAGCGCGACAACTTCCTGGTCGGCGGATCCGGCAACGACACGCTGTCGCCCTTCGTCGATGTCGCCAACCTGCTCGAACCGCAGAGCGACGTGGTCGACGCCGGGGCCGGCAACGACGTGCTGCTCGCGTTCGGCTTCGGCGCGGGATTCAGCACGACGCGCGACATCACGCTGTTCGGCGGGACCGGCAACGACACCTACATCCTCGGCGTGCGCCCGGATAGCTACGGCGGCCAGGACGCCGGCGGCACCGACACCGCGGTGCTGGTGTCCAGCGGCTCGATCGAGAACCTCGAGGGGGTCGAGAAGGTCGTGCTGTACGGCATGGACCCGACGGTCGACGCCCAGGTACGTGCGGCGCTCGGCACGGTCTACGCCGCCGCCAACCTCGGCGCCCCCTACGCCGGCAGCATCGGCAACGCCTACGACGCGACCGGCAACGCGCTCGCCAACACCATCCTCGGCAACAACCTCGACAACCGGCTCGTCGGCGGCGCCGGCAACGACACCATCACGGCCTACGCCGGCGACGACACGCTCGAGGGCGGCAGCGGCGTCGACAGCCTGGTCGGCGGAGCGGGCGACGACCAGTACTTCCTCGACACCGGCGACGTCGCCGTCGAACTCGCGGGCGGCGGCTTCGACGTGCTGAACTCGCTGACGATCAAGACCTTCACCGGCTACGCCAACTTCGAGGGCCTGCAGTACATGGGCGCCGATGCGGTGAACCTGAACCGCGGCACCACCAACACCAGCCACGACTACCTCGGCGGCGGCAGCGGCAACGACACGGTCTCGGGCTACGGCGGCAATGACACGCTGCTCGGCGGGGCGGGCAACGACACGCTCGCCGGCGGGATCGGCAACGACAGCCTGCTCGGCGGGCTGGGCAGCGACAGCCAGCTCGGCGGCGACGGCAACGACACGCTCGACGGGTTCACCGGCAACGACACCCTGCGCGGCGAACTCGGCGACGACCGGCTGCTCGGCGGCGACGGCAACGACGTGCTCGACGGCGGCGGCAACTGGGACGACATCGACGGCGGCGCCGGCGACGACCTCGCCAGCGGCGGCGACGGCAACGACACGCTCGCCGGCGGCCTCGGCGACGACGTGCTGCACGGCGATGCGAACAACGACACCGTCGCCGGCGGGGCCGGCAGCGACGAGATCTGGGGCGGCGGCGTCAGCATCAGTAGCGCGTTCAGCGGCAACGGCGACCGCCTCTGGGGCGGCGACGTCTTCGGCAGCGGCGACGGCGCGACAGACTACTTCGTGTTCGACACCATCACCGCCGAGAACGGTGTCGTCGAGGCGGGCGCCGGCAGCGGCGAGTTCGTCTACGCGGGCGGCGCGACGATCGGCGACTTCGAGGCGGGCATCGACCTGCTGGTCGTCGCGAAGGACTTCGTCGGCAATCAGGACAACGTGGTCGACGGCGTTGCGATCAAGGCGAGCGCCGGCGCAGCCCTCTCGAGCGCCGCCGAGCTGGTGCTCGTGCGGCCCAACGTCGCGGACAGCTTCGTCTTCTCGCCGACCTCGTCGTTCGACACCCTCGACGCCGCCGCGGTCACGGCCACGATCGGGAACTTCGACCTCGCCATCACCGCTGGCGCGACCCGCATGATCGTCGTCGACGACGGCAGCCACTCGGCGCTGTTCCTGTTCCAGTCGAACAACGGCGACGCGGCGGTGACGGCCGACGAGCTGTACCTGCTCGCCGTGGTCACCGGCCAGGCGGCGCTGACGCAGAGCGACTTCGCGCTCGCCTGAGCGGCGGTCACCGGCGCTTCACCCGTCGCGCCGACCCGTCCCGGCCTCGGGCCGGATCAGCGCGAGCATCTGCGGCAGCCGCTTCAGTGCCGCACGCTGGGCATCGTGCTCGATCGCGCGATACAACGCCAGCACCTGCTCGCCGGTCGGCGTGAGCACCGCGCCGCCGCCGGCGGCGCCGCCGCGTTGCTTCAGCACGAGCGGCTCGACGAAGTCGACGTTCATCGCCGCCACCAGCGACCAGACGCGCTGGTAGCTCATGCCGAGCCGGCGGCCGGTTTCGGCCAGCGATCCCGTCTCGGCGATGCCCTGCAGTACGTTCGCCTTGCCCGGGCCGATCGCCACGCCGTGCTTGATCTGCACGCGGAACCGCGTGCTCGCTTCGAGCTTCTGCGTGCCCATGCGGTGATTGTCGCGCCGGACCGTGGAGGACACCGATATACTTGGCCGTAGATATCGGCTTCCACGCGCCGCCATGCCTTCGTCGTCTGTCCTGCTTCGTCTCGCCGCGACCGTCCTGCTGGCCTGCGCGTGTGTCGTGACCCGCGCGCAGGCGCCGGTGCCGACGCTTGCCGCCGCGTCCGACCTGAAGTTCGCGGTCGAGGAGGTCGCGGCCCGCTTCGAGCGCGAGACGGGCCACAAGATGCGCCTCGTGTTCGGCTCCTCGGGCAACTTCTACGCCCAGATCCTGCAGGGCGCGCCGTTCCAGATGTTCATGTCGGCGGACGAGGACTTCGTCTTCAAGCTCGCCGATGCCGGGCGCACGGTCGATCGCGGCCGGCTCTATGCGCTCGGCCGCATCGGCATCATGGTCCCGCACGGCTCGCCGCTGAAGGCTGACGGCGAGCTTGGGAACCTGGCCGCGGCACTGCGGCAGGGCCGCGTGCAGAAGTTCGCCATCGCGAACCCCGAACACGCCCCCTACGGCATGCGCGCCCGCGAGGCGCTGCAGCACGCCGGCCTGTGGGATGCGCTGCAGGGCCGCCTCGTGCTGGGCGAGAACATCTCGCAGGCGGCGCAGTTCGCCACCTCGGGATCGACGCAAGGCGGCATCATCGCGCTGTCGCTCGGGCTTGCGCCGAGCGTCGCGCGGCTCGGCCAGTTCGCGCTGATTCCCGCCGAGTGGCACAGGCCGCTGCGGCAGCGGATGGTGCTGACGAAGGACGCGCCGCCGGCATTGCGCGCCTTCTACGACTACCTCGGCACGCCACCGGCGCAGGAGATCATGAAGCGCTACGGCTTCGAGATGCCGAAGGACTGAACCGGCGATGGACTGGCAGGCGCTGCTGCTCTCGGTCGAACTCGCCGCCGCGACGCTGCTCGTGCTGCTGCCGCTCGGGCTCGCGCTCGGCCGCTGGCTCGCCTACGGGCGCTTCCGCGGCAAGGCGCTCGTCGAGGCGATGGTCGTGCTGCCGCTCGTGCTGCCGCCCACGGTGCTCGGCTACTACCTGATGGTGTCGCTCGGCGGCGCCTCGCCGGCCGGGCGCTGGCTCGCCGAAGCCTTCGACATCCGCCTGACCTTCAACTTCGCCGGCCTGCTGCTCGCGTCGGTGATCTTCAACATCCCGTTCATGGTCCAGCCGGTGCAGCGTGCGTTCGAGGCGATCCCGCGCGATCTCGCCGAGGCGGCCGCGGTCAGCGGGCTCTCGTTCTGGCAGACGCTGGCGCGCGTCGAACTGCCGCTCGCCTGGCCCGGCATCGTCTCGGCCGTCGTGCTGACCTTCGTGCACACGCTCGGCGAGTTCGGCGTCGTGCTGATGGTCGGCGGCAGCATCCCCGGCGAGACGAAGACGATCGCGATCGCGATCTACGACCGCGTGCAGGCCTTCGACCTGCACAGCGCCGACCGCATGGCGCTGCTGCTGCTGGCGCTGTCGCTGACGGCGGTGGCGGCCTCGTTCTTCGCGTCGGCGCGGCTGGCGGCGCGGCGATGACGGCGGCGGCACTCGAGATCGAGGTGGCGCAGCAGCGGCCGATGCGGCTCGAGGGCCGCTTCCGCTGCGAGCCCGGCGAGCTGCTCGCGCTGGTCGGTCCCTCGGGTGCCGGCAAGACCTCGATGATGCGACTCGCCGCCGGCCTGATGCGGCCGCAGGCGGGCCGCGTCGCGGTCGGCGACGAGGTCTGGTGCGACACCGCGCGCGGCGTCTGGCTGCCGCCGCAGCGTCGTCACGTCGGCCTCGTGTTCCAGCACTACGCGCTGATGCCGCACCTGAGCGCGCTCGACAACGTCGCGCTCTCCTTGCTCAACCTCCCGCGCGCCGTGCGGCACGAACGTGCGCGCCGCTGGCTCGAGCACGTGCGGCTCGCGCCCGACGAGCAGGCGCGCCGCCCCGCGGGCCTGTCGGGCGGCCAGCAGCAGCGCGTCGCGGTGGCGCGTGCGCTCGCCCGCGAGCCGCGCCTGCTGCTGCTCGACGAGCCGTTCTCGGCGGTGGACATGATGAACCGCCAGGGCCTGTACCGGCTCATCGCCGACCTGCGGCGCGAGCTGTCGATCCCGATCGTGCTCGTGACCCACGACCTGCACGAGGCGCGCCAGCTCGCGGATCGCCTCGTCGTGATGGACGCCGGGCAGGTGCTGCAGTCGGGCTCGCCGCAGGCGATCCACCGCGCACCGCGCAACGCGCGCGTGGCCGACCTCGTCGGCATCCAGAACCGCTACCCCGGGACCTGGCTCGGACCGGCGCAGACGCCGGGTTGGGGCCGGCTGCGCTGGGGCGAGGGTGCCGTAGCCGTGGATCTGCAGGTGCGCGACAAGGGGCGCTTGCCGCCGGGGCAGTCGGTCGACTGGCTCGTTCCGGGCGACGCGATCGCGCTCGAGGCGGCTGCCACGGACGAACCGGGCTGCTTTGCGGCCCGTGTCGTCGAGGCCCGCCACCAGGGCGAGATCACGCTCGCGACGCTGCAGCTCGATGCGGCTGGCGGTGCGCCGCTGCTGCTGACGCTCGCGGGCCGCGAGCGCCGGCAGCTCGTGACCGGGGCGAGCGTGGGCGTCCGGATCGACCTCGCGCAGGTCCATGTCATGCCGCTGCGGGCGCAGCGCTGAGGCGGTCGTCGCTTGCGGGGACAATGCGGGTCTGCCCCGTGATCCGCACAATGCGCCGTCCTGACTCCTCACCCCCGGCTTCGCCGTTCAGACGCCGCCTGCTCGCGGCGGCCGCGCTGGGGTCGCTCGCGGGTACGATCCGCGCCGGGGAGGGGCCGCAGCCGCGTCCCTGGCCGCGCGGCCTCGCGACGCCGCCGCTCGTCTTGCCGGGCTACGACGCACCGGCCTGGAACCTCGCCCAGGCGCGCGGCCAGGTCGTGCTGCTCAACTTCTGGGCGAGCTGGTGCGAGCCCTGCCGCACCGAGATGCCGTCGCTCGAACTGCTCGCGCAGCGCCACGAGGCCGACGGGCTGCAGGTGCTGGCCGTGAACTTCCGCGAGACCGATGCGGCGATCCGCCGCTTCATGGCGCTGATGCCGATCACCCTGCCGATCCTGCGCGATGCGGACGGCGCCGCCGCGCGTGCCTGGGGCGCGCGCGTCTTCCCGACCACCGTCGCGATCGACCGCACCGGTCGCGCCGCGTTTTCCGTCATCGGCGAGTGCGAGTGGAACGGTCCGCAGGCGCTTGGCTGGATCGCGCCGCTGCTCGCCCGCCGCGCCTGAACCATCTTCCCTTGCAAACCGGAGAGAACGACATGACGACCCACCTGACCCGCCGCACGCTGCTCGGTGCCGCCGGCGCGACCGCCTTGCTGCCGTGGGCCGCGACGGCGCAGGAGCGCCGCTTCGAGCCGCAGGTCGGCGCGTGGCGCACCTTCGAGACGACGACCACGATCGGCGTCGCCGATGCCGCCGGCGGCTGCCGCGTCTGGCTGCCGCTGCCCGATGTCGAGACCGGGTGGCAGCGTTGCCTCGACCACGGCTGGACCGGCAATGCCGCGACCGCGAAGATCGTGTCCGACCCGGCGCGCGGCGTGCGCATGTTCTATGCCGAGTTCGCGCCGGCGACGAGCGCGCCGACGGTCACGCTGGTCAGTCGCCTGCAGACGCGCAACCGTGCGGTCGACTGGGCGCAGCGCAACGCGCCGGCCGAGGACCCGGCCGTGCTGCGTGCCGCGCTGCAGCCGAGCGAGCTGATGCCGCTCGACGGCATCGTGCGCAAGACCGCGCTGGACGCGACACGCGGCGCGACGAGCGATGTCGACAAGGCCCGTGCGCTCTACCGCTGGGTGATCACGAACGCGCACCGCGAGCCCAAGGTGCGCGGCTGCGGCACCGGCGACATCCGGACGATGCTCGAGACCGGCAACCTCGGCGGCAAGTGCGCCGACCTGAACGCGCTCTTCGTCGGCCTGAGCCGCGCGGTCGGCATCCCGGCGCGCGACGTCTACGGCGTGCGCCTCGCGCCGTCGGCGTTCGGCTACCGCGAACTCGGCGCCAACCCGGCGAACCTGAAGGGCGCGCAGCATTGCCGCGCCGAGGTGCACCTGCGTGGCCACGGCTGGGTCGCGATGGACCCGGCCGACGTGCTGAAAGTGATGCGCCAGGAGACGCCGGAGTGGATCAAGGACGCGAGGCATCCGCTCGTCGCGCCGGTCGACAAGGCGCTGTTCGGCAGCTGGGAAGGCAACTGGCTCGCCTACAACACCGGCCACGACATCACGCTGCCGGGCAGCGCCGGCAAGGGCACGCTGCCGTTCCTGATGTATCCGAACGGCGAGAACGCGAGCGGGCGCTTCGACGAACTCGCGCCCGACAACTTCCGCTACACGATCGCGGCGCGCGAACTCACGGCCTGACCCCCGGGGCGCGTTGGCGGCGGCACACGGCTTGCCGTTGCTGCCGCATGACCGTTCCCGTGCCGCCCCTGTCCGCCCGCTTCGATGCGCCGATCGAGCGCATCGTCGTGTTCCGCCCGCTCGCGCTCGGCGCCGTGTTGTGCGCCGTGCCGGCGCTGCGGGCCTTGCGGCAAGGATTTCCGGCCGCGCGGATCACCCTCGTCGGCCTGCCGTGGGCCCACGGGCTGGCGCGCCGGCTCGATTGCGTCGACACGTTCGTCGACTTCCCCGGTTTCCCCGGACTCGGCCTGGCCGGGGCCGACGTGCGCGCGCTGCCGGACTTCCTCGCCCAGATGCAGGCGGCGCGCTTCGACCTCGCGCTGCAGATGCATGGCCAGGACGACGTCGCGAACGCCGTGGTCGCCGCCTTCGGTGCACGCCACCACGCCGGTTATGCCGCCTCCCAGGGCTGGCGCCCGGCGGCCGATGCGGCGCACTTCATCGCCTGGCCCGAGCGTGGCCACGAGTCCGAACGCCTGCTCGCGCTGACCGATCACCTCGGCCTGGCCCGCTGCGGCACCGCGCTCGAGTTCCCGCTCGAAGCCGCCGACCGCGCCGAGGCCGATGAACTGCTCGCCGCGCACGCCGCGCAGGACGCGCCCTACGTCTGCATGCACGTCGGCGCGCCGCTGCCGTCGCGGCGCTGGGACGTGCGCCGCTTCGCCGAGGTCGCCGACACGCTGGCGGCACGCGGTCGCGCCGTCGTGCTGACCGGCGCGGCCGAGGACGCCGGGCTGGTGCGCGACGTCGAGGCCTGCATGCGCCACGCGCCGGTCAACCTGTGCGGCCGCACCAGCCTGTGGACGCTCGGTGCGCTGGTCGAGGGCGCCGAGACGGTGATCTGCAGCGATGCCGGCATCTCGCACGTCGCCGCCGCGCTGGGGCGCCCGAGCGTCGTCGTCAGCTGCGGCTACGACGTGGAGCGCTGGGCGCCGCCGGACACCGATCGGCACCGTGTCGTCGCGCATCCGGTGGCCTGCCGGCCGTGCAGCCATCGCAGCTGCCCGCACGACCACGAGTGCGCGAACGGCGTCGGCCCCGTGCACGTGCTGCGCCAGCTGCCGCAGGCGGCCTGCGCGCGGGGGGTGTCATGAAGCGCAAGCGGCCGAGCGATGCGGTTGCGCCGGCCCTGCCGCGCAGCGTCGCCGACGAGGCGCGGCGGCAGTTGTTCGCGGCCGCGCGGGTCGTCGGCGAGGTGGTGCGGGCGCGCGAACTGCGTCGCTTCGCGCCGCGCCCGGCCGAAGCCGACGTGCCTGCCGCGTCAGCGGTCGACCGGGAGTAGCTGCTGCTGCGTCGCGGCGGCCGCCGTCGCGCCGGCGGCATCGTCTGCGCGCGCCGTCGGCAGCGTCGCCGCGGCGGCCTGGTAGGACGCCAGCAGCGCGTTGCCGAGCCCGGCCGGATGGAAGCGCCGCAGCGCCTCGAGCCGAGCGGCCGCGCCCAGGCGGGTGCGGTAGGTCGGCGAGTCGACGAGGTTGGCGACGCAGGTCAGCAAGTCGTCGGCGGACGCGCACAGCAGGCCCGTCTCGCCGTGGCGGATCACCGCCCGGTGCGCCGGCGTGGCCCAGGCCACGCACGGCAGCCCGAGCGCCATCGCCTCGACCAGCCCGGCCGGAAACCCGCCGCCGTCGCCGGCGGCGACGTACAGCCAGGCGCTGCGCAGGCGCGCCGCGCGGCGCACCGCATCGGGCGTGTCGAACTGGCCGACGCCGGCGGCGGCGAGCTGCGCGGTCGACGTCGCATCGGCCGGCCCGATCCAGTTGAAGCCGGGCGGCTGCGGCGCGTCGTGCAGCAGCACCGCGAGCTGCGCGTAGCGGGCCGCGGCGCGTGGATCGGCAGCGCGCGTGGACGCGACGACGAGCGGCTGGCGGTTCTCGCGCCGCGTCGCGGTGCAGAAGACCTCGTCGACCGTGCCCTCGACGATGTCGATCTGCGCCGGCGGCAGCGGCACGCCGGCGCGTCCCGGCAGGATCGCCTCGACCCGCGGCACGCAGCGGCGCAGCAGCCACAGGAACGCGCCGCCCGGGACCTTCCACGCGCCGGCACCGTAGAACGTCAGGTGCAAAGGTGCCGGCAGGTCACGAAACTTTGCCGCAAATATGCCAAGCAGTCCCGGCACGAGGCCATGCAGGTGCACCGCCGTCACACGCTGGCCGCGCAGCGTGTCGGCGAGGGTCCCGAGCAGCGCGGCGGGCCGCCGCCACCCCGGCAGGCCCGGACCGGCCAGCACGACCTGCACGTCGGCGTCGAAGCGCGTCAGCTGCGTGCGCGCGCGCGCATCGTCGAGCAGCACGACGCTCTGCTGCAGGCCGCCTGCGGCGAGGCTGCGCGTGACCGCCGCGACGTGCGCGACGACCTCGTCGCCGGCGCGGCCGAGCAGGTGCACGACATGTCCGGCGTGACCGGCCGAGGGCTGCGCCGGGAGGGCAAGGGGCTGATCGTCCACGTCACCGGGCCCCTTCGCGCGACAGCACGACCTTGACGGTGCGCAGCAGGATCCACAGGTCGACGCCGAGCGAGCGCCGCTCGACGTAGCGCTCGTCGAGCGCCACGCGCTGCGCGTAGCTGGTGTCATTGCGCCCGGACACCTGCCACAGGCCGGTGATGCCCGGCGTCACGCTCAGGTAGTGCCAGCGCACGCGGCCGTAGCGGGTGAGCTCGCCGACCGTGATCGGCCGCGGACCGACCAGGCTCATCTCGCCGCGCAGCACGTTGATGAGCTGCGGCAGCTCGTCCAGGCTGGTGCGGCGCAGGAAGCGGCCGACCGGCGTGACGCGCGGGTCGTCGTCGAGCTTCTGGTCGCGTTCCCACTGCGCGCGCGCCGCGGGATCGCGCGCCAGCAGCTCGGCGAGCATCGACTCCGACTCGCGGTACATCGTGCGGAACTTCAGGCAGCGGAACAGGCGGCCGTCGCGGCCGACGCGGTAGTGGCCGAACAGCACCGGTGCGCCGTCGTGGCGCCAGGTCATCCAGGCGACCCACGCCATCAGCGGCGCGGCCACCAGCAGCAGCAGCGCCGCGAGGCACTGGTTCGTGACCATCTGCAGACGACGGACCCAGGGCTGCGGGCCGCGGGTGCGTTCGCGCACCTGCTGCGAGAGCGAGAGGACGGCTTGCATGGGGGGCTCCGGAGGTTCTTCCAGCCCCTCTCATGGCAATCCGCTTGCCATGGTCGCTGCAGTGCAGCATGACGACCGATCGCTTGCATTTGGATGCAGCCGCAGCGGCCGACCGCGCCCGATTCTTGCTCCGTGCCCGGGATGACACTCACCCAGATCCTCATCGTGCTGCGCGCGCGCTGGCTGTCCGCGCTGCTCGTGCTGGTGCTGGTCGTCGGCGCGGTCGTCGCGACGACCCTGCTGCTGCCCAAGCGCTACACCGCGACCGCCGCGGTCGTGCTCGACGTCAAGTCGCCCGACCCGATCGCCGGCATGGTGCTGCCGGGCATGACCGTCTCGGGCTACATGGCGACGCAGGTCGACGTGCTGCGCAGCGAACGCGTCGCGCTGCGTGCGCTCGATTCGCTGCAGCTGTTCGACCGCGCGCCGATGAAGGACGCCTGGCAGCGCGCGACCGACGGGCAGGGCGACTTCCGCGCCTGGCTGGCCGACGCGATCCTCGCCGACCTCGAGGTCCGGCCGGCACGCGACTCGAACGTCATCACGGTCGGCTACACCGCCGCCGAGCCGGCGTTCGCCGCCGACGTCGCGAACGCGTTCGTGCAGGCCTACACCGACACCACGCTCGACCTGCGCGTCGAGCCGGCACGCCGCTACAACGACTTCTTCGACGACCGCGCGCGCGAGCTGCGCAACGCCCTCGAGAAGTCGCAGGCGCGCCTGTCGGCCTACCACCGCGAGAAGGGCATCCTGGTCAGCGACGAGCGCCTGGACGTCGAGAACAGCCGGCTGTCCGAACTGTCGACGCAGCTCGTCACGCTGCAGGCGCTTGCCGACGAGTCGGCGAGCCGGCAGCGCCAGGCGAACGCCAACGCGACGCAGATGCCCGAGGTGCTCGCCAATCCGCTCGTCGCCGGACTGACCGGCGACCTGTCGCGCCAGGAGTACAAGCTGAGCGAGCTGCAGCAGCGCCTCGGCGACCGCCATCCGGAGGTCGTGCAGCTGCAGGCGAGCATCGAGAACCTGCGCGCGCGCATCCGCGCCGAGACGCGCCGCGTCGCCGGCAGCCTGACCGTCAACAACACCGTCAACCAGGCGCGCATCGCCGAGCTGCGCGGCGCGCTCGAGCAGCAGCGCGGCAAGGTGCTGCGCCTGAAGGGCGAACGCGACGAGGCGGGCGTGCTGCAGCGCGACGTCGAGAACGCGCAGAAGGCCTACGACGCGATCGTCGCGCGGGTCAGCCAGACCAGCACCGAGAGCCAGGCCAACCAGACCAACGTCGCGCTGCTGAAGAAGGCGTCGGTGCCGGCGCGTGCGTCGTGGCCGCGCCTGCGCCTGAACGTGCTCGCCGGCCTCGCGCTCGGCCTGCTGCTCGCGCTCGGCGTGACGATCGTGCGCGAACTGCGCGACCAGCGGCTGCGCACCTTCGACGATGTCACGGGCCTGCTGCAGCAGCCCGCGCTCGGCCTGCTGCCCGAGCGCACCCGGGCCGGCCTGCTGAGCCGCTCGAACGCACGCCTGACCAAGCGCCGCCTGCTGGCGGCCCTGCCGCGGCCCCGGCCGCAGGGAGGCTGACGGACATGGTCGAACCCTTGCCCTTCGCCGCACACGGCACACCGCGCGCCGCCCACGCGCCGGACGCGCCCGACGGACCGCGCGCCCATCCGATCGGCCACTTCCTGCGCCGCCTGCGCACGCTGACCGACGCGCAGATCGGCCACATCGTCTCGTACCAGCGCAGCAACGGCCTGCGCTTCGGCGAGGCGGCGATCGCGCTCAAGCTCGCCACCAGCGACGACGTGCTGTGGGCGCTCTCGCAGCAGTTCGACTACCCCTACGCGCTCGGCGACGGACGCCCGTTCGACGAGGAACTCGTTGCCGCGACCGACCCGTTCGGCGCCGCCGCCGACGCCTTCCGCGAACTGCGCACCCAGCTGACGATGGGTGTGCTCGCCGAGGGCCAGGCGCGGCGCGCGCTCGCGGTCCTCAGCCCCGACGTCGGCGACGGCAAGAGCTACTTCGCGGCGAATCTCGCGATCAGTTTCAGCCAGCTCGGCGGCCGCGCGCTGCTGATCGACGGCGACATGCGCACGCCGCGCCAGCACCTGCTGTTCGGCGTCGACAACGAAGCCGGCCTGAGCAGCATCCTCGCCGGCCGCGCCGAGGCGAACGTGATCCACCAGGTGCCGAACCTGCCGACGCTGTACGTGCTGCCGGTCGGCACGCTGCCGCCGAATCCGCTCGAGCTGGTGCAGCGGCCCGCGACCGGGCTGCTGATCCAGGAGCTGCTGACCAAGTTCGACCATGTCGTGGTCGACACGCCGGCCGCGATGCACGGTCCCGACGCGCGCCTGCTCGCCGCACGCAGCGGCGCGGCGCTCGTGATCGGCCGGCGCGGCCGCACTCGCATCCGGGCGTTGCAGGCCCTGATCGGCGCGCTGACGACCAGCCAGGTCAGGATGGCCGGCGTGATGATGAACGAACACTGAGCGGCACGAGCTGCAACGGCTCCTGCGGCCGGCCGTCGAACTCGCGCCAGTGCGCCTCGACGCAGGCGGCGAAGCGGGTGCGGAAGTGCTCCGCCGAGAACGTCGCCGCGTGCGCGCGGCAGGCCTGCGGGTCGAAGCGGTCGGCGAGCGCCTCGAAGCGTTCGACCGCATCGCGGATCGCGGCGCACGACTGCTCCATGAAGAACAGCCCGGTCGGCGCCGGGCCGCGGTCGACCACGGTGTCGAGCGAGCCGCCGCGTCCGTAGGCGATGACCGGGGTGCCGCAGGCCTGCGCCTCGACCGGGGCGATGCCGAAGTCCTCCTCGGCGGCGAACACGAACGCCCGCGCACGCTGCATCCAGTGGACGAGCTGCGCGCCCGGCAGGTGGCCGAGCAGCTCGACGTTCGGCGGGCGCATGCGGCGCAGGCGCGCGTGGTCGGGACCGTCGCCGATGACGACGAGGCGGCGCCCGGGCATCTCGGCGAAGGCCTCGACCAGCAGCGGCACGCGCTTGTAGGGCACGAGGCGCGAGGCGCTCAGGTAGTAGTCCTGCTTGTCGGCGTGCAGGCTGAAGCGCTCGATGTCGACCGGCGGGTGGATGACCTCGGCCTCGCGCCGGTAGGTCTTGCGGATGCGCTGCGCGATGAAGCGCGAGTTGGCGACGTAGCGGTCGACGCCGTTCGCGCTGCGCTGGTCCCAGCCGCGCAGCCGGTGCAGCAGCAGCCGCACCGCCGGGCCGAGCAGCGCGCCCTTCAGCCCGCGGTCGTAGCCCGACTCGGCCAGGTACTGGTGCTGCAGGTCCCAGGCCCAGCGCATCGGCGAGTGCATGTAGCTGACGTGCAGCTGCCCGGGGCCGGTGAGCACGCCCTTGGCCACCGCGTGGTTCGACGAGATCACGATGTCGTAGCGCGACAGGTCGAGCTGCTCGACGGCGAGCGGCATCAGCGGCAGCCAGGCGCGGAAGTGCGTGCGTCCGCCCGGGAGGCGCTGGATGAAGGTGGTGTGCGGTGTGCGTCCGCGCAGGAAGGCGCGTTCGCCCGCGGGCAGCGCGTCGACGACGGCGTAGAGGTCGGCCTGCGGGTACAGCTGCAGTAGCTGCTCGAGCACGCGCTCGCTGCCGGCGTACGTCGACAGCCACTCGTGCACGATCGCGATCCGGGGCGGGGTCATGGCTGGGGCAGGGTGGCGGCCAGGCGCGGCCGGTGTTCATGGGCGGTGTGCCGGGTCATCAGCGCCGCCAGCACCGCCGCCTGGCGCTGCCAGGCGTGGCGTTCGGTCAGACCGGATTCCACCAGCGGCGCGAGCCGGACGGCGCGGCGCAGCCCGTTGCGCAGGCCGGCGGCGCCCGGCCCGAGCACGACCGCGTGGGCGCCGCCGGACTCGCGCAGCTCGGGGGTGTCGCTGACGACGACGCGCGTGCCGCAGGCGCGCGCCTCCAGCACCGGCATGCCGTAGCCCTCGTAGCGCGACGGGCAGACGAGCGCCTGCGCGCAGCCGTACAGCGCCGGCATCAGCGCATCGGGCACGTAGCCGGGCAGCACGACGCCGTCGGCGCGTGCCGCCTGCAGTTCCTGCAGCAGCGCCTCGTTGCGCCAGCCGCGGGCACCGGCGAGCACGAGCCGGCAACCGGCGAGTTCACCCTTGCGGCGCAGCGCGAGGTAGGCACGGAAGAGCGCCTCGACGTTCTTGCGCGGCTCGAGCGTGCCGACCGACAGCAGGTAGGGCGGCTCGATCCCCAGGCGCGCCAGTTCGGCCAGCGCCGCCTGGCGTTCGGCCGCGCCGAGCGGCCGGAAGCGACCCTCCAGCCCGGGCGTGATCACGCCGTCGACCGGCACGCCCAGTTGGTTCGTGACACGCTGCGCGGTGCCCAGCGAGTTGGCCGTGACGATCTCGGCGCAGGCGACGTCGCCGCGCAGCCAGAGCCGGTGCGACCAGCGCGTCGCGGCTTCCATCGTCTTCGGCACGATCAGGTGGTTGAGGTCGTGCACCGTGACGATCGTGCGCACCGGGTCGGGCAGGCGCGGGTGCAGGGTGCGGCCGGCCCAGAACACGTCGAGCCCGTCGTCGCGGCAGAGCGCGGCACCGCGCGTCTTCAGCCAGACGAACGACGGCACGCGACGCCACACCGCGCGCGCCTCCTGGCGCAGCGTCCAGCGTGGCGACGGCAGCACGAGACGCTCGGCCGGCAGGCGCGCATAGGCGTAGAAGCGGGCGTCGGGCAGCAGCGCCTCGAGGCCGCGGGCGAGCTGCAGCACGTACTGCCCGACGCCGGACAGCGGCGCACGCAGCGCCTCGCCGTCGATGCCGATGCGCAGCGGTGGGGTCATCGCCGCGTCGGGGCACATGGTGTGCCAGGGCAGCGCATCGCGGGCGGTCATGAGCCGGCACGGGCCCAGCGCCCCGCGGGCGCGGCGGCGGCCGTGCCGTGCGAGCGCGCGCGCCAGTGGCGCGCGATCGGCCGTTCGACCACGCGGTACGACAGCGACGCGAGCAGCACCGTGAGCCCCCAGGCGACGGCGAGGAAGAGCAGCCGCTGCGCCACCGGCAAGGCCTCGACGTTCAGGCCGAGCGTGCGCGCGAGCAGCCACAGCACGAGGGCGTGGAAGAGGTAGCCGCCGTAGGACACCCGGCCGACCCAGGCGAGCGGCCGCCAGGCCAGCCAGGCCGTGCCGCGCCCGTGGCGCAGCGTGTGCAGCAGCACCGCCAGCGCCGCCGCGTCGACCGCGAGGTAGACGAACACCTCGCGCTGCTGGCCGTACAGCACGCCGGAGACGACGTTGCGGAGCACGTCGATGCCCGTGGCACCCAGCTGCGCGTTGACGGCCACGTAGGTCGCCGCGTACGCGGCCGCGATCGCCAGCCCGGTTGCGCAGACGGCGCGGCACGCGCGCGGACGCTCGCGCCAGACCGGCTCGAGGCGCGCGACCAGCGCGCCGATCAGGAAGGCGTCGACGTGGCAGGGCGACGCGGCGTAGACCGCGAACGCGAGCCAGCCCGGATCGGCGGACGGATCGCGCGCGACCAGCCATTGCACGAACGCCCAGCGCAGCGCCGGCCCGGCGGCCACCAGCGCGAGCATCGTGCCGGTCTGCCAGCGCGCCGGCAGCAGCAGCGCGAGCAACGGGAAGAGCAGGTAGAACTGCTGCTCGACGCTGAGCGTCCAGAGGTGGCCGAACGGTGCCCACTGGCTGCTGCCGGGCCACCAGTCGAAGATCATCTGCCAGTTGAACGTGAAGCTGGCGAGGTAGGGCAGGTCGCCGAGCGGCGCGTGGCGCCCGAGCACGAGCAGCACGATCACGCAGGCGACGAGGTAGAGCACGTAGGCCGGCACGATGCGGACCGCGCGGCGCATCAGGAAGGTCGCGTACGCGCGTGTCCGGGTGCCGGTCGCAGGGGCGCCGCCGACGAAGCCGAGCGTGATGACGTAGCCCGAGATCAGGAAGAACAGCCACACGCCGGTCCAGCCGAACGGCAGCAGGTGGCAGTGCTGGGCGACGACCATCGTCATCGCCAGCGCCCGCAGCCCGTCGAGTGCGTCGATGCGCCGCTCGCCGGCGCTCACGGGCGCGCCCCCTGCAGCCGCGTCCCGACCAGCAGGCCGGCGTGCGGGCCGAGCGCCCAGGCCGAGCCGCGCGCCTGAGCGAGGCGGATGTCCCAGTCCGGGTTGCCCGGGCGCAGCCGCGCGAGCAGCCACAGCATCGGGATCGAGGCGAGCAGCTTCGGCCGCCAGAGCGCCCGCGGCAGCGCCTCGCCGAGCGCACGGTGGATCGCCACGCGCGTCACGCCTTCCCAGTAGGCCCGCCGGCGCAACCAAGGACGGCCGAGCCGCTCCGGCTCGATGCAATGTTCGACGCCGAAGCGGCCGTCGTAGCGCGCCTCGAGCCCGTCGCGCTGCAGGCGCCGGATGACGTAGGACTCCTCGCCGCCGATCAGCCGGCCGCCGACGCGGCCGAGGCCCTCCGGGAATCCGCCGATCGCCGCCAGCGCATCGCGGCGCACGACCAGGTTGGCGCCGCAGACGTCCCAGCCGGCGTCGACGCGGCCGTCGCCGTCGCGGCGCACGCAGGACAGCAGCAGCAACCAGCGCGGCGTGACGTCGCGGGGCGCCGCGTGGCCCGCGGGCCAGCGCGGGTCGATGCGGCCGCCGAGCAGCGCGACCTGCGGCGGCAGGGCCTGCAGCACGGCGGCCAGCCGCTCGGCCCAGTCCGGGCGGGCGAGCGCATCGTCGTCGAGGTAGGCGATCCAGCGGCCGCGGGCCAGCGCTGCGCCGCGGTTGCGCGCGCGCGAGAGCCCGGCCTCGTCGAGCCGGTCGCAGACGGCGCCGTGCGCCACGCCGTGGGCGCGCAGCGCCCGCGCGTGCGGCGCGGAGGAGGCGCTGTCGACGACGATCAGTTCCCAGCCCCGGGCGCGCACCTGCGGTGCAGCGACGGCCAGGCAGCGGCCGAGGTCGTCGCTGCGCTCGTGGGTGCAGACCACCACCGAGACGAGCGGCTCGCTCACGCCGCGGCCTCCGCCCACATCGGCGTCACGCCGGGGAAGTGATGCAGCGATTGTGCGTAGACGACGCGGTTCTTGCCGTAGGCGTTGTCGTGCAGGCGCACCGCCTTGCCGAGCAGCGCCGCCAGGATCGCGACGTGCAGGCGGTCGGTGTGCACGATCCGGTAGCGGTCGACGAAGTCCAGCAGCCGCCAGGTGGCCTCCAGCGCGAGCGCGGGCGACATGTCATCGGACACGTACTCGTCGGACGCGTCGAAGTTCGGCCCCGACCAGGCCCGGCCCGACGCGATCTCGCGGTCGGTGCGGAACGCGAACAGCTCGCCGGGATGCGCGCGGTTGCGCAGGTCGTAGCGCAGGCCGCGCCAGCGCCGCCGCAGGTTGCGGCGCGCCTGCCCGAAGGACGACACGACCGGCAGGAACTGGCGCCCGGCGCTGCGGCGCAACGCGGCGACGTCGAGGTGCAGCACGACGTCGTGCGAGGCCAGCACCCGGGCCTGCGGCGCATGCTCCCGCGCATGCGCCAGCGAGGCGCCGTCGCGGCACAGCAGCGTGACGTTCGGTCCGAGCGCGCCGAGCAGGTCCGTGTGGCCGCGGATCGTCGCCGGCAGCAGCACGAGCCGGCGGCAGCCGGCGTGGTGGCGCTCGAGGAAGCGGCGCACGTCGTGGTAGAGCGGCACCAGATTGCCGGCGCCGGCGCAGACCAGCACCCGGCCGCGGGTGTGCTCGGCGGCGACGTCGTCGCCGACGGGCTCGAACGCGATGCCGCTGCGGCCGAGCACCTGGTGCGCGGTCGTGTTGATCGCACAGTCGCCGGCGTTGCCCGGCACGGCGTGGAACAGGACCGGCTCGGCCGACCCCGCGAGTTCGGCCAGGACCGCACCCAGGCCGGTGCCGGCGAGCGGCAGCGCACGGTCGATGCTGCCGCGGCGCAGCGGCGCGGCGTGCGTGGGCCGCTGCAGCGGCGGTGCCGGACGGTCCGGGCTCATGGGACGGGCCTCTCGAGTTCGTGCGTGATCAGCCGGTCCCAGCGCTGCAGGAAACGCTCGCGCGTCGCCGCGCGGGCGTGGTCGCGCAGGCGCTGCTGCCAGGCTTCGCGCTCTGCGGCGTCGAGGCGGTGGACGCGGTGCAGCGCCGCAGCGATGTCGTCGGGCCGCTGCGCGTCGACCGGCAGGCCCAGGTGGCCGACCGCCTCGTTCAGCGCGCTGTCGGCCGAGATGATCGGGACCAGGCCGTGCCGGGCCGCTTCGAGCGCCGGCATGCCGAAGCCCTCGAGCAGGCTCGGCAGCACGAACGCGAGCGCATGGCGGTAGAGCCAGCGCAGCTGCGCATCCGAGACGTAGCCCATCAGCGACACGCCCGGGGTGCGCGCGACGCGCTGCTCGACCTGCGCCGCGGCGTCGCCGCGCGAGCCGCACAGCACCAGCCGGACGCCGGCGTCGGCCAGGCCCGAGCGCTCGAAGGCCTCGATCGTCGCGGTGTGGTTCTTGCGCCGCTCGAGCGCACCGACCGACAGGAAGAACGGCGCCGTCACGCCGGGCACCGCTGCCTCGGCGCCGTCGTCGGTCGCGCTGCGCACATAGAGCGGGATCGCGTGCAGGAAGCGGAAGTCGGCGCCGAAGCGGTCGACGAACGCCGCCTTCGACGTCTCGCTGACGAACACGAGCCCGGGCCGGCGCGCGCGGATGCGCGCATAGGCGGTCTCGTACCAGCGGACCGTTTCCGGCAGGTAGAGCCCGGCGTGCGTGAGCGGGCCGATGTCGTGGCACAGCACCACGTCGTCCGCGTCGAGCGCCGCGCGCATCACGTAGAGCGGGTCGAGGAACAGGCGCAGCGTGGCGCCGCGCTCGGGCCAGCGCCAGCGATCGCTGGCGCCGAGCCAGCGCATCTCGTGCTGCATGACGCGCGCCAGCAGCTTGCGGGGCAGGCCCTGCGGCAGCTCGGCGCCGAAGCCGCGCCAGCGCCGCACCACGGCACGGTCGCGGAAGTGCGCGACCAGGTCGCGGGCGATGAAGTGCGCGCCGGTGCGGTTGATGAGCGACAGCGAGTCGTCGATCAGCAGCGTGCGCGCCGGTCGCGCGCCGGCGCGCGCGCTGCGGGTCGCGTCCGGGCCGGATCCGTGCCAGGGCAGTGCGGGGGAAGGGGGAATCTGTCGGTTCATGGTCAATCGAGCTGGACGACACGGCGCGGGTCGAGGCGGCCGCACAGGCCGTCGACCGCCGCGACCAGGTTGCCGCGCAGGCGGCCGCGCCGGTCGACCCAGGGCTCGGGCCACAGCGAGCGCGCGATGTTCTTCGCGACGTTCTTGACGATGTGGCGCCAGGCGTAGGCGTGCGACATCGAGCCCTTGCCGAGCAGGTAGAGCGGGTTGGCGACCTGCGAGTAGCCGAAGCGCAGCCCCGAGGTGCGGCCACGCTTGCTGGCCAGGTGCACGCCGCGCAGGCGGTTGCAGGTGACGACGCGGCCGTGGCGCGACATGCGGCGGCTGAAGTCGATGTCCTCGAGCCAGCCGTAGAGCGGCAGGTTGGTGTCGAAGCGCACGCAGGCCGCCTGCGCGGTCGCGACGCGGACCGACATGTTGCAGCCGTAGCCGCCGTAGGTGTCGCGGACGCGGCGCGGCAGGCTGTCGGCCGGCGGCAGCGCATCGATCAGGCCGACCGCCTCGTCGTGCGGGATGCCGGGCCCGGTGGCACCGTCGCGCAGCGGGTGGTGGGTCGCGACGACGATGTCCGGGAACGCCGCGAACAGCGCGTGCACCTGCGCCAGGTAGTCGGGGGCGGGATAGTAGTCGTCGTCGAGGAAGACCAGCACGTCGATGTCGGGGCAGGCCTCGAGGATGCGGTTGCGCTGCGCCGTCAGCCCGCGCGGGCCGGGCAGCACCTCGACCGGGCAGGGCAGCGCCGGCGTCGCCGCGATGTCGTAGTCGGCCGGGCTGGCGGGGCAGACGACGATGCGTTCGGGTTGCACCTGCTGGCGCGCGAGCTGCGCGAGCGTCAGCGGCATCTGCTCGCGGCGGCCGACGGTGGCGATGCCGACCGCGAGTTTCAGACGGGGTTCCATGGCGACCTCCAGATCCTTCCGAGCAGTTGCTTGTGCATCAGCACGACGACCGCGGTGACCGCCAGTGCCACCTGGGTGATCACACGCGCCCACGCCACGCCGGTGCCGTCGTGCAGGTGACCGAGCACGAGCACCAGCATCACCGTCGCGATCGCGCCGGCGACGGCGACCAGCGACACGAGCCGGTCGTGGCGCAGCGGGATCAGCACGTAGCCGGTGATGACCTGGCTCAGGGCCGCGAACGGGAACATCAGTGCGAGCACGTGCAGCAGCGCGACGGTCGGCTCGAACCCGGCGCCGAGGATGCGCGGCACGGCCGCGCCGGCGAACAGGAAGGTGCCGACCAGCATCACGCCGCCGAAGGCCGTCATCACCAGCATCGCGGTGCGCATCAGGCTGTACGCGTCGGCCTCGCTCTCCTTCGCGCTGACCTGGCGCGCGACCGTGCCGATCAGCACGTGGTTGGCCGGCTGCATCAGGCTCAGCCCGACCGCGGCGAGGCGTTCGGCGGCGCCGTACCAGCCGACCTGCGCCGCGGTCGAGAACAGGCTCAGCAGGTAGGTCGACGAGCCCGCCATCATCATCGTGAAGCCCTTGTGCGCGAACAGCGCGGTCGCCTCGCGGATCAGGCTGCGCCCGCCGCGGCAGCGGATCGCGCTGCGCTCCAGGCCGCGCAGCGCGATCGCGTAGGCGGCGAGCGTGCAGACGATGCTGGAGCCGAGCAGGATCGCCAGCGCGACCTGGCCGTCGCCGGGCCCGCGCACCAGCCACAGGATCAGCGGCAGGTTGATCGCGAAGCCGGCGACCTCCAGCGCCACCGAGGTGCGAAAGCGCAGCGTGCCCTGGAAGAACCAGCCGAGGTTGAACGCGGCGAGCAGGCCGTTGAGGGTCGCCAGGGCGCCCAGCAGCGGCGTCTCGCGCAGCAGCGGCGAGAGCAGCGTGCCGCCGACGCCGATCGCCAGGCACGGCAGCGCCATCCACAGCCGCCCGCAGACGTGGCGGCCGAACAGCCCGCCCAGCAGCGTCCGGTCGCGGCTCGCCGCGGCCTCGCGCGTGCCGACGATCGGGAAGCCGTACTCGCCCAGCATCCAGACGACCTGGTAGAGCGACATCGCGGCGAGCAGGCGGCCGTACTCCTCGGCGCCGAGCACGCGCCCGTAGAACGGGATCAGCACCAGCAGGTAGGCGTAGCGGAAGGCATAGCCGGCATAGACGAAGGTCAGCGCGCGCCGGGTCGAGATCGGCGCGTCGGCGGGGGCGTCGGCGGGCGCGGCCGGCTTCGGGTCCGGCGCGAGCGCGCCGGCGGCCAGGGTGGCGGGAGGATTCATTCGTGCACCGCCTCGCGGATCGCCGCCAGGTTGAGTTCGGCCGCGGTCCGCCACGAGTAGCGGCCGAGCCGCTGCACGCCGGCGGCCCGCAGGCGCTCGCGCAGCGCGGCGTCGCCGAGCAGCGTGCGCAGCCGGTCGGCGAGTTCGTCCGGCCGGGCCGGATCGAAGTACAGGGCGGCGTCGCCGCAGACCTCGCGCAGCGCCGGGGCGGTCGACGCGATGACCGGGCAGCCGCTCGCCATCGCCTCGAGCGGCGGGATGCCGAAGCCTTCGTAGAACGACGGGAAGACGAAGCAGGTCGCATGGCGGTAGAGCGACTTGAGCTGGGCGTCGCTGACGTAGCCGACGCGCAGCAGCGTGCCCGCGCCGGCCGCGGCGTCGGCGCGGAACACCGCGCCGTCGGCCGCGCCGGCGACGACGCAGCAGGGGGCATCGGCGCCGAGCAGCGCCAGCGCCTGCGTGATCGCGGCGAAGTTCTTGTTCGGCACCGGGCTGCTGACCGCCAGCACGTAGGGACGCTCGCGCAGCCGATGGCGCTCGAGCAGGCTGTCGTCGCTGTCGGTGCGCAGCAGGTGCTGCCAGCCTTCGGTGGCGACGCGCACCCGCTGCGGCGGCGCGCGGAAGCACTCGACCGCCTCGGCGGCGCCGAACTGCGAGACCGCCATCGTGCGCGGCGCGCGCGCGGCGATGCGTCGCACGAGGCGCCGGTAGCCGTGCCGGAACGCGGCGTTGAACGCCTGCGGCCAGCGCACCACCGCGGCGTCGTGCACGGTGATGATCTGGCGCTGCGTCAGCCACGGGCCGGTGAAGCCGAAGCTGAAGAGCAGCGCGGCGCGGGCGCGCCAGGCGAGCTCGATCTGCTCCCAGGCGTGCCCCTGCAGGCGCCCCACCGGCTCGACCGCGAGGTGGTGGAAGCCGGGTGCGGGCGTGCCGCGCGGCACCAGCACGGTCCAGCGCAGCCCGGCACCGGCGCCGCGGGCGAGCAGCTCGTCGAGCGCGTGGATGGTCTCGCGCGCGTAACGCTGCACGCCGGTGACACGCTGGCCGAGGAAGCGGCCGTTGATGCAGACCTCGGGTTCAGGCGGCAGCATGGCGGACCTCGTGGCGTTTGCGCAGGCCCGGCGCCGTCGTGGCGACCGCGGCCGCGGCGTAGGTGTAGAAGGCCACGCCGAGGTCGAACACGACGCCGGACACGCAGGCGGCGATCACGCCGGCGAGCACCGCGTGGCGGGCGGCACGGCGCACCGCCTCGGCAGCGGCGTCCTCGGCGACCGCCGCCGCGCGCGCCGGAACCAGCACGCGGCCGAGGAAGGCGAGGAACAGCAGCGTGCCCAGCACACCGACGTTCGAGAGCAGCACGAGCGCGAAGCTCGACGCACGGGCGCTGCCGAGCCCGACGCCGATGCCGTGCACGTCGAGGAAGTTGATCCACGCCTGCAGGTTCCACGAGCCGCGTTCGATGCCCGACAGGCTGTCGAGCTTGCGGATCAGCGTGACGCCGAAGAACCGGGCGAGCCGGTCGATGGTCCCCGGCTCGAGCAGCATCACCAGGCACGCGCCCACCGCCGCAGCCCACAGCAGCCAGGCGCCGAAGCCGAAGCGCACGGCCGCCCGGCCGGTGGTCGCGTGCCAGGCCGCGCCGACGGCGACCAGCACGACGTAGGCCGCCAGCGTGGCGTAGGCGGTCGACGAGGTCGACAGCAGCAGCAGCCCGAGCGTCGCGAGCGCGAGCGCGCCGCTCCAGCGCGGGCGCACGCCGGCGCGCCACAGCGTTGCGCAGAACGCGAACAGCGGCAGCGTGTAGGCGGCGAAGGCCGAGGCTTCGGCGAAGGTGCCCGAGATGCGCTGCAGCCCGCTGACCTCGCCGCCGACGAGGATCGCGTAGCCGGCGTTGCGCACGTGCTCGAGCAGGCTCGGGACCGGCAGGTGCAACTCGACGAGGTTGATCAGCGCGGCGACGACGTTCAGCGCCGTGACCAGCAGCACGGCGTCGCCGAACGCGGCGAGCCGGCCGGGCACGCGCAGCAGTGCGGCGACCGACGCGAACACGCCGACCGCCGCGACGGCATAGGCGGCCTGGGTCAGGTTGGTCGACAGCGGCTGCAGCGGCAGCAGCCGCACGCCCGCCATCGAGCCGCGGTCGGTGCCGTAGAGCAGCGTCTGGCCGGCGAAGTAGCGCGGCGCGAAGTACGCGCTCAGCACGCCCCAGGTGACCAGCAGCAGCAGCCAGAAGCCGGCCTGCGGCCAGGCGAGCGGTCGCGCGACCGCATCGACGCCTTGCTCGCGCAGCGCGCGCCAGACGACGAAGGGCATCAGCAGGATCGCCGGCGTGATTGGCGCGCCGCCGAGCCCGGGCAGCGCGATCGCCGCGCTCGCGCCGAACAGGCTGCACAGCAGCAGCGCGCGCGGCATCTGCGCGCCCTTGCAGAAGAGCGCGAGCAGCAGGACGGCGAGCGCGAACGGGGTCGGGATCATGGTCGCGTCGACCCCGTCAGGCCAGTCCGAGCGCCCGGCTCAGGCCCGCGCGGCGCGCCAGCAGGCGCAGTCCGATCGGCACGGCGATGCCGAGCACGCAGGCGAGCACGAAGATCGGCACGGGGGCGTCGATGCCGAAGACCTTGTGCAGCAGGATGCGCACGCCGGCGACGCACAGCACGTGGAGCAGGAAGATCGCCATCGACGCGCGCCCGAGCGCGGCCCAGCGGGCGCCCCAGGCGCCGTCCGCCCGGGCCAGCGCGGCGAGCGCGACGAGCGCGCTGCCGCCGGCGAGCGCCGCCGGCATCGCCGCGAGGCTCCAGTGACCCTGGCCCGCGAGGCGGGCCGCCAGCGCCAGGGCCGCCCAGGCGAGCGCGGAACCGGCCGCGAGCGTGGCGAGCTGGCGCCGCGTCAGCGTCGGCAGCAGGGCGAGCAGCTGCGGGCCCGCGAGCACGCCGAGCGCGTACCAGATGCCGAAGCGCGCCGGCAGGGCGAGCAGGTGCGGCAGTTCGACGCTGGCGTCGAGCAGGCGCGCGGCCGCCATCAGCCCGAGCAGCGCCAGCGGTCCGACCCGCGGCAGCAGCATGCGGCACAGCAGGTGCAGCACCAGCAGCGCCTGCAGGAACCAGAACTGCGAGGTCGGCTCCCACGCCAGGCTGACGATGCGCCATGCGTCCAGCCGGGTCGGGTTGTTGACGAGGCTGCCGAGCGCGCCGATCACGGCCAGCTGCACCACGCTCCAGAGCAGGTAGGGCCAGGCGATGCGCACCAGCGCGTCGTGCACGAACCCGCTGGCGTCGGCCGCGAGCCGTTGCCGCACGAACAGTCCCGCGAGCAGGAAGAACAGCGGCATGTGGAAGGTGTAGATCGCGAAGTACGCGTCCGACCAGCCGCCCTGCGCATCGGCCAGGCGTGCGGCGAGCAGGCCGTCGATCGCGTGGCCGGCGACGACGAGCACGATGCCGAGTCCCTTGGCGGCGTCGACCCAGGCGGCCCGGTCGGCGTTCGCCCGCGCGATGCGTGCGTCGGCACGGCGCTCAGGCAGCGGCGGCGAGACGGGCGTCGATGTCTGCATCGTCGGGATCGAGATCGAGGTAGAGCGGCGCCGCCGCGATGGCGACACTGCGTTGCGGAGCGGCTTCGGGCACGACCGGACGCCCCAGTGCGTCGGTCACGGCCGCTCCTGCCACCGGCCACGGCAAGCGTCGTGCCCGGCCGTCGGCGCTCCACGCGACCAGGCGCCGCCCGCGCGGCCCTTCGAACAGGAAGGCCTGCAGACCGTCCGCCGGGGTGGCGGCGCCCGCAGCCTGGCGCACGAGGTGGTGGTCGCCCAGCATCGCGGTCAACGTGCGGAACGCGCGGTAGGTGTCGCGCCGCATGCCGTCGCCGCGGGTCAGGCCCATCGGCCCGTCGACGCTGTCATGGGCGGAGAACCAGCACAGCACCTCGACGCCGGCGGCGGCCGCGAGCACGAAGGCGCGCGGCAGGTAGGCGACCAGCGTGCTCTCGGGCACGGCGTGCGGCACGTTCCGGTCGCCGACCGCCCAGCCCCATTCGGTGATCCAGATCCCGGGCACGCAGTCGAGCCGGCCGCGGGCCGCGTCGCGCAGGCGGCGCACCGCGGAGCCGAACGAGCGGTCCGGGTCGACGACGCTGAACGGGCGGGTCCAGTCGGTGTCGTGGGCGACCGCGGTGCGCTCGGGCGGGCCGGGCGTGTAGGGGTGCACGGCGAAGCCGTCGAGCGCACGCGGCAGGCCGGCCTTCAGGAACCAGTAGTGCAGCACCCACATGTCGTCGTCGCTGAGCAGCCGGATCGACGCGTCGAACGCCTTCACCTCGGTGACCGCGGCGTGCACCATGCGCACGTAGTGATCGACCCACGGCGACGGCGCGCGGCCGTTCCAGGCGCCGCCGAGCGCCTTCGCGAGGCTCGAGCTGTGCGGCTCGTTGCCGATCTCGAGCACGAAGCGCACGCCGGTGTCGCGCAGCAGCCGGGCGACGTGGCGGGCGAAGCGGCCGAATGCGGCCGGGTCGTGCGGCGCGGCCGGCGGGGCGGCCGGGTAGGCACGCGGGTTGCCCAGCGTCAGCAGCGCGACCAGCCCGATGTCGTGGCGCCGGTAGTAATCGATCTGCCGGCGCAACGCAGGGGAGAGATCCCCGAGGCGGTCGCGCGCCGGCTCGATCTGCGGCCAGTGGATCGCGTCGCGCACCCAGCGCACGCGCAGGTCGAGCAGCATGTCGATGTCGCGTTCCGGCTGTCCCTGCGAGAACTTGACGCCCAGGCCGACCATCTCGCCGAACGGCCGGGGGCGGGGCGCCGGGCAGGCGCGGGCGGGGGCGGCGGCGAGGCCGCCCGCGGCGACGGCGAGCGGGGCCAGCAGCAGGGTACGGCGGGTCGGATCGAGGTCCATCCGCACGCCCGGGCACGCCGGATGCCTGCCCCGGCGGAGTCCGACAACTCGAACGAGGAGACCGCCATGACGCTGCCGATCCCGCCCCGCCGCATCGCGATCGCGATCGCGCTGCTCTGCGCCGGTCCCCTGCAGGCCCAGACGAGCCCCTACACGATCGGCGCCGGCATCACGTTCGGGCGCGACGACAACCTGTTCCGCGCCCCCGAGGGCGACGAGGTCGGCGACCGCTGGGCGACCTTCACGCTGTTCGGCGCGGTCGACGAGACGATCGGCCGCCAGCGCGTGCGCGCGAAGGGCAACGTCAACCGCAGCGTCTACGACGAGCGCAGCGACCTGGACAACACCGGCTACGGCCTGTCGTTCGACTGGGACGGCGCGACCGCCAACGAGATCTCGTGGAACCTCGGTCTGCTCGCGCGCCGCAGCCTCGCCAACTACGGCACCGTGCTCGAGCCCGAAGGCCGCGTGCGCAACCTCGAGGACAGCGAGCAGATCAGCGGCAGCGTGCAGGTCGGCCTGCAGGCGCAGTGGGTCGCGGCGCTGGCGGCGAGCTACCGGCGGGTCGACTACTCGGCGCCGGTCTACGCCGACGAGCAGCACCGCATCGGCACGGTCGGCGGCCACGTGCAGTGGAACCCGCTCGGGCCGGTCAGCCTGAGCGTCGGGCCGCGCTGGAGCCACGGGCGCTATCCCCAGGCGCGCGACCTCGGCGGCGGCGTCTACGAGGCCGACGCGTACGACCGCACCGACATCGACTTCGGCGCCAAGTGGGTGCCGACCGGCGCGAGCACGCTGAACGCGCGTGTCAGCCTGACGCGCCAGGAGTTCGACGTGCTCGGCGACCGCGACTTCGAGGGCACGACCGGCTACCTGACCTGGGACTGGCAGGCGACCGGCAAGACCCGGCTGCGCGCGGTCGCGAGCCGCGACACCGGCAGCGAGACGAGCTTCTTCAGCAGCGACATCCTCGGCCCGCCGCAGCGCGGCACCGGCGACAGCAGCCAGGTCACGAACGCGCTCGCGCTGCGCGCCGACTATGCGGCGACGGCCAAGATCACGCTCGCGCTGGGCGGCCAGTACGCGCGGCGCTGGCTCAAGTCGAGTTCGCGACTCGACGACGGCACCACCGTGTCGGACCTGGGCGGCGAGGAGCGCAGCAGCAGCGCGCTGTTCGCGGTGCTCTACGCGCCGACGCGTAACTCGCTGATCGGCTGCGAGTTCGGCCACCATCGGCGCAAGACCGACACGGCGCTGTCCTCGCCGTACAGCGCGAACACCACGTTCTGCTCGGGCCGGCTGGAGTTCGACACGCTGTTCGGCAGCGGCGGCGCCGACACGCAGTGAACCGCCGTGGCGCCGCGCCGGCGCTGCGGTCA
>Ga0315910_10000670_pt1 | contig 33333 bp, 35 predicted proteins | sample EdamamesoilMG_FD_204470 | JGI IMG/M metagenome (GOLD analysis project Ga0315910, IMG submission 204470) | Garden soil microbial communities collected in Santa Monica, California, United States - Edamame soil | ecosystem: Environmental > Terrestrial > Soil > Garden | place: USA: California... | reverse complement strand
ATGAAAATACCCAGGTAGAGTGCTGTGTTAAACAACCCGAAAATCGTTATCTGCAACCACTCCTTCCCGGCTGGCAATCGCTGTCGCTCAATGCCGTACACATAGACCAATAAAGTAACACCTGCCAACAAAAAGCGAATGGTAAAAAGAACCATGGGCTCTGCCGAGGTGAGACCAAACTTGCCCGCAACAGAAGCCGAGGCCCACAAGATGGCAAACAACATCCCTTCGGCAATGCGATTATGAAGCAGATCTTTCATGAAGTTAGTGAATCAACGGCTTCAGCAATAACTTAATCACATGTTAGCTGCAATTACAACAACGTTTCACGAATATTCTCCTTGATTTTTGTTGCTATCTCATCGATCGGAAGATCGTTGGTATCGCGGCCAAAAGGTTCTTCTATTTCTTCGGCAATTAACTCCACACTCATTAATACATACGTAACGAGTAGCACAATCGGTACAGTAATGTATCCGGATAAGGTTACAAAACCGAACGGCAATGTTACTACGTAAATAAAAATGAATTTTTTAATATACATCATGTACGAGTATGGAATGGGCGTGTTCTTAATCCGCTCGCATGCGCCTAATATGTCAACGAAGTCCTTCAACTCTTTATCCAGGTTGATCAGTTGATCACCCGTGATTTTATTTTGTTTGTGCAGCACATTAACGCGATGATAAAGCTGGGAAGAAATACGAAGTGGCTTATGTTTATACTTGCGCAACTCACCCGGAAATGATTCTTCGGCAATTTCAAGTTCGGCAAACTGAACACCTGTGCGCAAATGTTCCTTGGTAGCAAACACAAAATTGGGTATCATCTTGGCAAACCAATCGCGGTCTTCATGGTTCTCCAGACTTAAGCAGGCATTCAGCTTAACAGCGAAGTTACGGGTGCTGTTCACCATGGCACCCCAAAGCTTTCTACCCTCCCACCAACGGTCGTAGGCTGAGTTGGTTCGAAACACCAGAAATAACCCCAGCACAATACCCAATATAGAGTGCATCGTAATGGTTGGCTGAAAATCTGCTTCATGCAGTTTGAAGTAATCCAGCATTAAATAACAACAGCCAGCGGTATAAAGGGTTACCATAACAAGCACAGGCAGCAACGTGCGCATAACCTGGCGGCTGTAGCTATGAGCAATTAACGAGAACCACATCTTTGGATTATACCGGATCATTTCAAAAGGTTTTAAGCGCCCAAATTAAGTCACAAAAAAAGGATTCTCAATAACCCCGGTAAAACCTTGTACCAATCCGTTCCGTTAGTATCTTTATAATATCATTTTAATATCACTTCTATGAGTAACGAAAAAAGTCTTACACCCCTTTCGGGCTATGTAATGGTTATGGCTGTGGCCGTTCTGCTGTTGTTGAGTATTGTCGGAATAGCAGTTGCCAAAAGTCCGTTCGCTGTTGCCCTGATGATTACCGCCATTTTGATGATCCCGGGTTTTTTCTTTCTCAATCCGAACGGCTCTATGGTACTGGTGCTCTTTGGCGACTACAAGGGCACCGTTAAAAAGAATGGATTCTATTGGGTCAATCCGCTCTACGCAAAAAAGTCGATCTCGTTGCGGGCACGTAACTTCGACAGTGAAAAAATTAAAGTAAACGATAAAGTGGGTAATCCTATTCAGATTGGTGTTATCCTGGTGTGGCAGGTACGCGATACTTTCAAAGCTGCCTTTGATGTGGATAACTATGAAAACTTCGTACGCATTCAAAGCGATTCGGCCGTTCGAAAACTTGCCGGCATGTATGCCTACGACAACTTCGATAATGAAACAGAAGTAACGCTGCGCTCTGGCCATGAAGAAGTAAACCAAGCACTGGAAGAAAATCTAAAAAACAGACTCGATATTGCCGGTATTCATGTTATTGAAGCACGTATTGGCTACCTGGCCTATGCCCCTGAAATTGCCAGTGCTATGTTACGCAGGCAACAGGCTGCAGCGGTGGTTTCTGCCCGTCATAAAATTGTGGAAGGTGCCGTAAGCATGGTGCAGATGGCGCTGGATCATCTATCAAAACAACAGATTATTGAACTGGACGAAGAGCGCAAGGCCGCCATGGTAAGCAACCTCATGGTAGTGCTCTGTGCCGATAAGGATGTATCGCCAGTGGTTAACACCGGTACCCTGAATACCTGATCACGATGAAACGCCTGTACTTTGAAGAATCACAATTACTAAGACAAACCCGGTGGGTCTGGTTAGTAGTCCTGGCCATGGCATTGATCCTGGCTGTGATCACTTCTGTGCTGATACTGTCTTCGGATGGATTGCCCAGCGAAAAATCGTTGAGCAATTCATCCATTCTGCTCACTATGCTGTTTAGTTTTGCATCACTCGCGGTAGCGGTTTTCATTCTGCTCTCCATGAAACTGGAAACCCGAATTAATGGCGATGGAATACAATACCGGTTTATACCGAACAAACCACGGTGGAATACCATCAGCAAAACCGACATTGCGAAGGCTGAAGTAAGACGTAATCGAAATATCTTTGCTACAGGTGTAATCGGCTATCATCGGAATGTATTCCGAAAGATGGTATCCATAACCATCAGCGGAAATGCACACCTCTGGCTTAACCTGAAAAACAATCAAACACTGATGTTAGGCACACAACGTCCTGAAGAATTAGAACGCGCACTAAAGCGCCTTTTATCAACCGAGACTGACCTTTAATAATGGCACAAAAAAAACCATTTGTACTACGCCTGGATCCGGAGCTGTTAAAAGCGGTTGAAAAATGGGCTGCCGATGAATTTCGAAGTACCAACGGCCAACTGGAATGGATCATCAGCAAAACCCTGAAAGATGCCGGGCGATTAAAAACAAAAGGGAAATCAGAATAGCAGTTGATCCTATCCATTTTTATACTTTATCTTTCGACACTTAATTATTTACATGAAAAATCTAACCATTATCCATATCCTGCTTTTCTTGTTACTAATGTTGGTGTACCACTGCACGTCAGCGCAGGATTTTTTGGTTACCACAAAAGGCGATACGCTCCGCGGAAATCTGAAAATGCTTTATGGAACAGAAAAGCGCGTGCAGATAGCAGACCGTAATAAAAAGAAAACAGTGGTATCGCTCTTTCAAACTTCATCTTTCGTGCTTGACGGAGAAACCTACAAACCCGTGAAAGGTCCTACCGGATATGCCTTCATGAAACTGTTAAAATCCGGATACCTTTCGTTGTATGCCTATCAATTGGAAAATCAAACCTTATATGACGGTCGCTTGCTGGTTAAGCGCGATGGTACGTTCAAGGAAGTACCCAACCTGGGATTCAAAAAAGTATTAAAGGAATACCTGGAAGACTGCACAGAAATCCCAGCGAAGATTGAACAAGGCGAATACTCCAAAAAAGATCTGGAAAAACTTATTGACGATTACAATGCCTGTCTCGATCAGAAAACGGTAGTGCTTCAGCAAAAAGTCGTTGAAAACACAACGAATGTAAAAAAACTGGGCGCCTGGGAAGCGCTCGAAGAAAAAGTAAAATCACAGCCTGACTTCGATGGAAAAAATAATGCGCTTGAAATGATCACCGAGATCAAAAACAAAATCAGCAAGTCCGAAAAAGTACCAAACTTTCTTGTGGATGGTTTAAAGAGCATACTGCAACAGCCCGAATTACAAAACAACCTTCAGGCGGCCCTTCAAGAACTACAATAAGTTACGGCTACCCAGCAAGGTTGCCACAACCTTCAGGATGTTGGCTCGGTTGAAGATGAGTACAATCGTACTGCACACAGCAACCGTCAATGCCAGGGAGAACAAGTATCCACCATCACCCAGAACTTCTATGCCAAGTATAGTCAGGTGCATGCCGATTGCACCTGCCATCAACCCAAGTGCAAGCATTGCTGCAAGCCAGGCCGTTCGGTTGATCAGGAGGAGTACGGAAGCAATCAATTCCAACACCCCTATTCCAATCCTCCCCCAGGGTTCCATACCAACCGTAGAAAAGATATACACTGATTCTGCTGAACCACTGAATTTATAAAACAAGGTTTGAAACATTATGATAGCCGCCAGCAAGCGGGCTAACCAATATAGCATGAGCGGTACTTTTTTCATGTATCAAAAGTATAACGGTCGGCTTCTGCGAAATGTCAACTACCCGACTAAATTACTACTTTGCGTAGTAAACCTACCCGTCTATGCCGTTCGAAATCAACCCGGATATTGCCAAGGCAAAAACCATTTCAACTGATTTTTATCTGAAGGAAAAGTATTTCGAGCAATCAAAAGAAAAAATATTTTGCACTACCTGGCAGTTTGTAGGCGATACAGATCAGGTAAAAGATCAGGGCTGGGTTACTCCTGTTACATTGCTGGAACACTACCTGAACGAACCACTCTTGCTGTCGCATGATAAGCAAGACAATATTTTATGCCTTTCGAATGTTTGCACCCACCGCGGAAACATTCTGGCGGAACGTCCCTGCAAACTGAATGACATTCGTTGTAAGTATCACGGTCGCAGGTTTCAACTGGATGGCAAGTTCTTATCCATGCCCGAGTTTAAAGAAGTTGAAAATTTCCCGGCACCAGAAGATAATCTCTCACAACTTCCACTCTTCAAACTGGGCAAGTGGCTCTTTACTTCACTAAACAAAAGCCACCAACCCGAGCATTTCTTTGGCGACATGATCAACCGTGTTTCGTGGATGCCTTTTCAGGATTTTCATTTCAGACCAGAGTTATCGCGCGATTACATTGTTAACGCACATTGGGCACTGTACTGCGAAAACTACCTAGAGGGTTTTCACATCCCCTTTGTTCATGCAGGATTGAATGCCGTTATCGATTATAGTAACTACACAACAGAAATTTTTCCCTACTCCAGTCTTCAACTTGGGTTGGCAAAAACCCATGAATTATTTTTTGATCTCCCGCCCGAATCGCCCGATGCCGGCAAAAAAGTAGGCGGTTATTATTTCTGGATATTCCCCAACATGATGTTTAATTTCTATCCCTGGGGTTTATCCATCAACATCGTAAAACCCATTACCCCTCAACAATCCAAAGTAAGTTTCCTGTCGTATGTGTGGGACGAGAATAAACTCCGCCAGGGTGCTGGCGCTGACCTTCACCAGGTTGAAATGGAGGACGAAGATATTGTGCAGCATGTTCAAAAAGGAATTCGATCACGATTCTACAACCACGGCCGATACTCGGTGAAGATGGAAAAAGGTACACATCACTTCCATCGGTTGCTGGCCGATTTCATCAATTAACACACAATGGCCAGCCACAAGCAACTAACCCGCAGCCTTGGCCTTAACACAAGCATCGCCATCGTTGTTGGTGGTATCATTGGATCCGGAATTTTTATGAAGCCTTCCCTTATGGCTTCACAACTCGGTTCGCCAACGTTGTTGATTGCCGTCTGGATTGTTGCCGGCATCATTACACTCTTTGGTGCGTTAAGCAATGCCGAGGTGGCCGCCATGATTCCTGAAACCGGTGGTCAGTATATTTTCTTTCAAAAGATGTATGGCGAGTTTATTGCCTTTCTGTATGGATGGGCTGCGTTTGCAGTTTTCAACACGGCCGGTGTTGCGTCCATCGCCTACGTGCTCGGAACCTATACCGAGTACTTTATAACATTGCCCAGGTTTTCTACAGAAGTCGAACATTCCCTGCGGCTTCACATACCCTTTATCGGATCAATCTATCCACTGGAAAACATGGGAGTCAAAGCCATTACTATCCTGGTAGTAATGGGGCTTACCTGGATCAATTACCGGAGTACACGATCAGGCGGAAATCTCCAGGTTGTTTTTACCGGTATAAAAGTACTGGCGATGGTAGCACTTGTTGTTGGTCTATTCTCTTCAGCGGCCGGTTCGTTAAAAAATTTCACAACACCATCAACGATCATAAACCCTGAGGGATGGGCACTGCTGGGTGCATTGATCGCAGCAACCTCAGGAGCCTTTTGGGGGTATGATGGCTGGAACAACATTACCTTTATTGCAGGCGAAATCAAGAATCCACAGCAAAACATTCCAAAGAGTTTGCTCATTGGGTTACTCCTTTGCATCGGTACCTACACGTTGATTACCCTAGCATACCTGTATGTACTGCCCATCGATGCCGTGGCGTCTTCATCGCTTGTAGCGTCAGATGCTGCTACCATTGTTATGGGTAGTATTGGTGGTGGTATTATTGCATTGATGGTGATTATCTCAACCTTTGGAACTACAAATGGAAATGTACTGGCCACGGCACGTGTAACCTTTGCTATGGCGAACGAGAAACAATTCTTTGCGTGGGTTGGGTGTGTACATCCAACATTTCAAACACCCGGAAATTCATTATGGCTCCATGGCCTGTGGACATCAGCACTCGTACTGAGTGGATCATTTGATATGTTAACCGATATGCTGATTTTTGTAAGCTGGTTATTTTATGGACTTAGTGCAACCGGTATTTTTATCCTTCGAAAGAAAATGCCGCAAGCCGAACGCCCCTATAAAGTCTGGGGGTACCCTTGGATACCTGCCGTGTTCGTGATCTTCACAGCCTTCTTTCTGATCATGACCTTGGTCAATGATATTGTGAATTACCTGAACGGATCTTCACAACTTATCAACTCTTTACTTGGCTTATTGCTTACTGCGTTGGGGATACCCTTGTACTGGTACTTTAAACGGTTACGATCGGCCGAAAACTAAAAAAGGAAACCCTAAGGATTTCCTTGAATAAATATGTTTGCAAAGAGGTTAGTGCTCAACACGAGCCATCCCCTTCACTGAAACGTAGCCTCAAATCTTCTGTGAAGCTGCCCTTTGCTTTGGTGTTTCTTTCTTGGTGTACGTAGGGCAGGTGTACTGACTGCAAGCTGATACAAAAGCAGCAAGGAGAACGAATGCAACAATCTTTTTCATTACTTCGGAGTTGGTTACAAACAAAAATAAAATTCTTTATTAACAAAAACAAACCTAATCTGGCCCGGAAACTGGTTAGGACAGCTTATCCCATCATAAGGTTACACCCCCTCACATCGCTGTTATCGAGGCGCCCCAGAATTTCAAACGATCCATCAGCATAAACCTTACCCAAATCTTCCGTCTCTATAAACGAAATGGTATGCCAGTTGGCCAGATCGATAACATTAATCCCGGAGGTCTCGCCAAGTAACCCCAGCGTAAACGGATCTGTAACATCTCTTGCCACTACTTTCATCCAGGGTGGACAGCTAAACTGCTGCCCTCCGCTGGTATAGGCTTGCGAAAACAGTTCGGTCATTCCATATTCTGAATAAATCTTTGTTACATTAAGCCGCTCCATCAGTGTTGCATGTAACTCAGCTCGTATAATTTCCTTTCTGCGTCCCTTCATGCCCCCGGTTTCAAAAACCAAACAATGGCTAAGGTCAAGTTCATACTTCTCAATTAAATCAAGCAAGGCGAAGGATACCCCCCACAAAATAGTCTTCCGGTTATCGGTCCGAAGACACTCCAAATCACCCAACAATTGATCCGTATTATTCAGGTAAAAGTTGGAAAACGGTGAGGCGCTTTCACGGATAAAATAATCCATCATGGCAATGAGCGATGACCCTTCACGCTCCAGGTATGAAGGCAGCAACGCCATAAAATGGAAGTCTGTTATTGGACCGAAAAAAATTTCGAAACATCGCCTGGCGTTACTGCAGTAAAATTCGAGGTTGGGCACAAAATGCCTGCTGGTTTGAAGTCCCGTGGTTCCGCTACTGGTAAATTTAGTTTCGGGAAGCCAGTTACCTGTTTTGAGGTCGTGCGATTTAAAAAAGGAGATCGGCAGAAAGGGTATCGCGTGGAGCGAATCAATTTGATGAACCTCTACCCGAAGGCTCTTTAGATACGCAGCATAAACGGAGTTGTTAACGGCCTGAAAACGAAATACCTCCAACGCAATATCTGAAAAGGAAAGATCGTTTACCGTGTATAATTTTGCGGCAAAACTTTTCAAAGTCTCCAAGCGTTACTTAATTTAACCCGATTCAAAAGTACAGAATGAAAGTTATAAAGAGTTTAGTTCTTGGAGGATTCATAGCGGTAGGAGTCAGTTCATGCTTTGATCCTCCTGAGTTTCCGATTACACCAGAAATCAACAATGCCGAAGTGTACTTTGGCGTAACGCCCGACCTCGCGGAAATGGATTCACTGGTTGTTTCGGTTGATTTTCGTGATGGCAATGGCGACTTAGGTATCGCTACCAGCCAAACCTCAGATCCCTATCACGCTGCCAATTTCTTCTTTATCAGGGGAAATGGCGATCTTGAAGCAGTGGCCACCATCACCGGTGTTACGAATGAATCAAGTCCTCGTACGTTTTCTCCAATTCTGTGGCCAGCTGCAGGTGTAGAAGGTGAGTTAGCAACCCTGGATACCCGAAACGATCCGGATTATAGTTTTTTACCGGCTGATGTTTTTCCATATAGTTGCTCCAACTATGTGTACAACCAACTTTATATCTCAGAAGATCACATCGAACTTCTGGATCCATCCTACAACTATGACATTATTGACACCGTTCAGGATGTAAGACCAAGGCTTTATCTGGTTGAAGCTCCTTTCTACACGGAGTACAATCCTAATCAGTTTAATATTACTGTGGAGTTTCAGATAAAAACCGGCAATACGTTTACTACCTTCGATTGGCGTCAACAGCTTTGCACTACCTTTGATGGACGCTTCCCCATCCTTTCGGATAAAACAGCCCCCTTGGAAGGAACGATCCACTATGCGATGAAGTCCAGCGGATTTTATAATATCTTCTCTACACAAACTCTCCGATTGAAAATCCAGATTATGGATCGCGCCTTCAACAAGAGTAACACCATTTATACGAAGGAATTTACCCTGGATCAGATTAAACAAAACTGATAGTACGGTACTTGATTAATACAGCGAAGGAAACTTATCTGGATCAACTTCCACCATCAGCGCATACACGCGCTCGAACACTTCTTCCGGATTTGGTTTGGTAAAGTAATCACCATCCGAAGCATAAGCCGGCCGATGTTCTTTTGCCGTAATGGTTATAGGGGCTGAATCCAGGTATTGATAGGCATTTTGTTCTTCCAGTACCTGCTGCATCATAAAAGAAGTAGCACCACCCGGAACATCTTCATCGGCAAACACCACACGGTTTGTCTTCTTGATGGATTCAACAATAGCATGATGGCGATCGAACGGAAGCAAGGTTTGTACATCAATTACTTCGCATGAAATTCCAATGTGCTCCAACTCCTCGGCTGCCTCCATGACTACACGGCACATCGAACCATAGGTAACAAGGGTTACATCACTACCTTCTCTCAGAATTTCGGGTACACCCAGTGGAATGGTAAACTCCCCGATATTATCCGGAATGCGTTCCTTCATCCGGTAGCCGTTCAGGCACTCGATGATAACCGCTGCGTCATCTGACTTTAACATCGTGTTATAGAAGCCTGCTGCTTGTGTCATGTTACGCGGGGTAATGATGTAAATACCACGCAGGCTGTGCAACAACATACCAATCTGTGAACCAGCATGCCACACACCCTCCAAACGATGGCCACGTGTGCGAATAATTAACGGTGCTTTCTGTCCGCCTTTTGTACGATATTGAAGACACGCCAAATCATCAGACAAGGTTGGAAGTGCATAGATGAAATAATCGAGGTATTGAATCTCGGCAATGGGGCGCAACCCTCGCAGGGCAGCACCTATACCTTGCCCGATAATGGTACATTCGCGAATTCCGGTATCTGTCACGCGTAACTCACCATGTTTGGCCTGAAGGCCGGCAAAGCCCTGGTTTACGTCACCAATCTTTCCTACATCCTCGCCAAAGGCGATCACCAGTGGATTGTTCGTTAAGGCAGCATCAAAACACGACTGCAATACTTCACGACCATCCACCAACGAAGACGATTCACTGTATTGGGGTTGGATGTGCTCAACCGTAAGTCCGGATTGGCTTGACAAACTATAAAGATGCGAACTGTATCGCTGAAAATTATCGGCTTCCGCAAATCGCAACCAGGTAATCAATTCATCTTTTGCTTCGCCTGTTTCATTACGCAGCAAGCGCAACGCTTTCTTTGCCGCCCGCATGGTTTCAAGACGTGTAGGATTGATGGCGGTGATCAACTCATTTCTGAGGTTGGTTATTTCTTGAATATTGCCTCCCAGGCGCTCAGCCTTCTCCAAAATTGCACTTACCTGGTGTTGATCCTTGCGCACATCTTCAACAAACGCGCGCCATGCACGGTCTCTTGCTTCTTTAGCAGATTGTTTGGCTTCCTTCTCAATGGCTTCTACTTCCTCCGGAAGAATAAGTACTTCATTAAGAATCCACTCACGCATCTTGCGATTGCAATCATGCTCAGCTTCCCAGGCTAATCTTTCTTTCGATTTATAACGCTCGTGCGAACCCGATGTGGAATGACCCTGCGGCTGTGTTACTTCATCCACATGAACAATCACCGGTACATGTTCCTCACGACAGATTTTCTCGGCACGTTGATAGGCTTCAATCAGTGCTGGATAATCCCAGCCCTTCACTCGGATAATTTCAAAACCTTTTTCCGTTTCGGTGCGCTGCAGTCCGGCCAATGCCTTTGAAATACTTGATTTGGTAGTGTGGTACTCTTGCGGAACAGAAATACCATAACCATCATCCCAAATAGAGGTAAGCATAGGCACTTGCAATACACCCGCGGCATTGATCGCTTCGAAGAACATACCCTCTGAAGTAGAGGCATTGCCAATAGTACCAAAGGCTATTTCATTTCCATTAATGGAGAAATTGGTAAACGCTTTTAATTCAGGATTATTCCGGTATAATTTTGATGCATATGCTAACCCTAACAACCGAGGCATTTGTCCTGCCGTGGGGGATATATCCGCGCTGCTGTTTTTTATCGCTGTTAAATTTTTGAAATGACCCGCTTCATCGAGTGTGCGTGTACCAAAGTGGCCTGTCATTAACCGGCCGGCTGTAGAGGGATCGGCTTCCAGATCAGTATGCGCATAGAGCTGGGCAAAGAATTGCTGCACCGTAAGCCCATCAATGGCAAACATGAAAGTTTGATCGCGGTAGTATCCGGAACGGAAATCGCCATTGCGAAAAACTTTAGCCATCGCAATCTGTGCCACTTCTTTGCCATCACCAAAAATTCCAAACTTTGCCTTGCCCATGAACACTTCCTTGCGTCCCAGGAGACTGGCTTCGCGACTCTCCACTGCCAGGTGATAGTCGGCCAGAATTTCTTTTACTTTAGCTTGCGAAAATTTGGTCTTTGGTTCTTTGATCACGCTGTCGGGTTTGGGATGGATGATCGTTTCTTAAAAGTATCGCCAAAAATAGGCAATAGTTTTCCGTTTCAAAAGCACCAACCCTGCAAGGCCTTAGCATGGCCTGCTTATGAACAAACTTTTCTTTCGTAATTCGTGTATCATCAAAATATTTCACGAACGATTTGTTCAATCTCAAAGGATTATTTTGGTATAAAATGATCTTACAGCAACACCCAATTTTGTTGGTAGTGCCCTGTATATTTGCAGCAAATTAAATCGATTGAACTATGATCATTGGGGTTCCTAAGGAAATCAAGAACAATGAAAACCGTGTAGCCTTAACACCTGCCGGCACACAAGAACTGGTTAAGCGCGGACACACCGTAAACGTGCAACACGATGCCGGTGCCGGAAGCGGGTTTCCCAACGAAGCGTATGGAAGTGCCGGTGCACGTATCATTGATACTGCGGCTGAAGTATTCAGTACTGCCGAAATGATTATCAAAGTAAAAGAACCCATTGAGCAAGAATATAAACTGATTAAGAAAGATCAGTTGGTCTTTACCTACTTCCACTTCGCATCATACGAACCGCTTGCCAAAGCGATGATCGAAACCGGTGCTGTATGCCTCGCCTATGAAACCGTTGAACGTGTTGATGGAAGTTTGCCCTTGCTTGTTCCCATGTCGGAAGTAGCGGGAAGAATGTCTATCCAGGAAGGTGCAAAGTATTTGGAGAAACCCTTGAAAGGAAGAGGTATTCTGTTAGGAGGCGTGCCCGGTGTTAAGCCAGCTAAAGTGCTGGTGCTGGGCGGTGGTGTTGTGGGAACCAACGCAGCAAAGATTGCCGCAGGTATGGGTGCTGATGTTACTATTATGGATGTCAACATCAGCCGCTTGCGTTACCTTGATGACGTAATGCCGAAAAATGTGCACACGATGGTTTCCAATGAATACACCATTCGTGAAATGATCAAGGATTCTGACCTGATCATTGGCGGTGTGTTGGTACCGGGTGCAAAAGCTCCGAAGCTAATCACCCGTGATATGCTCAAACTCATGCGCCCCGGAACTGTTCTGGTAGATGTAGCCGTTGATCAGGGTGGTTGTATTGAGACCTGCCGCCCTACAACGCACGAAGATCCAACCTTTATTATTGACGATGTGGTGCACTACTGTGTAGCCAACATGCCGGGTGCTGTACCCTATACTTCTACGCTGGCCCTGACAAACGCCACCCTTCCCTACGCCATCCGACTGGCTAACCTGGGATGGAAAAAGGCCTGCCAGGAAAGCCTGGAACTTCGCAATGGATTGAATGTAATCAAGGGTGAAGTAGTGTATAAAGCTGTTGCCGATGCGTTCAACCTGCCCTTTACAGATGTCAAGAAATTCCTGTAAGGCATTACAGCATCTGGAGATTAGAAACCAGCATTTAGAACACGAAGAAGCAGCATGTTCTAAATGCTGGTTTCTTTTTACAGGCATTCTAAATTCCAGTTGCTCTATTTTTGAATTCATCCCGGTAGATCAAAATAAACCTGCCCGCGTTCTTCGCAGAAAAGTTTACTTATCCTATTTTTAATGCTTAAACAACCGGTACCCCTCATACATGGAAATATTCCTGCAAGCAGAAACCTGGCTCGCCTTACTGACCCTTACGTTTTTTGAAGTCGTTTTAGGTATCGATAACATCATCTTCATTTCCATTGTTTCCAATAAGCTGCCGATAGAAATCCGGGCTAAAACACGAAATGTTGGTCTGTTGCTGGCCATGCTTGTGCGCATTCTGTTGTTGCTCACCATTACGTGGGTAATGCGGTTTAAAGAACCCTTGTTCACCATTCCGGCTACTATGGTGTTTGGTGACGCCATGGAAATCAGCGGTCGTGATTTGATTCTGATCTTCGGTGGCCTTTTCCTCATCGCCAAGAGTACACGCGAAATCAACCATGAAATGGAGGGTGAAGAAGAAGGCGAAGGTGCCGAAAATGGTGGCAAGAAATCGGTGAATGTTACCGGCATCATCATTCAGATCATCCTGTTGGACATCATTTTTTCTTTTGACTCTATTCTTACCGCAGTTGGCCTGACAAACGAAGTAACCATTATGATTATAGCGGTGATCCTGTCTATCGCAATTATGATAGCGTTCTCCGGAAAAATCAGTGACTTCATTCATCGCCATCCGTCTATGGAAGTATTGGCGCTGGGTTTCCTTATCCTCATCGGCTTTATGCTTTTCCTCGAGGGCCTTCACAAAGAAGTACCCAAAGGCTACATCTACTTCGCCATTGTCTTCTCGATGATTATTGAAATGGTAAACATCCGCGTACGCAAGAGACGAAAGAAGGCTAAAGAAGAATTCCATGAATAACGATGAACATCTGCGTTACCCTATTGGCCGGTTTTCAGCAAAAGAATCGTACACGCTGGAAGAAGTGCTCGCCAACATTCAACGCATCGAAACTGCTCCTGCAAAAATTGAAAGCGCTTTCAAAAGCCTGCATGGAACACAACTGGATACACCGTATCGTGCGGGCAGCTGGACGGCCCGGCAAGTAATCCACCACGTTGCAGACAGCCACCTGAATGCTTACATCCGGTGTAAATGGACCCTTACAGAAGGAACGCCCGTTATCAAAGCCTACGATGAAAAAGCATGGGCCGAAACCGGAGAGATCAAAGCCGATCCTGCAATCTCTATGGCACTGCTTAACGCACTTCATACCAAATGGACAATACTTTTAAAAAGTCTTTCAGCGGATGACCTGAAGAAATCATTTATTCATCCGGATTCGAAAAAAACAATCCGCATTGATCAGTTAATAGCCACCTATGCCTGGCATGGCGAACATCACCTGGGTCATTTAACTATCATCGCTGCGAAGTAACCACGCTGTGAACGCATTGTACACTCCCCCGATTTTACTTTTCAATGCGCATGCTGAAACAATTTACCCTTCGTTGTTTCGCACCGTAGCCCTTGCACCATACAAACGCGAAAGAATACCCACCCCCGACCAGGACTTTCTCGACCTCGATTGGATTACAAACGGTTCAACCAAACTGGTCATCATCTCGCATGGGCTTGAAGGCAATTCGCATCGTGCCTACATAAAAGGTATGGCCTCTGCTGCTTGTCATACCGGATTTGATATTCTCGCCTGGAACTATCGCGGCTGCAGCGAAGAGATGAACCGGCAGATAAGGTTTTATCACAGCGGAGCGACAGACGATCTCCAGGTTGTAGTGACACACGCCATACGCAAAGGCTATACAGAAATTAACCTGGTAGGTTTTAGTCTTGGTGGAAATCTCACCCTTAAATACCTGGGCGAACAAAAACCGCCTCCACAAATCTCGCAGGCTGTCGTCTTCTCGGTGCCAATGGATTTACACACGAGTTGCCTTAAAATTTCGAGCCCTGCTAACTGGATTTACGCCCATCGCTTTCTGCGAAGTCTCGGCAAGAAAGTAACAGCGAAATCGAAGATAATGCCGGAGCTTGATATTTCTGCGTTGCCTAAAGTATCCACCCTCATTGAATTTGATGATCACTTCACGGCCCCTCTTCATGGTTTCAACAGTGCCCTCGATTACTACCATCAATGCAGCGCAATTCGTTTTGTCAATGCCATCACTACAAAAACATTAATTGTAAATGCGCAGAACGATCCGTTTCTCAGTGCCGAATGCTATCCGGAAGTTCAACTTAAAAATCACGCATACGTTACGTTCGAGTTGCCTCGACATGGCGGCCATGTAGGCTTCTCACAATTCAATAAAAATGGATTATATTGGAGTGAAGAGCGCGCGATGAATTTTCTCACCCAACACTAAGCTCATGATCGACCGCTACAGCATAACAGCATCTTCTTCAAAAATTGTAGAACGCTTTTCGGTAGCGGTGCCAGAATTTTTCAAGCCGTTCTATAATGCATCGCCCACTAAACTTCTTCCGGTTATTACAGCAACCGGATCAAGTGGCGTATCTACCTTTTATTGGGGCACTTCACCCGAGTGGGCCAAAAACAAAACCCTGAGCGAAAAGATCATCAACGTGCAGGCTGAAGGGATCGCAGAAAAACCCGCATTGAAAAGAGCCATGATGAAAACACGGTGCATTATTCCGGCCGATGGATTTTATGCGTGGAAGAAAACCGGAAAAAAAACATTTATCCCCTACCGCTTCGTCTCGACCGATCAGGAATTATTTTCGTTTGCCGGATTGTGGGAAGAGTATGAAGATACTGAAGGCCATCAGTTTCACACCTTCACGATCATTACCACACCGGCCAATACGCTGGTAAGTTCCGTGCATGAACGGATGCCCGTTATACTCGATAAACAATCTGAAGCTGTTTGGCTCAACCTGGAAAGTAATGAAACCGATTTGATTGGTTTACTAACCGCCTACCCCACAGAAAAAATGAATCATTACCCGGTATCGCCACGTATCAGCGACATCCATACCGATGTACCGTCCCTGATAACAGCCGTACCGCCCACCGATCAGCATGGAAATCTTACGTTATTCGATTAAGGCTACGGTTGATTAATACTTTTAGAATCCATCGTCAGCATCTTCCTTCTTCTCTTCAACCGGTTCAGTTTCTTCCTCTTTTACTTTTGATTTCTTCTCTTTTCTCTTTTTGGCCGGTTTCTCTTCTTCTGGAAGCATCGATCCTTCAGGCTGCGGATCTTTTTCTTTTTTCTTCAGGAACGAGAAAAATCCTTTCTTTTCCTGCGGTTGTTCAGCCGGTGCTTGAGTCTGTTGTTGCTCATCTTCATCAATATAATCGAAGTCGTCATCCGATTGTGGGGCAGCCTGCACCGCGGTGGAATCACTTGTGGCCTTCTTGTCTTTACGCTTGAACAGATTCTTAAAGAATCCTCCCTTCTTCTTCGCTTTCTTCGCGGCTTTTGCAGCCGCAGCATTCGTTTCTTTTGCTAATCGAACATCGGGCAACACCAGGTAATCGCGCAGGTACCACATGTAGTTATCCTGTTCAACATTAAAGGTGACTTGTGTAACAACGTACTGAGGTTTCTGCGGAACATACCTTCCTGTTGCCGGATCGAAAATCAAACTATCCGGCATGTTATACTTCAACAACCTCAATTCCTTATCCACTGAAATCACGTACACACTATCTTCTGCGTCAAGTGGCTCTTCCTGATCTACATCCTCAATGTAAACACTATCGATAACCGAGCGCGCAGCCAGGTCAAGTTCGGCTCCGGGTACTATACCATCTTCGCCAGGCTCACCAATGTTAAACGAATCGGGCAGGGTAACATTCACCGGCTTCATCGGGATGGTTTGCATGCTTCGTATTTTCTTTCGATACGAAACCGGTTCGGCAATCAGGTATTTGTTTTTACTGGCTGTGAAGACTTTAGGGGTAGAATCTTCCTGGAAGTAGCTGAATTTTTTGCGTAGTTCCTCCTTGTCGTAAATGAACGCACTTTGGTAGGCAGGGCATACCAGGCGCTGCGTACAAGCACTGAGGAGTAAAATAATGACGCTAAATGCAAAAAATGCCCTTGCCATGGATAGGGTAAATCAAACAAAAATAGGGATTTTAGGGAGAAGTAGTCTCAAATTTCAGGGTTTTATAACCAGTTGACTGTCAAATCACATGGATTCTAACGCTGATTTCTGGGTTTTAGTGAGTTTAGCAACCACTAATTGGTACGAATCGTCCACCCAAGAACGGATTTCTTTGTCGGGAATGGTACCATCCATGAGTACTGTAATCCAGTGCTTTTTGTTCATGTGATAACCCGGCTGCACCGCTCCGTACCGTTCGCGAAGCAACACCCCTTGCTCCGGATCTACTTTTAAATTGATGCTTGAAAAATCTTCAAGACTGGTAATGGAAAATACTTTGCCCAATACTTTGTAAACAGGCGTATCGTCACCAAACGGAAACTCTTCCGTTACCCCTTTCTTCGAAAGACAATAGCTGCGATACCCGTCAAAGTTCACTTAGAGTAAGCGCTTTAAAATGATATACAATACACCGAGAATAAAAATAAAGATGGAGAACTTGTTAATACCATGCATCATTTTGATGTTGATGTTACTGGGGCGTGCAGGATCTTTCTTCCGGAAGAAATACTTTCCTACTTCACCCATCATGAAAAATTCTTTCAAACCACCTTTCTTTTCTTCTTGCTTATGCTGTTCCATACTCCCGCTCGTTAAATCATCATTCGCCAATCTTCTCCGGCTCAATCCAATCACCATGTTCGGCAATCAGGTTGATCAGTTCATCTACTGCTTTAGCCGTGGGTACATTTTTACGCACCACTTCTTTTCCTTTGTACAACGTAATTCTTCCGGGGCCTGAGCCCACGTAACCATAATCTGCATCGGCCATTTCACCAGGGCCATTCACGATACACCCCATGATGCCAATCTTGATTCCTTTGAGGTGGCTGGTCCGTGAGCGAATCTTTCCAGTGGTCTCCTGCAGATCAAACAACGTTCTTCCGCAAGAAGGGCACGAAATGTATTCTGTTTTTGAAATGCGCGTGCGGGTTGCCTGCAGAATGTTGAAGGCCGTTTCATTAATTACTTTATCAGAACCACAGTTCACGGCTGCTATAAAAATTCCATCGCCTAGACCATCCACCAGCAAACCACCAAAGTCGGTGGCGGCATAGAGTTGAAGAAGATCGGTGGGCATATCGCTGTACGCTCTCCCGATAATTACCGGTATGTTACAGCCCTTGTTCATCAACTCCACAAACAACCTGCGCTGCTCTGCCATACCATGCTTGTTGTTGGTATCGATAAAAAGAACAGCTGCTTTATCTTCCGTCAGTCTGGTAATAAGTTCATCGGTACAGTCACCAAGAACTGCATACACAAAATTCAAGGTATCGCTCTGTTCAACACCGTTCAGATAATGCTGCGCACGGATGAACGGATAGCTCCGCTCTTTTCGCTTTTGTGTAAGCCACGTTTTATGATTGTAGATCAACCCCAGTGTGCCGGGTATTTCAAAGTCGATGGTGTTATCCCCCAGAAAAATATAATCGCAGGCCATGTCGGTAATGTTCCATTTATCGAGTGGAACGGAATACTGATAGCCCAGCGAAAACAATGAGGCTGCCGTAATTTTTTGTTTAGCCGAGAAATCCGCCACCACGCGCGGCACATGATGCGCTCCGCCAATGTTCAATACTTCGCGTGTTACTCTGCGGGTGTATTCAAAAGGTGTAATCGGGTATCGGTCAACGGCAGGAATAGCATCGTGTGCTGAACGATCGTTATAGCGCCTGGCCAAATCCATTGCCACGGGTACTTCGGCTTCGGGTTCTTCGGTTAACGAAACACGAATGGTATCGCCCAACCCATCTTCAAGCAACGTACCGATGCCAACAGACGATTTAATTCTGCCGTCTTCACCATCACCGGCTTCGGTTACACCAAGATGAAGCGGGTATGGTTTCAAGCCTTCTTCATCCAGCTTTTGCACCAGCAACCGGTATGCCTGCACCATTACCTGCGGGTTGCTCGATTTCATCGATAATACAATGTTGAAGTAATTTTCGTCTTCGCAAATCCGGAGAAACTCCAGGGCTGACTCCACCATACCCATCGGACTATCGCCATAGCGACTCATAATGCGATCTGAAAGTGACCCGTGATTGGTGCCTATGCGCATGGCTGTGCCATACTCCTTGCAAATCTTAATCAGTGGAATAAACTTTTCGCGTATCCGGTCGAGCTCCGACTGATAGGAAGCTTCAGTGTATTCAATCGTTTCGAATCTTTTCTTATCGGCATAATTGCCAGGATTAATTCGCACCTTCTCTACGATACGGGCAGCCAATTCTGCTGCGTTTGGCGTAAAGTGGATATCTGCAACCAGCGGCACAGCATAGCCGCGCTTACGAAGTTCTTTCTTGATCGCTTCCAGGTTTTGCGCTTCCTTGATACTCGGGGCTGTGATGCGCACATACTCACATCCGGCCTCGACCATTCGGATGGTCTGCTCCACGGAGCCAATCGTATCCATCGTATCGATGGTAGTCATGGATTGGATGCGAATCGGGTTGGTGCCGCCCATAGGTACATCACCAATCTTTACTTCAACCGTATTTCTGCGACTGTATTGCGTAAGGCTGTTGCAGTATAGTTTTATAGACGCGATCTGGGAATTCACACGCTTGATAGTTTACCTCAAAATTAACCGATAATTGAGGATTTTGTTCGCACGCGTAAAAAAGTTATTAGCAAATAGATCCTGAACGCCAGGGGTTTTATTCCAGTACCTCACATGTAAATCCGTATTCCTTCACCAATAGCATTATCCCCATCTTCTCCATAGTATCGCCTTCAACCCGCAACACTTTATCACAATCAGAAAGGTCGAGGTTTATGCGCAGCAAGGGAAAGGCTTCGGACAAAGCCGAAAGAAGCCTGTTGCCCTGCTCCTTTCGTTGAACGTTGGTTTTAAAGACCTCCACCATCGGATTAGCTTTTCTATACTGCATTACTACCGTTTCGACATCGTGACCAACAGGTTGGTGAGGTTCTCAAAGGTCATGGCGAAACCAACTTTGAAACCTTCCAGCAACTTCTCCAGCCGCTCAAGCGACTCATTGAAAACTGTAATCCGCACCGTTGTTACACGCTGATCGCCATCAGCATATTCACTGAAATTCAAATCCCAGTCTGAACCCGGCAACTGCAGGTTTTCGTCTTTGTCTGCAAAAGCATTAAAGAACTTAAAATTGGTTTTCGGACTGATGGAGGTATAGCGCTGTACGGCCCACATCTCCATTCCTTCAGGACTCACCATGGCGTAAAACCTTCTACCGCCAACGTTAAAATCCATAACTTTTGTCTTTGATATAAACGGCTTGGGCGCATACCACTGATCCAGAATTTCCGGCTTTGTAAACGCATCCCACACCAGTGAAAGCTCGGCATCAAACTCCATGTTAATGGTTACTGTCTTGGTCGGTTTGTCAACCGCTAAGTCGAAGGGTGAAGTGGTTTTCATTTTTTTGTTTTTTTAATGGTTGATAATACGTCAGTCAGTTGATTGAAGCGGGTTTCCCAAACTTTCCGGAATTGATCCAGCCACTCATCAATCTCTTTCATCTTGTCGATCTCCAATGAATAATATATCTCTCTTCCGCGCTGCTCCTGCTTCACCAACGCACACTCGGTAAGAATCTGAATGTGCTTAGACACCGCCTGCCGGCTGGTGTGAAATTCTTCGGCCAGCGCATTGGGTGTCATAGCCTGGGCAGCAATCAATAACATAATGGCCCTGCGGGTAGGATCTGCTATCGCCTGAAAAACATCGCGTCTTACTTCCATATATCTTTGTGCAATTATCTGGTTGCAAATATATACGCAATTATGTGGTTGCGCAAGACTTCTGTCAATTTTTTAAAAGTTTATTTGTCTTTTACCTGGAAATCAAGGTAAAGAGGATGGCAGCTGTGTTTGAGATTTTTAAACCAACTTTCATTTCAGTAACAAACCGTAGATACGCCAATCCTTTCCAGACCTTCTAAAAAATACGATTGCTTGTCCATCCAATGCTGAATTGGATATAAAGTCAATCTGGCCTATTGCTGTTTCTCCGTCAGCGGCAATAGCGGATAGTTCTGCTTTGTCCTTGGGTACCTGCCCACCTGTCCACTCGTAACGATTTGCAAAGTCACAACCTAACTGGGCATGCTCATCTAATTCATAACCTCGAAACTTTTCGTATGGAACTGATGCCAGATTATCAACACATGACGTGTAGTCTCCAATCGCCTTTCTGATTAATTCCTCCGCGAAGTTAAACTTCCTTAGCCCTTGCACATAGTTAGAAAAATCCAGCGTTGTCATGCCGTCTTCCTTCTTCACAAAAGTTGGGTTAAAGTCCTTGTCTAACCGACCACTTTGAATCATCTCGATGTACCACGAATAAAAACCTTCAATTTGTATCTTGATATCTATCGAATCTTTTGTACCAATCGTTGATTGTCCGTTTGCTGCGAATGCTGCAACAGATAATGCAAAAAGAATGAATCTCATGAAGGCCATTGTCCAAAAAAAATACGATGATTTTATAGAGGATAAGAATTTTCAGCGATCTAAAAATTGTCGTAGTAGGTGAAATCTTTTGTGATCACACCATTTTCGATTGTAAAGATTGTACAGATCGGTAATTCAAATGTAGAACTGTCGGGAGCTGTTCCGGTGGATACAAATTCAACCACAATATGCTTATCGCCTGCAGAATAAACATTCAGAATACTATCGCGAACATCCGGAAAGGTACTTTGCAGTTCAGCATACTTAGCGATAATCTGCTGCTGCGATTGCTTTACAATACCCTGCCCCAGCGATGGATCTTTAAAGTCTGACGTTTCCGCATACATAGCCGCCATCGCTGCCCAATCGTGATTGTTGAAATGCTCAAAATACTGGTGCACCAACGCTTCGTTGCCAGACGATGCTCCTGCCCTGTCTGATTTTGGCTGCTGGCACGCCACGAGGGTTGCCAGTACAAAAACTATACACGTCACGTTTTTCATATAGTAAATAGATTGATCTTGTGAATTTACGGAAACAATACCATCCCTCATCATCTTGCGTCTCCCGATACTCTAGGACCATTGCTGTACAATGATGCATATCTGGTCATCGCGCAGGGCAAATTCTTTTGCCCCCCAGGGACGAAGGGTAACACTACTAAGATTAGGATGCAGATACTCCGGATGTGACGAACTTACTTTCGCGTACACTTCTTCAATAGTATTGGTAACAAACCTGAATTCCGGATTATGTTCTTTTGCCAACTCCTTATGCTCAAACAAATACATGGCTAACCCGTTCTTTTCAATCACACAAAACGGATTTTTTGACTTTAATTCTTCGTGTCCGATACTAAACCCAAGGCAATCGACAAACAGTTTCAATCCGTCATGAATATCCTGGTAATAAACATTGGGAACTAGCTGTGTAAAGCTCATAGTCAGTTACATTTATGTGGATGCCAATTAAATTTTTGTTTGTTAGTTGTTTGCATTACTCCTTAATGTCTGTATTAACGACTGTGTACTTTTCTTAAGAACATTCATAAAATTTATATGCCCCACAGCAATAACGTGTCTTTGTGAAATAACATTTACTAACTCTAATTCATCTTTAGACGACAAAGTCTTTAGAGATAGTTTTCCCAGCCTGTCAGACTGTTTTATCAAATCATTTGAAATCTGAAAATTTGATAGGGCAAGCTTATAGAATTCAAAAGAACTTGCAGCGTAATAGCCGTGCTTAAAATAAACCGGAGAGTAGCTACCATCAATCAAAGAAGAGTTATTGTTTTGTATTATGGTGGCAATACGGTTTAAATCCTGATAGTATTTAATGATTTTGCCCTTTTTCACGGGATCCTTTATTAATTTAATATTTCCGGAAGAAATAAGATCTGTGAACGTTGGATCATTTATGACAAAGGTCTTTCTAAACGTTAATTTTGTTGCTTTTGCGAAGAATATGCTATCCAATTTCAAAGTATTTGTTGCTTGATAGTTCTCCAAGATATCTTTTGAGTCTTCAAAAAAAATCCATTCTCCCTTGGTCTGTTCTTCGATGGAAATTAATTGATCATTTAAGTCATTAAGGATATTTTCCAGATATAGCAATTCAGTTTTATCCTCCTTTCTATTCTCATTCCAGTTATCTACTTGCAACGCCAATAAAATCCCAATCATTACCAGTGCAATTTCACCAATAGCATACTTCAGATATTTGGCAGTTTTGCCTTCCGAAAGTAAGTTTTGTCGTTTTTCCCGAATAAATTTTATCATAGGGTGCGTTGGGTTATAAACCGTACTGGTACACCAAAATAATCAAATAAAATATCAACCATGCCACCATGCTCATTCATTGTCTGACACTGCCCACTTAAACCGAAATGTATCTGATTAAAGCTCCTGAGTCAGGAGTTGCCTTATCTCTGTTTCTATTCTCTCATCTGACGGTCGTGGCGCTTTCATATTGACGATATTCCCCGATTTGTCGATTAGTATGTAAGCAGGGACTCCAAATAGTTTATAAGTAGTATATAAAGATTGTATTTTATCGGGCTCTACAATGATATGAAGTCCTTTCCATGTATTGTCATCCTCGATAAATTTCTCCCAATCAGATTTATTTCTGTCAATGGATACATTCAAAAATTGAATACTTTCTTCACTCGAAAATTCTTGTTGTAACTTTTTAGAAGCTGGAATTTCAGCAATACAAGGTCCACACCAAGTTGCCCAAACATCAAGGTAGATTACTTTTCCTTTAAGGTCCTTGATTGATACCTTTTTGCTATGAACTGTATAGCCTTCAAATTGAGGTGCAGGTTTACCCGGTGCAATAGCAAGCCATTCGTTGTAGACCTTATTTAATGCTGGCAGGTGATTTGATTTTTGATACGTCTTTTTAAATTCTGTAAAGACCGAGTCAGTTTGAGGAGTAATTCCATTAGCCGCGAGCCAATACTGAAGGTCAAAAGCAATAAGGAATTCACGGATTTCTTCAGGATAGTCACCTTTCTTTATTAAAGCATTAGTCATAAGAGGAGCTAAATCATGTGAAGCTTTGGATGTAAGAAGCTCCTCTGAAACAGGTAAATTGACTTTATTATGCCAATAGAAATTAAGAAACATTTTATAGTCCCCATAGCCGTTAGCTATAAGTTTGGAGTCAAATGGACTATCCATAGTTATGTCTTTAAATTCTTTGGAGACTTTGGCTTCTAAATATTCTTGCCCGTTCTTTTGGGCTTCTAATTTTTCGTTAAGTAAATTATTTGATTTGTAAAATATAAATTCTTGTGCTGCCTCTGCGAATTTAACTCTGTTCTTGTACTCCAGTTTAGCTATTACGTCATTAGAGAGTGTAACAGAATCGATGTAATTCTTGTGAAAGCTATTAATTGTGTTTTTTAAAGAATCAAATCGAGTTGAAAACTCATCATAGTCTATTTGAGCAAGACCTCTACCATTTGCCCATTTGATACTCTCCACGTTTGAGTTAACCCATGAAACGTAATTATTTATCTCGGCTCCTTTACCCGAAAATCTTAATGGTATTTTATAATCTTGACCGACTTCATCGATAAGTAAATCGTATCCAGGCGATAAATAAACCTCGCCATATTTTTCACCTATTTGGATAATGGCAAAAACTGGCTTCTGTAATGAGAGTTCTAAAAAACTATTACCGATGGAGTCTGTTCTTGCCTCGCTAATAATGACCAACTCTAAAGCAACATACTGACTGATTTTTACTTCAGCATTAGGTTGAGTAGTACTCTTAATGCTAATTTTTACTTTGTCAGCTTCTTTACTATTACAGCCCAGTATAATGAAATGTAAAATGATTAGCCAACGCCAAGTTTTTATGAATTCTTTCACTTATTCAATTGGTAATAATTAGAAGTAATTTGCTGTATTGAAGAATGTGCTAATTTAAGTTGAATATGAAATTGAAGTCGGTCGGTTCACCTGTGCCGGGCGTTTTCGGCTGTTCATTAAAAATCACTCCTTCACCTTCTCTGGCTTCAACTCATAAAACCAGATGTCATCGTTGGGTACATCAAATTCAAGCGCGGTTACTTCCAGGTTGTTGTCAGTTACAAACCGCACCGTGCCAAACGCAAACCACGATAGGTTGGCGGCATCGTCCCATATTATTTTCCACACATCGTAATGCCAATGCTCAAGTGTGGCATTAAAGCGTTTGGAGTGTTCAAACGACAACCGAAGCTTGTCGCCTTCTTTTTTTACTTCAATGTTTCCGTAGATGTCGGCATGGTAGGTGCCCACATACTTTTCAACAGCCACGGTGGGCCTGGTATTGGGCACACGCGCTTTCTCGCGGTCGCTGATGCGCGTGTCGGCCTGTACACGTTTTTTATAATTCGCCAGGGCTTCAGCTGACCAGTCTTTGGCTTTCACGTTCAGGTACGCATCAATGGTGTAATTCACCAGCGACATCATCAGCCCGCCTTTCATGCCGTTGGTTAAAATTACCACGCCCAGTTTTTCATCGGGTATCATCGACACCACCGAAAGCATTCCGGAATACCCACCGGTGTGGCCTACACGCAATTTTCCTTTGTAGTCTGCAAGGCTCCAGCCCAAACCATAGCCTGAAAAGTGCGTGTCGAAGTTGGCATCGGTCTGATCAACGGTAAAGACATTATGGGGTGTCCACAGCGTATTGCGCAGTTGGGGAGTAAGCAGTGTGTCGCTTTTCCAGATGCCGTTGTTCAGGTTGAAGATCATCCACTGCGACATGTCGCGCACACTCGAAATAATACCTCCGGTGGCGGCAATGGCGCTCCAGTCTTCCCACGCAATGGGGTTATGCCTGCCCGCCACCAGGCCATGCGGTGTGGCATAGTTTCCTTTCTTGCTCAGGTCTTTGCTTGACGTAACCGAGCGGTTCATCGCCAGGGGTGCAAAGATTTTCTGTACTATGATTTCGTTCCATGATTTTCCTTCCACGGTTTTCATCAACTCGCCTGCCGTAATGTACATGATGTTGGAGTAGCCATACCCCGCCCGGAAGTTGTACGCCTGCGGAAGGTACTTCGCTCTTCGAATGATTTGCGCTGCGCTAAGATCATCCGCCAGGTACCAGATGGCATCGCCACTAAACGTACCGTGCCCCACCCGATGACAAAGCAAGTCGCGCACGGTCATATCCTGCGACACATACGGACTGTACAACTCGAAATAGGGAAGAAATTTCCGCACCTTGTCATCAAACGAAAGCTTCCCTTCTTCCACCATCATGGCGATGGCCGCAGTAGTAAACGCTTTGGTGTTGGAGGCAATGGCAAACAATGTATTCTCGTCAGCCTTCTCGGGCTTGCCCATTTCTTTTACACCATAGCCTTTGCTGAACACTACCTTGCCATCCTTCACAATGGCGATGGCCATGCCCGGCACATCCCAATCGGTTAGCGCTTTGGCATAGTAGGCATCAAGCTTTTTTAAATCAGGCTGGGCAAAAAGACCAGCCGATAGTACCATACAAACAAGAAGGATGAGTAGCTTTTTCATGGTGCTGGGTTTGTTGGGGAAGATATGGTTTTTTACTCACATGAGCGTAAGAAGTAAGGCGCCAGAAGCCGTCAGCCCGCGGTAATACAACCCGCATTCACTACTTTCACTTTTCAAAATAATGCTAAGCCATGAAAAGATTCTCCCGCCTCGCCAATGTTTGTCTGCTGCTATTCGTGAGCACTGTTGTTACGCACGCGCAGAACTTTCCCGGAAAACGCGATTCCCTTTACTCCAGCATTCTGAATGAAAAAAGGATGTTCCAGGTAGCCCTGCCCAACGGCTATCAGCCGGGCAGCAGCGAAAAGTATGAAGTGATGTACATTCTGGACGAAGGTAACATCAACCTCATTGCTCCGATACAAAACTTTACCGAGCAGGAAGGATACATGCCATCGCTCATCCTGGTGGCGCTTTACAATATCGATCGCAACCGCGATTTTCTTCCCTCGAACGCTCCGGAAGTACCGGTGTCGGGCGGTGCCGATAAGTTTCTCGCCTTCTTTAAAAATGAACTGATCCCTTATATCGATAAAACGTATCCGACTAACGGCAGTAATATTTTGTACGGTCACTCCTTCGGAGGTGTGTTCTCCACGTATGCGCTGCTAACCGAACCCCAACTCTTTGACTACTACCTCGCGGTGGATCCAAGCTACTGGTGGGACCATGAATACATGAACAAACTGGCAGCCGAAAAAATTACCAAGCCCCTGCCCTCGCGGAAATCGATCTTCATCACTGGTCGCGAAGGTCAGGGATATACCATGATGGGATTGCCTGGTATGGACTCGGTATTAAAAGGTAAAGCGCCCAGCGAGCTGAACTGGAAAATTGTGGCCTACCCCAACGAAACGCATGGCTCCGTGCGGTTGAAAAGTATTTACGATGGCCTCCGGTTTTTCTACGATGGCTACACCAGCCAGTCCATTGAGTTCCACCCGATGAACGGCATTGTGTTAAAAGACAAACCTTACAAGATTTACTATTTCGGATCATCGCAGTCGGTGTGCTACACTACCGATGGCACGGTGCCCACGCCAACATCGGCACGCATGATGCAGAACAATGAGCTGATGAATGCTGCAAAAATTTCAACCAAGTCGTTTGGTAATTATCATCAACACAACAAAGTAACCACAGGCGATTTTATCATCGGCCAGCCGCTTGCGGCCAGTGTAAAACCTCGTAACGCCAAACCGGGCGGACTTTACTACCGCTACTACGAAGGTGAGTGGGATAAGCTGCCCGACTTCAAAACGTTAAAGCCCGTAAAGTCGGGCATTGCGGGTAAGGACTTTGACATTGGAAAAATTGCCCGCACCATCAACTACGCTTGCCTGCTGGAAGGCTACCTTGAAATTCAGAAAGACGGCTACTACATTTTTGTACTCGACTCTGATGATGGCTCAAAATTTTTTCTGGCCAACAAGCTGCTGATCGATTACGATGGGCTTCATGCCAATGGAAATATGAAGACTTTTCTCGTTCCACTAACGAAAGGATTCTATCCGCTGCGCCTGGAGTTCTTTCAAAAAGCCGGAGGCGCGAGCCTAAATTTGATGTATGTACCCAACCCCAATATCCCCGCCCCGGTTACCATTCCACTGGAACTGCAATATTATGTAGACAAGAAATAGTTGAAGGTGGTGTGTTACAATAAGGCAACACCCCTAACCCTTCAGTAATGTTGAAAGCTTACTTGCTGCTGTCCAGAAATGTTTTTATTTCACCGACTAACGCATCATGAAGCGGCAATTGGGTGTTGTTATAGGTTGCCATATTTTCTGCTCTATCCGCAGAACTTTTTCTGAGCACGTGGTTCATGTTTTCAATTATTTTTAAACGGGCATAGGTTGAGTTTTTGCTCATCTCGGTAGCACCCTGAACGGTTATCTGTAAATCGGTGCTTCCCTGAATTACTAAAATGGGAATACCAAGCTTTTTAATTTCTTCACGTGGGTCATATTTCATAAACGACATAAAATAATCCTGAACAGAAGGCCCCATCATGCTTTGCAGAAACTGTGGCACAGTATCCACCTTCACACCGATTTTCAGGCTATCCAGAATTGGATATGCCGCATCTTTCACCATGGTGGGCTGATTAGACAATTGTCGCTTCACCGTAGTATAGAGATCCTCCGAAAGTCCGGCCAACGAAATGAACGTGTTAACCGGGTTACGTTGAATGGCGAGCATACCTACCAACGCTCCCTGACTATGACCTATTACCGTGATGTTTGTGTAATCCTTTTTTAAATAAGAAATCCAATTTGATGCGTCAATAACATAATCCTCAAAACGTAAGGTTTCATAAGACACCGAATCGGATAAGCTTTTGCCCACACCTCTTTTGTCGTATCGCAAACAGGTGTATCCCAGAACTGTTAACTCATGTGCCAATTTTTTTAGCGCATCATTCGTATACATTGGCTTTGTATTGCCATCTCTATCCGTTTGGCCTGATCCGGAGATAATCAATATGGCCTTATTTGTTTTACTTTTAGGAAGCTCCAACGTGCCTGATAGTTCCACCCGCTTGGACAATATGGACACATCTTGCTGCGCAAAAAGAGAAGTTGAAAAGAAAATAAGTATACCGGATGTGATTCTTAGTGTTGTCGACAGTTTGCACATGATGGAGAGGGTTTATGGGTTAAGGTTAGTTCTACGCGTGTTCGTACACCAAAATAGGCAAAAATGAATCAACTGTGCCGATATAACGTAAAGCTTGCTTGTATGCAGTTTTACGTATACAAGTTCCTTTAGCAAAATCTCAATTTCCATCTGCTTCTCCTTACGGGGGAGTCTTCTAAATTCTAAAGACATTAGGAAGCAATAGGAAGAAAATAGCGTTCGCGGGAAGATGGATCCTAAAGCATTAACAATAAACAAAACGAAAAACCTACGGAGATAGCAAGACCACAAATCAACAGGATAAGGGCAACTTTAAAAAGGCGGTATTTCTTTGTCGCGATTGTAGCGTTTATTATTATTTGATGTATCAGGTCATCTTCCAGGCCGTCAAAACTATGATCTACATTTGCTTGTTTTAACAATTCCGCTTTCAAATCATTTTTATCAAACATGGCCAGGTCTCCTGAAAAAAACAGATTGGCCTTCTTAGGCCGTTTCTTCTTTTCAATTTCTCTATCATCTCTTGGAAAGAGTGAAATGAATGATGTCACAAACGATGCAATGATAAAGAAAAAGGAAAATAAAATTAACGGCCCGGGAATGGTGTCTTTGTAGTCCTTATAAAGGGTAAGGGTTCCAAAAAAAATACCACTATTCAATGCTATCAGCCCTGCGTGTTTAGCTTCTGCAAACTTCAGCCATTCGTTAACGTTGTCGAATATATCTTTCAGTCTGTTGTACATTTTACTTTAAATCGATATTACTGCGATCATTTGAGTTCTGAAAGTATCAATTTTTTCTGCTTCAATGTATTCTTCATCGCCTTTTCCCTTACGGCCGGATCATTGCTATGTATTAATTCAAAATATTCAGTAGGTACCACTTGCCATGATAATCCATATTTGTCTTTACACCATCCACAGGAACCTTCCTCACCACCATTTTTAGTAAGCGCATCCCAATAATAATCCGTTTCAGCCTGGTCTTTTGTATTGATCACAAATGAAACTGCTTCATTAAATTTGAATAGCGGGCCCGCTGCTAAAATACTAAACTCCATTCCTGCTATTTCAATTACAGCTGTATCGATTCCTGCATCGTTTCCACTTTCATCACTATCGAACTTGTGAAAATCTTTAAGCTTACCGTCTTTAAAAATGGATAGGTAGTAATCCGCCACAGCTTTGGCATCTTTCTCTACCCACAAATAGGGTGTAATTTTTTGAGTAGTCATATTCTATTTTTGATGTTTTCTGCGTGAGCGGCACTTGCTGCAAAGCTGCCCCGCGTAACCAAACTAAATTAAGAAACAAAAACTATAACGCAACACCGAACCCCCGCAATGAAATACGCACAGTTGTGGGTAGGCCGCCACACCCCCTCTGTCTATTTTAGTCTCTTATTAAAGTAGATAATAATGTCCCGGTGAGTTATACATCTCCTGATGTCGGTGGAGATGTTCTCAAATGTGTCCAACGCCACGGCAGGAAAATTAACGCCTTTTTCGGATCAGTAAACAACACTTGCTGCAACGTCCCCAAAGTTCTCAAGGTCCGTTTTTACACTCTCTAATTTGCTTGTCAGTGAAAGTAAAGCAATTTTACCAAGTGGCAGTCGCAGTGGTGTGTTTTCTATTTTAGTTATGTCATAGATAGCTTTGGCTGCTTTGTTTGGGTCACCTTCTTGTTTGCCATTGATACCTTTAATTCTTTCTCTGAAAGTACCTGATGTTGTGTTGTAGTCAGCAATTATGTGAGCCGCAAATTTAAAGCCGTTACTCGCAAAGTTCGTTCGGAATGGTCCGGGTTCTACAATCGTCACTTTAATTCCAAGCGGTTCGATTTCTTGTGCTAACGCTTCACTAAAACCCTCTAATGCAAATTTACTGGCATTGTAAATCCCAAAACCTGCGAATGCTTTAAATCCACCATGAGAAGAAATTTGAAGGATGTGTCCGCTTTTCTGATTTCTAAAAGACGGTAAGAACAACTGCGTCAATTTCAGGGCTGCAAAGAAATTAGCATCAAAAATATCTCGTATTTCTTTAGTGCTTGTTTCCTCAATAGAGCCTGCAAGTCCGTAACCTGCATTATTAACCAGCACATCAATCTTTTCAAATTTGTCAATAACAAGTTTTACTACTTTTTCCATTTCATTGAAGTCGGTAACATCCAACGTTAATGCAAGCGCTTTGTCTTTGTGCTCTCCGTTAAACCTGTCCGTTTGTGACTGGTTGCGAAATGTTCCAATTAAAAAATCGCCACTTTCAATTACGGTTTGGGCAAGTGCCTTGCCCAAACCGCTTGAAATACCCGTGATAAACCAAATTCTATTTTGCATGTGTTAAGCTGCCTTTAACAGTTGAACAGGTATTCTGAGTGTTACTTTGTCTGAAACGGCTAGATTTCCTGTACCCAGTAAGACATTAAAGGACAGCCCAAAGTCTTGTCGATTAATACTGCCCGAAATAAAGAAGCCAGCTTTCGTGTTTCCAAATGGGTCTTGAGGTACGGTCCCTGCATACTCTAAATCAAAAACGACCGGCTTAGATATATCACGAATAGTCAAGTTTCCGTGCATTTTGTATTCGTTTGGAACGGAGGTACGCTCTAATTTCGTGCTTACAAATTTCATTTCCGGGAATTTTTCAGCATTGAAGAAGTCATCTGCTTTTAAATGAGCATCTCTTTGTGGCTCGTTGGTGTCTATACTATCAACTTGCACGGTTACCTTTACTGATAAGTCTGAAAAATTATCTTGTTCGGAATTCACAGTAGCAGAATACTTTCTGAAAAATCCGTCTGTTTCGGAAATTCCAAAGTGTCTTACGCTAAAACCTACTTTGGTGTGGCTTGGGTCTATTACCCATTTTGATGAGTTTTGCATTGTCCTTAAAAATTAAATTGTTAATTGTCGTTATTGACAATGCAAAAATGAGCTGAAGATTTCCCCTAATGGTAGGATGAAAACTACCTTGTTCGGTATTTTTCGGACATTTCTGCTTTAAATACTATTGGGGATACTTTTGTTTCTGCTTTAAAAGTTTTGGCGAAATAAGAACTATCAGAATAGTTGAGTTCAAATGCAATTTGAGAAACTGTTTTGTCTGTAAAGGTCAAAAGCCGTTTAGCCTCCAATATACTTCTAGCCCTTATGACCTCAGTTGCGGTTTTTCCTGTTACTTCTTTTGTAATTAGGTTTAAATGATGAGGGGTAACATGTAGTTGTTGTGCAAAAAAAGAAGTTGCTTCGTTTTTTGAATAGTGCTTGTCTAGCAGATTTTTAAATTGCTTGTATAGAATCAAATATTTTCTTGAGGCCGGTTTTTTGGCTTCAGTGTCAATACAACGTTGAACTTGTGCTAACAAGATATGTAACAACGATTGTGTAATCGTTTGGCTTTTGTCACTTCTTTTTTGTTCGATTGTAATTAGGTCAATTGTCCTTTTGATTTCAGTAAAATTTACTTTGTCTAGTTGAACACAAGGGTTTGTATAAAAGTTATCCAAAAAAGTGAGTTCAAAAAGCTTGTCCTTGTTGTTATGATTGAGCAAAAAGAAATCTTCTGTAAACAAGATTGTTCCACCTTTCAATGGTTTCCATTCTTCAAATTCATGAACCTGATTAGGCGAGATGAAAAACAGACTGTTGGGCAGAACTTCATACTCTTTATAGTCTATAATTTGCTTGCTTAAACCTTTTTCCGTCCAAAGAATTTCATAAAAAGTATGTTTATGAATGTCGTCTACATTAGGCTCTTCCATTTCTTCAAAGCGCAATATTTCAAACTCAGTGGGATTTGTCGGTTGGTTTATAAAGTGTCCAATGGTGAAATGCGGAAAAATCTCTTTCATGTCTCAAAGGTCGAACTTTTCATTTTAGTTTGCTACATGCAGGCCGTGAGATTCCGTCAAGGAGAATTGGCTATTGCCATAGCTTGATGTCGAGGTGGGTTTTAGCGGCTACCGCATGTGCCAAATGCGCTGGGGCAATTCGGAGGTAGACTCTTCTTAAAGAAGCAAAGGGTCGGCTTTATTAATTTGGCTGTCTCACTTTTAATTTTTTCAATGTCCAAGTTGTCTGCGAAGCGGTTCACTTGGTTCACTTGTCCCCGTGGGAAATCATTGATAGAAAAATTGACGGCTGTTTTTTGAAACACAAATTTGTCTGGCCCCTATTGCTACGTTTTGCTATAAGGCGTGGCGGCACACCGAAATATAAAAATTGAATATCAACCGTGCCGGCATGACTTATAGCTATTGTTGTGTGCTGGCCATCCTCAT
>Ga0315910_10000669_pt1 | contig 33335 bp, 24 predicted proteins | sample EdamamesoilMG_FD_204470 | JGI IMG/M metagenome (GOLD analysis project Ga0315910, IMG submission 204470) | Garden soil microbial communities collected in Santa Monica, California, United States - Edamame soil | ecosystem: Environmental > Terrestrial > Soil > Garden | place: USA: California... | reverse complement strand
GGCTCGGCCCGACCGCGACGAGCAGGCAGTGCCCAGTCTTCCACGGTCCGGCTTTCGTCGCGGCGCGATGAAATGCCTGAGTGTCCACTCCGACGTGATCGGCCACGAGGCGGAGGGAGAGTTCGCGCAGCGCGGTGAGGTTGGCTTCGCGGAAAAAATTCTGCGCAGCGGCGGTGGCGCGCTCGGGCACATAAACTTTGCCCTCACGCAAGCGCTCCATCAGTTCAGCGGGCGGCAGGTCAATGAGTTCGATCACCGCGTTGTCGAGAATGGAGTCGGGGACAGTTTCGCGAATCTCCGTGCCAGTGACCTGGAGCACGGTGTCGGCGCGACTCTCGACGTGCTGGACATTGAGCGTGGTGAGCACGTCAATGCCCGCATCGAGCAGTTCGGCCACATCCTGCCAGCGTTTCGGATGACGCGAGCCGGGCGCGTTGGTGTGGGCGAGTTCGTCCACGAGCGCAAGCTGCGGTTTGCGCGCGAGCGTGGCGTCGAGATCGAATTCCGTGAGCGCGAGGCCGCGATGTTCGAGCGCGCGGCGGGGGATTTGCGGCAAGCCAACCATGAGCGCGTCGGTTTCCTTGCGACCGTGCGTTTCGACGTAGCCGATGACCACGTTGCGTCCGGCTTTCAACTCGCGTTGCGCGGACTCCAGCATGGCGTAGGTCTTGCCGACGCCGGGGGACATGCCGAGAAAAACCTTGAGCCGACCGCGTTTCTGCGCGGCCTCCTCGCGCTGGATGGAACTCAGCAGCGCATCGGGATTGGGGCGGTCGTCACTCACTGGTTCAATTGGCAACTTTCACTGGGCAGAGTTTTAACGCAAAGACGCCAAGGCGCAAAGACGCAAAGGGGCGTGATGGTTCGCTTCTCATTCTCTGGCAACCTCTCATCAACACCGGGCTTCAGCCCGGTGGCGAAGGCAAAATCGTGGCCAAGCCGTTTTAACGGCTTTACCAATGCCGGACGGGAAACGGTTGAAACCGTTTCCCGCGTGCAGCGTGTCTCCACCCGGCTGAAGCCGGGTGATAATGAGAGGAGGCAACTCACGGTTCAAAAGACTGAGATATACACGACTGAGATATACGCGTTGCCAGCCTTACTTTGCGTCCTGGCGACTTTGCGCCTTGGCGTTGAATTCAGATTGATCGAATTGGCGCTCGGCATCCAAGGTCAGATTCAACTTCAAAACATTCACGCGCGGTTCACCGAGGATGCCCAGGTCGGCAGAGTCGGTGTTTTGCTTGATGAGTTCGCGCACCTTGTCGACGCCAAGATTGCGGGCTTTCGCCACGCGTGGCGCTTGGAGTTCGGCATTGCGCAGGCTGATGTGCGGATCAAGCCCGCTGCTGGACGCGGAGACGGCGTCGGCGGGAACGGCGTCAGTTTCCTTCAGCCCATTCTCGGCACGATAGGCGGCGATGCGATCTTTGATCGCGTCATTCAGCTTTTGCGACGTTGGGCCAAGGTTGCTGCCGCCGGAGTTGGCCGCATCGTAGCCATTGCCGGCGGCGGACGGGCGCGGGTGAAAGTATTTTGTCTCGGTGAAATTCTGGCCGAGCAATTCCGAGCCGCGCACGGTGCCGTCCTTGGCCGTGATGAGGCTGCCGTTGGCTTTGTGCGGGAACGCAACTTGCGCGATGCCGCAAACCACGAGCGGATATAACCCGCAGCAGACGACGGCGAGAACGATGGTTGCCATGATGGCGCTGCGGATTTCAGAGAGGAGTGTTTTCATAAGCGTGAGATTCTTTGTGGTTATTGGTGAGCGCCGTAGCGTCTTGGAGTGCGGTGGCAGAGCGTAGCGGCGACACCGTTTTCGGATTTGCCGTGGTGAACAAAATTACAGCGATGTTCGCCGTGCGAAAGCGGCTTGGCGCTTCGCTTCCCGCGGCAGTCCAAATGTCAACGGGTGTTCTCATATCAAACCAGTCGTAACGCGGTGATGATGACATCAATGGCCTTGATGCCGATGAACGGGATGATTAAGCCGCCGAGGCCGTAGATGAGCAGGTTGCGCTGGAGGATGGCGAGCGCGCCAATCGGCTTGTACGCCACGCCGCGCAACGCCAGCGGAATCAGCGCCACGATGATGAGCGCGTTGAAGATGATGGCGCTCAGGATTGCGCTTTGCGGCGACGCGAGCTTCATGATGTTCAACGGCGCGATGGCGGGGAAGGTCGCCATGAGCATCGCGGGGATGATGGCGAAGTATTTCGCGATGTCGTTGGCGATGCTGAACGTGGTGAGCGAGCCGCGCGTCATCAGGAGTTGCTTCCCGATCTCGACGATCTCGATGAGCTTCGTCGGATTGCTATCGAGGTCCACCATGTTGCCGGCTTCGCGCGCGGCTTGCGTGCCGGTATTCATCGCGACGCCGACATCGGCTTGGGCGAGCGCGGGGGCGTCGTTGGTGCCATCGCCGGTCATGGCGACGAGGTGGCCGGCGGCTTGTTCGTCGCGGATGCGTTTTAACTTCGCCTCAGGCGTGGCTTGCGCCATGAAATCGTCCACGCCGGATTCGGCGGCGATGGCGGCGGCGGTGAGTGGGTTGTCGCCGGTGATCATCACGGTCTTGATGCCCATCTTGCGGAGTTGCGCGAACCGTTCCTTGATGCCGCCCTTGACGACGTCTTTGAGGTGAATCACGCCGAGCACTTCGCGGCCCTCGGCGACGACGAGCGGTGTGCCGCCTGCACGCGAAACATTTTCCACGGCTTGCGTGATGGCCTGCGGGAATGAGCCGCCGAGTTTATCCACGCGAACCTTGATGGAGTCCACCGCGCCTTTGCGGATGGAACGTGGCTGCGACGCCCTCGTCGCATTTGTGCCTGTCTGCGGACTATCGGCGACGAGGGCGTCGCCGCCACCAAAATCCACGCCGCTCATGCGCGTTTGCGCCGTGAACGGAACAAAGTGCGCGTGCGGCGCGGCGACTTCGCGGCCCCGCAGGCCGAACTTTTCCTTAGCCAGTACCACGATGCTGCGGCCTTCGGGAGTTTCGTCTGCGAGCGACGCGAGTTGCGCGGCGTCAGCAAGGCGTTCTACTTTCACGCCGGGCGCGGGGATGAAGTCGCTCGCCATGCGGTTGCCGAGCGTGATCGTGCCGGTTTTGTCGAGCAGCAACACGTCCACGTCGCCGGCGGCTTCGACGGCGCGTCCGCTTGTGGCCATAACGTTGCGGCGGATGAGGCGGTCAATGCCGCTGATGCCGATGGCGCTCAGGAGGCCGCCAATGGTGGTCGGAATCAAACACACGAGCAACGCGATCAACACGGGCATGGAAAACACGATGCCAGAGTAAATGCCGAACGGTTTCAGCGTCACGCAGACGAGCAGAAAGATCAGCGTCAGCGCCGAGAGCAGAATGGTGAGCGCGATTTCGTTGGGCGTCTTCTGGCGCTTTGCACCTTCGACCATCGAGATCATGCGGTCGAGGAAGCCGTGGCCTTTTTCGGCGGTGACGCTGATGACGATGCGATCGCTGATGACGCGCGTGCCGCCGGTGACGGCGCTGCGGTCGCCGCCGCTCTCGCGGATGACTGGCGCGGATTCGCCGGTGATGGCGGCTTCGTCCACGCTCGCGATGCCTTCGATGACTTCGCCGTCGGCGGGGATCACGTCGTTTGCCTCGCAGACGACGAGGTCGCCCTTTTGCAATTCCGGTGCGGGAACTTTTTCCTCGCGACCATTCTTCAGGCGGCGGGCCATCGTGTGCTTGCGCGCCTTGCGCAGACTGTCGGCTTGGGCTTTGCCGCGACCTTCAGCGACGGCTTCGGCGAAGTTGGCGAACAAGACGGTGAACCAGAGCCAGATCGCGAGTTGCAGAATGAAACTGCGTTCACCAGCGGCTGCGGTGAAGATGCCGACTGTCGTCAGAACCGCGCCGACCTGCGTCACGAACATGACGGGGTTCTTGATCATCAGCCGCGGGTTGAGCTTCTTGAACGAGTCGCCCAACGCCGATCCGACAATGCGCCAGTCAAAAAGAGAGGGAGCTTGGTGAGTCATAAAATGTTTAACCACGGATGGACACGGATAAACACGAATGCGGACGGGGAGCGCGGCTCTGTGAGCCGCAGCACGCGGGCAATCGTGAAGTCTTGATTACTCCATAGCCGGTCGCGCTCGCAGAGTTGCTGCGGGTCGCAGACCCGCGCTCCGCCAGCGCCGATTGATTTGTTTTATCTGTGTTCATCTGTGTTAATCCGTGGTTAGAAAAGTTTCCCCTGGAGCATCAGGAAATGCTCGACGATTGGGCCGAGCGCGAGCACGGGGAGGAAGTTCAATGCGCCGACGAGCAGGATCGTACCGAGCAACAGGATGACGAATGTGCCGCCGTGGACGGGGAACGTTCCCGCGCTGGGCGGCGCAATTTTCTTTTGCACGAGCGAGCCGGCCATCGCCATGATCGGCACGATCATGAGGAAGCGACCGATGAGCATCGCGAGGCCGAGGGTGGTGTTGTACCACGGCGTGTTCGCGGTGAGGCCGGCGAAGGCGCTGCCGTTGTTGCCGGTGGCGGAGCTGAAGGCGTAGAGCATTTCGCTGAGGCCGTGCGGGCCGGTATTGTTCAATCCGGCCTTGCCCCACTCGCTCCCGGCGGCCCAGGAGGAGAAGCCGAGGATTGAGAAACACAGCACGAGGAGCGACAGCATCGCCATCTTGACCTCGAAAGACTGGATTTTCTTGCCGAGATATTCCGGCGTGCGCCCGACCATCAACCCGGCGATGAACACGGCGAGCACGACGAAGACGAGCATTCCATAAAGCCCCGCGCCCACGCCGCCGAGGATGATTTCGCCAAGCTGGATGTTGAACAGCGGCACGAAACCGCCGAGCGCCGTGAAAGAGTCGTGCATGGAATTGACCGCGCCGCACGACGCGTCGGTAGTAATCGTGGCGAACAACGCGGAGTTGAAGATGCCGAAGCGGACTTCTTTGCCTTCCATGTTGCCATCGGCGGCGGCGAGGCCGAGTTGTTGATGGATCGGATTGCCGTTGGCCTCAGCCCACCAGCAGAAGATGACTCCGGCAAGGAACAGCGCGGTCATCGCGCTCCACACGGCCCAGCCGTGGCCTTGGTTTTTGGTCATGCGCCCGAGGTAATACGTCAGCCCGCTGCCGATGCTGAAGATCGAGAGCATCTGGAGGAAGTTAGAGAGCGGCGTGGGATTTTCGAAGGGATGCGACGCGTTGGCGTTGACGTAACCGCCGCCGTTCGTGCCGAGCATTTTGATTGCGACCTGCGACGCCATCGGGCCTTGAACGACGGTTTGCATCGCGCCTTCGAGCGTGGTGGCCTGCGTGTAGGGTTTGAAGTTTTGAATCATGCCTTGCGACACGAGAAAGATCGCGAACACGAGGCAGATCGGCACGAGCAGGTAATACGTGACGCGCACGAGGTCCACCCAGAAGTTGCCGAGCGTCTTGGCGGTGTGCCGCGCGATGCCACGCACGAGCGCGGCGGCGAGGCCGATGCCGACGGCAGCGGAGACGAAGTTGTGTATCGCCAAAGCGACCATCTGCGAGAGATACGACATGGTGGTTTCGCCGGCGTAGCTCTGCCAGTTGGTGTTGGTCGTGAAACTGACAGCGGTGTTGAATGCGAGATGCGGCGAGAGCGGGCCAAGCCCCTGCGGATTGAGCGGAAGGAGATGTTGCAATCGCAGAATCGCGTAGGTGAACACGCAACTTACCAGGCTGAACATCAGCATGGCGAAGGTGTATTGCTTCCAATCGTGTTCCTTGCCCGCGTCCGTGCCGAGCAGGCGATAGGTGAGCCGCTCGAAAGGCTTCAGCACGGGATCGAGCCACGTCTTGCCGTTGGCGTCGAGCACGCGCAGGAGATAAAGGCCCATGGGTTTCGTGATCGCGGCGAGCGCGACGACAAAGAGGGCGAGTTGAATCCAGCCGGAGGAGGTCATAGGTGCGGGTTAAAATTTTTCCGGGCGCACCATCGCGTAGAACAGATACGCGAACAGTCCGAGAGCGATCAGCCCGATGATGAGGTTTTCCATAATGATCCTTCAGAGTTTTCCGCACCAGCCGGCGTAGCGTCCGCTGGCGGCGAAAAACAGAACAACGGCGGCGATGTAAATCAGGTCAGTCACGCCAAGGAAGGTGAAACGGGCAGCCCGACATTGGTAATCAAAATGAATACCGTCGTCGTTAAGAAAAAATCAAAACCAGGGAAGGGTTTAAGGAAAGGGTGTCAACGATTCCAGTCCGTCTATTGGCAACTACGCGCGCTGTATCAGTTATCTCCGTGAGATGGCGGCGTAATCAACACACAGCGGCAAGTTGCCCTTCCGTCGGTAAAGCGCCGGCTGACCAGAACAACCGCCCTGCATCACGCATAGCACCTGATCTCGTAAACCCTCGCGGTGGCCTCGCCGTTGGTTGCAGAGACATGAAGACGAAGGGACTTCATTTCCACGGTAGTGAAATTGTGCCGATTCAGCCGCTGATAGTTGCCCGTGACTTTGGCCAGCGAATGGCGCTGACCGGCCGCATCGATGTACGTCAGTTCATAGTCGCGCACGGTTTCGGGTTGGGGGCCACGAATCATCCGCTGCGTTGTGCTGTCCGAGGCGCTGAGTGTCAACTCGCGATGGAAACCGGTGTCAAAGGTGAGTTGCACGTGGCTGATTCGTTGCGGCTTTTCCCATGAAAGTTCCAGCCAGGCTCCGTCGGCGGTCATTTCCCCAGCCCAGAGGTGATCGGTTTGCTTCGGCAAATCGCGCACATAGCCACTAAGAACGTGATCGGCGTCGGCGCCTCTCAGTTCGGAGGATGCACTCACTTCGGCCAGGCGCGCCAAGTCCGCCGGATCGGTGTGGCGGCGGCGCATGATGGTCTGATCGTCGCTCAACAAATTCCGTTCCAGCTCCTGCAAGTGCTTTTCTTCGCGCGCCAATTCGCTTGGTAGAATTCCCCGGCGTGCGCAAAGCGCCGCAGCGGTGCCCACGGCCTGACCGATGACCGAGCACGTCGCCATGACGCGCGTGGAAGTGAACGCCACGTGCGTCGCGCTGAGGTTGCGGCCGGCCATCATGAGATTGCGGATGTTTTTGCTGTACATCGAACGCAGCGGAATGTTGTAAGGCTCAGCCATCCGGATTTGCCGCGCCGGACGCTCCTGCCATTTGTCGAAGCCGCTCGGTGGATGGTCGTCCATGGACCAACCACCAATCGCCACTGCGTCGGGAAAGTCAGGATTCTTCCCCTCCAAATCGTGCTGTGTGAGCACGTGGTCGCCGACGAGCCGGCGCGAGCCACGTTTGCCAGGAATCATACCGACCCAATCCATGCCCCAGTTCGCGCTGTCGGGCTTGTCGCCGGAGTTCTTGATGTAATCCCAGACACCCATCACGATGGCGAGCAGTTCGAACCGGATGCGTTCGTTGTCGCGAATGGTGTCCAACTGGCCACCCCACTCGATCCACCAGTAACCGTATTCCCAAGTGTTGACCGGCCGAAAGAGAAGCTGGCCTTTGCTGACTTTGCGCGCCCACTTGGGCGGTGTGAAAGGCACCGGTTTACCGTAATTGCGTGAGGTGAAAAGAATGCTCGAACCGAGCGTCTGGTCATCCGCCGTGTCGAGCGCGAGGGATTCGTTGAATTCACTCTTAGCTTCGCGTCCCCGGCGAATCTCCGCACCCGCTTCCAGACCGAGACGACAATCGCCGGTGCAATCGAGATACAGTTTCGATTTGATACGATACAGATGCTCCGTCTTGTCGCAACGAACCATGACCTGCTGGATCAAACCGTCCTTCGTCTCGGCGGCGAACAACGGGCTATCGAGCAACAGCGTTATTTTGGGCTCGCTTTTGACTTTGTCGTACAGCAGCAGATCCCACAGTTCCCAACTGCGATGCGGATTGTTCGCAGCGTCGTCGAGCCGGAATTCCTCGATCAATCCGCTTTCGCGCCAGCCAGGCCGACCCCCGTGAATGTTCGCACCCACGATGTGCATCTTGACTTCACTGCTGGCGTTGCCACCCAGGCGCGAGCGATCCTGGGCGAGAATTACCTTGGCCCCGTTTCGCGCGGCGGCAACCGCAGCGCACACACCCGCCAAACCACCGCCCGCCACGAACACGTCGCAGGACAAGTCCACCAAGGTCATGTGTGGTTCGCCAGCAAAGCGCGCAGCCCCGGACGCTGGCGGCGCAATGGTGTCGAACGCTTTCGAGATTTCCTCGCGCGTGGGTGGCATGGCGGCCAGTCCATCCATGCGGACCATGACGGAATAACCGGTTGCAGTGCCGGCCAGGGAGAGAAATTGGCGTCGGTTCATTTGAAGACGAAGTCGGTTTCAAAGATTCGGTAGTGGGCCTCCTTCATGCCGAGCCGCGCGTAGGCCTTTTGCGCCCGGCCGTTTTCGTGTTCCACGTACAGCCGCAACCCACAGACGTCGCGGCGTGATTTCGCCAGCTTGTGAACGTGGGCGTAAAGCGCGCGAAAGACCCCGCGCTCGCGAAACTCCGGCGCGACATAGACGCTCTGAATCCACCAGAAATTGCCGTTGCGCCAGTCGCTCCACTCGAAAGTGATCAGCAATTGCCCAGCGATCTTCCCGTCAACCTCCGCCACGAAGTAAAAACCTTTGGCTTTGTCCTGGATCAATGCCCGCGCGCCGCGCGTGACGCGCTTTAACTCCAGCCGGCGGCGTTCGGTTTCCCAAGCCATGCGGGCGTTGTAGTCGGCGATGGTGGCGGCGTCGGCGAGTCTGGCACGGCGGATTTTCATGGTCCGGCGCGACTATAATTGGAAAAACCCGCCGGGAAACAGAAAATCCTTACGCTTTGGGATAATGGCGGTCTCGTGGCAAAACCTTGGAGTGCGGCGGCTTGACGCCGCTTTTACCGCTTGGACGACTTGTCGCCCAGACAGAGTCGCGGCCAGCGGCTCGCGGAAAAAACTGGACGTCCCCCTCGCGTTTGACGGCGACGAGTCGCCTGCAAAAAGCGATGCCAAGTCATCGCACTCCAAAGGCAGCGTGACTCTATTTGCACTTGGTTTCCCGGCAGACCGACGGTTGAATTCTCCACGCGTGCGCGACGACGAGCCAATCCAACTGCCGATTGACGGTGTGCTGGACCTGCACACGTTTCGTCCGAGCGAGATCAAGAACCTGGTCGCCGATTATCTCGCCGAGTGCCAGGCGCGTAAAATTCTGCGTGTGCGGATCATTCACGGCAAAGGCATCGGCAACCTGCGGCGCACGGTTCACGCGCTGTTGGCGAAGCACCCTGCCGTGGTCGAATTTCATCTCGCCAACGAACCTTTCGGCGGCTGAGGGGCGACGATTGTGCATTTGCGTCCGCCGCAAGACTGAAGCTGTTTACGCGTTGCCAGCCAGCGCGGCTTTGGCAACAGTTCCGCCATGCGCTCCATCATCCTGACCGTCGCATTGTTGTGCTGCACAACTTCTGCATTCTCACAGACGAACACCAATCCGATCACGCGTGAGGTCGTGGCTGGCGCGGCGCAGTTGTTCGGCCTGGATTTCTCGGAGGCGGAAACCGATCTGATGTTGCGCGGGTTGAAGAGCCAGCTGGATGACTGCGAAGCGATTCGACGCTTTCCGCTGTCGAACGGCGTGCCGCCCGCGCTGCAATTCAATCCGCTGCCCGTCGGGTTCGAGTTTGAGTCGCAACGGCGGAAGTTTCGCGCATCACCGTCGCTTCGCGTGCGACTACCAGCAAATTCTGATGACCTCGCCTACTATTCCATCGGCCAACTGACGGCGCTTCTCAAGTCACGTCAGATCACCTCGGAGAAACTCACTCGCTTCTATCTCGACCGCCTCAAACATTACGGTCCGAAGCTGGAATGCGTCGTAACGCTCACGGAAGACCTCGCGCTGGAACAAGCCCGTCGCGCCGATCGCGAAATTGCCGCGGGCAAATATCGCGGCCCATTGCACGGCATTCCGTATGGCGCAAAAGATTTGCTCGCCACGAAAGGAATTCCAACGACTTGGGGCGCCGCACCGTACACCAATCAGGTCTTCGACTTCGACGCCACGGTGATTAAGCGACTCGAAGACGCCGGCGCGGTGCTGGTTGCGAAGACCACGCTCGGGGAACTGGCAATGGGTGAGCAATGGTTCGGTGGACGCACGCGGAATCCATGGAATCTCGAACAAGGATCGAGCGGCTCATCCGCCGGTTCGGCAGCGGGCGTGGCGGCGGGACTTTTTGCCTTCGCCATCGGCTCGGAGACTTACGGCTCGATTGTTTCACCTTGCGACCGCGTGGGCGTGACGGGCTTGCGCCCAAGTTATGGCCGTGTCAGCCGCGTTGGCGCCATGGCTTTGAGCTGGAGCTTGGACAAGCTCGGGCCGATCTGCCGCACCGTGGAAGACTGTGCCTTGGTCTTTAACGCGATTCAGGGACCGGACGGAATTGACCAGACGCTGTACGATGCACCGTTTAATTACGACGCACGACTCGACGTGAAGAAACTTCGCGTCGGATATCTCAAGGACGACTTTGAAAATCAGCGCGGCGAACGCCGGATCAATGACCTGGCGGCACTGCAAAAAATCCGCGAACTCAGCGTGGAGTTGATTCCGGTGGAACTGCCGAAGTATCCGCTCGGCAACATCTCGTTCCTGCTCTCCACGGAAGGCGCGGCGGCGTTTGACGAACTGACGTTGAGCGGGCAGGACGACTGGCTCAAGCAACAATCCGCCGGCTCGTGGCCGAACACGTTTCGCCGACGGCGCTTCGTCCCCGCCGTGGAATTCCTCCGTGCGCAACGCATCCGCTACTTGCTGATTCAGGACACGGCCAAGGTATTCGAGTCCGTGGACGTGATCATTGCCCCCTCCCAATCCGGCAGCAGCCTTCTACTCGGCAATCTGACCGGCCACCCGACGGTGGTCGTGCCGAATGGTTTCAGCACTAACGGCACACCCACGAGCATTTGCTTCCTGGGAAAACTCTTCGGCGAGGCGGAGATGCTCGCGGTGGCGAAGCGCTATCAGGATACGACGGAGCATCACCGCAAACATCCGCAACTGTGACAACAAGGCCTTGCTACAGGAGGGACGGTTTCCGACCCGACGAGTTGGAGTTCACGCTTTGGCGTGATGCGCGGCAAGCAAGCTGAAGCTCGAACTCCAACGGCTCGCGCCGGATTGAAGATCGGCGCTCCAGTGTGGGATAGTCCTTCCGGTGGCGCGTGGGCCATCACCTTTTCCCTCATCTGCTATTGCGGACTGGCCCGGAAGAACATCCGCGGTTTGTGATTTGCCGGCTGAGGCTTGAAGGAGGCCGTGCCATCTGCATTTGTGATGGTGAGTGAAGTTACGGGTAACCAGGTTCCCAAGTTGGTCGAGGCTTCCACTTGGTAGCGCTGCTGGCGCGGGCCTTTGAGCAGCAGTTCAACTTCGCTAGAGCCACTGGGCGCGATCTTGAGTTCAGTGCGCTCAACAATGGTCAGCGTTTGCTTCACGGGCACGTTATGGAGTTCCTGCACAATACCCGAAGGCCACTCGACGCGGAGTGTGTCAACGACCGTGGCGTCGCCCAGACCGACGCTGGCTTCCAGGCTATTGAACGCGCCCCAATCCTGGTTGCATCCGATCTGCCGCAATTGCCAGCGGTCCACTCCGCCGATTCGCGCTTTAGCGCGGACCTTGGCGCCGATGGCCGAGCGGTTGGAGTCCGTGCCGACACATCGGACCTTGATCCAGTTGTTGCTGTTGCCGTTGTTCCGGAACAGCGCGTTGCGCTGCGAAGAAAAGATGGTGCCGTACGCCACGCACACATCCGGGAAGCCGTCATGGTCGTAATCGCCCCACGCGGCGCCGCCCGCGGCGCCGGTCTTGGTGACGAGACTGCCGGTGGTCACTAGGAGGAAGGTTCCGTCGCCCTGGTTGCGATAGAGCCGGTTGAACACCCCGCCCGGCGCGGAACTCGAGGGTCCGAGGATGGTCACGAACAGATCCAGCCAGCCATCGTTGTCGTAGTCCACCCAGGAGCCGCTGACAAAGTGATCCTGATCCTCCGCGATCGGCCCAGTGGTTATCTGTTCAAATGTGCCGTCGCCGTGGTTACGGTAAAACCAGTTTCCCACGATGGGGCCTTGGTATCCCATGTTTACGATCACCAGATCAAGGTCGCCATCGCTGTCATAATCCCCCCACGCTGTTCCAAAGCTCACTCGGCCCGCGCCGGGGAGGCCAGAGCCGTCGGTGACGTCCGTGAATTGCCCCAGACCATCGGTGCGGTAGAAATCGTTGCGCGCGTAGTGGTTGATGACGAGCAGGTCCAGATTCCCGTCGTTGTCAGGGTCGGCCCAACTCCCATACGCCGTGGAGAGCGCCGCCGTGGTGATCTGATTGGTCATCCGCACGAATCGGCCGTTGCCTTGATTGTGAAAAAGAAAGTCCTGCTGCGGTATGTCGGCCGCGCCGTTGGCGACGAACACATCCAGATGGCCGTCCCGGTCGTAGTCCCCGAACGAGACGCCAAAAGCATGCGACACGTCGGTCGCGATGGTCCCCACCTGTGCGCCGGTCATCCGGGTGAACACGCCGCTGCCGGTGTTGCGGTACAGCCGGCACGGCTGAAGGGTCCGGTTGTTGCTGGCCACGATGATATCCGACCACCCGTCGTTGTCGTAATCGGCACCGGCGGCGCCAAAGATCTGCGGGGAACCCTCCGTAGCGACCGGCCCCGTGGTGATTTGGGTGAACGTGCCGTCCCCGTTATTGTGGAATAGCCCATTCCGTCCGCCGGGGGTGAATGTCGCCACAAACAAGTCGAGCCATCCATCGTTATCGATGTCTATCCAGACAGGCGTGGTCCACATGGACGACTCGCTGACGACTGGGCTGTTGGTGATCTGGGTGAAAGGCGCCTCCAGCGCGGGCTGGGCGCCGGCATTCAATCCGAAACATGTCCCCAGCGCCGCAACGGCGCCGGCCACCCAGCGTGCAGACCGTGTCAAAGAAAGGGCTGTTCGATTGGCTTTCATAAACTATGCTCGGGCTTGTAGGTTCACTTGAGACTGCCCGGCGAAGAGAGGCTACCATCAGCTTCAAACCGGCCAACTGCGGTCGTTTCGCCTGTAAAATTGACTTGACCGACATACCTCCCGGCTCCGGTAGCCCCAACGAATCGGCCCGTCCCGCCGGTGATCTGCCACTCGCCTTGGATCGAGAAGACGCCTTCAGCGATGGGGATCGCGACGAACACGAAATTCAGGAACAGTTGATCGCCGTTGGCCGCCGTGAACCGATAACTGGCCTCGCCCTCGAGGGTTTCGAGGTTTACCACCTCCTGAATGGACTGGGCGGCGACCTGGCCCAGATGCGTCGCCCCGCCCACACCCACGCCCGCGATGGCGGCGAAAGGAGGCGTGAGTGGTGTGAGGACGAGGTCGGCCTCCCAAGCGATCCGGAAGGGAATCTGTTCCCCGGCGTGGAGAGTTGGCGGGGCGAGGGCGAGCAAGGCCATCATAATGCCAGCGACGAGGCTGGCGGTGCGTTTAGTCAAGGTCGTAATCATAGGTCGAATAGGATGTTGTGGTTTCGTTCTTGGCGGTTTGCGCCATGCAATCCGCTGTCATCTCCTTTCCAAAGCGACTCGAGACAGGGGTTACAGGAAAAGTGCGGCCCGGTGAAGTGAACCGGAGCCGGGGAGCAAAGTTACGGCCGGAAGGGAATTGCCCGAACCCGCTCAGTCGCGGCGATTTCCCCCAAGGACGGCGCGCGGTAGAGTTCTACGCGAATTCCGGGAAGCACCCAAGCGCTTGCCGCCAGAGTTCGCCCGTCCGGGGAAAAACGCAGGGCGTTGAGCGTCCCCGAGTGGTGTAGTGTGGCCACTTCCTGGCTGGTCGCAAGATTCCAGAGTTTGATCCGGCCATCGTATGCGCCGGTCGCCAACGTTCGTCCGTCAGGCGAGAAAGTCACTTGCGTCATCCCGCCGACATGTCCTTTGAGGGGCGGTTTGCGCCGGCCCGAAGGTAGTTCCCAGATTTGCGCTTCATTCCCACCGACGCTGCACGTGACAAGCGATTTCCCGTCAGGGGCGAAGGCGACCTGATTGGCGAAGACGCCCAGGTCAAGCACGCGCTGGCCGGTCGCAAGGTTCCAAACGCACGCCTCCTTGGCCGCGTAAGATCCGGTGGCCAGAGCCCGGCCATCCGGCGAGAATGCGATGGCGCCGATGAAACCGCTGGAGGCCTGGATCGAGGCGATTTCCAGTCGCGTGGTGAGATCGAGAATCCTCACCAGACCGAATTCGTCGCCCACGGCGAGGCGGTCGCCATCGGGCGAGAAAGCCACGGCTGAGATCCAATTCGTTCCCACATCCAGGGAAGCGACCAGTTGGCGAGCCCCAAGATTCCACAACTCCACCCGCCCTTCAGTACGCCCCAAGGCCGCAATTGGTTCGTTCCCTTTGATGGCATAAGGGTTGATGTCGAAGTTGAACTTCAAGGGTGGCTTCTCGGGAATCGGGATGATGACGCGGTTCGTCCCGGAGACAAGTTGCCAGCGATAGTCGCCTTCTCTTGGGCCGAACACCACGGTGCGCCCATCCGCGCTGAATCCGGCGATGTAGCTGGCGTCATCCCAAGACTCGCCGTCATTTTTTGGCTGGCCGCTCCACAGTCGAATGGTGCCGTCCAGACTGCTGGAAGCCACAGTCTCACCGCCCGGCGACATTGCCAATGACCAGATTTCGCGCGTGTGCCCCCGCCATCTGGCGATGCGTTTGAAAGTCGAAGCATCCCAAAGGCACACCGATTGGTCAGCGCTGGCGGTGGCAAATGTTCGGGCGCCCGGTGCAACGGCCACTGCGGTGAGGTAAGCCGAATGCCCCCGCTCGACATGGGTTACGGTGGGCGGATTCGACTCACAATTCCAGACCAGCAGTTGGTCCAACCAGCTTCCGGTCAGCAGAGATTTGGTGTTGGGCAGGAAGGCGGCGGAGAGTAGTGAGACCCCAAACAAGTCGGCGTGATTCTCGAGGGTCGGCACTTTCCACAGCCGCACGCCTGCCTGTAAGTCAACGAGGTCCAGCCAACCGGTCGCCAGCAGTTTGCCATCCGGTGAAAAGCTCACCGCCGACCGGTCGTTAATCTCCAAAAGCGGTGTCTGCTCACATGCGGCTTTAGATTCCCACGTTGCCGCATCCCAGAGCTGGAGTTTGTTCGTGCCTGAGACGCCAGTAACCAACCAGCGCCCGTCTGGCGAAAACACTGCCGGGCCACGACTATTGGTCATCGCCGGCACCCGCACCTCCGTCCAGCTCGTCGTGTCCCACAGTTTCACTCCGGCGGGCCAGTATTGCGAGGTCACCAGCAGATGACTGCTGGGGGAAAAGACCACCATGTTGACTGCTGTTGGCAGGTTTGTGACGACTTGGAATGACTGAGCATTACGGACCACCACGCGATAGCCGCCGGCATAAGCGAAGTAGCGGCCATCCGCGGAGAATGCCACGGTGCATTCGTGAAGATCAGCCGGAGGCGCATCACGAAAAACGGCACTCTCGTTTCCCTGGCAGATCTTCCAGAGATACCGCCACTCGAATCCGCGCAAATCCTCCTCGCCCGGCTCGGGCCGTTGCCGGTCGAGCAATTGAAGGGCGCGTTCGAGATTGTTCTCCGCAATGGCCTGTTGGGCGACGTTCATCTCAGAGACGTAGGCGTTAAGGCGGGCTTGGGCGAGATTGCGTCTTGCCTGGAGCGTTTGCCACAAAGTTGTGATCAACCCAATCACCAGTACCAGAACCACCGATGCGACCGCTCCGAAGAGCAGCTTGTTCCGTCGCGCCAGCTTTTGCAGCCGGTAGATATTGCTGGGCGGGCGGGCGGCGATGGGCTCGGTCTCCAAGTAACGCCGCAAGTCGGCAGCGAAGCCGTTGGCTGATTCGTAGCGTCGCGACCGTTCCTTCTCCAGCGCCTTGAGCACAATCCAGTCGAGGTCCCCGCGCATCAGCTTGTGAAGGCGTTCCGGTTCTTCGCGGCGCCGGCCGGCAATCGCCACCAGGTCCGCGTGCTTGAGTGAGCTCAACCGCGTCGAAGGCCGCGGCGGCTCCTGTTCACGAATGGTCTGGAGGACGCGCTCGTGGCCCTCGCGCGCCAACTCGTGCGGATCGAAGGGCGTTCGCCCGGTCAACAACTCGTAGAGCAACACCCCCAGCGAATAGATGTCACTGCGCGTGTCCACGTCCAGCCCGCCCAAACCCGCCTGTTCCGGGCTCATATAGGCCGGGGTGCCGAGGAATTGGTGAAAGCGGGTGAATAGTGTCTTGTCGGTCAGTGGCTCCTCGATGGCCTTGGCCACCCCGAAATCAATGATCTTCGGTACCGGGCGTCCATCCTGTTCGGTGACCAGGATGTTCGAGGGCTTGAGGTCGCGGTGAATCACGCCCTTCTGATGTGCATGCTGAACGGCCTGACAAATCGGGATAAACAGTTCGATCCGTTCGCGGGTGTTGAGTTGACGGGCATCGCAGAATTCCGTGACGGAAACACCCCGCACCAATTCCATCACGAAGAATGGGCGGCCGGATTCCGTGGCACCAACCTCGAGGACGCGAGCAATGTTCTGGTGATCCATTAACGCCAGCGCCTGCCGCTCGGCCTCGAACCGCGCGATGACCTGCCGGGTGTCCATCCCCAGCTTGATGATTTTGAGCGCCACCTTGCGCCGCACCGGCTCGGTCTGCTCGGCCATCCAGACGGTGCCGAACCCGCCCTCGCCGATAATTTCAAGCAGTCGGTACCGGCCGATGCGAGCACCCGGGCTTTGATCATCCCGCATGCCTTGCGACTGGTTCTCTTTGTGATCGTCCTCGGGAGTGGTTGCCGGTGAATCGGTGTCAGTCTGCGCAAGGCGAAGCACACAGGCAGGGCACAACCCCGCTGGCGCATTCGAGGGCAGCGGACGACCGCAATCGGGGCAAACTTTAGTGCTCACACTCACATGAGTTCCAAAGATTTTCTCGCCTGTGGTTACAAACCAAGCCTGCGTCAGCCGGAGACAATCTCGATCAAGTGGCGCAATTCCTCGGCAACCTCGGTCTCGCTGCCGACGGTGCGGGCCACTTCGGCGCGCGGGAGTTCGCCATACCGTTGGCGCAGGCGGTGGACGGTCACTTTCACCGCGCCTTCCGACATGCCGAGTTCCGCGGCGAGCTCGGCGTAAGGCCGCCCGGCGGCGTCACCCTGCAAATGTGGACGCAGGTGTTGAAACAGCTTTTCCTTGCCCGACGCCCGCAGTTCCTTCTCCAGGTTCGCGCTGGCGTTGGCAATCACGGCAAACGCCCAGTTGCGCTCGAAGCCAGCCTCCGGCTCCGGTACGGAAGGGTCAGCCAGGAAGACCGATTCGGCCTCCACTTCATCCAGGGGAATAACGGTGCAGCCGCCGCCTCGCTTCCGGGCAGAAACGCGGTCGTACTCGTTCGCCAGAAAATTCTGGAGCGCCTTGAGCAGGAACGAACGAAAACGTCCACCGCTGCGTTCCAACCCGCGCAGACGCTCGCGTTCCAGCAACAAGACAAAGAAGTCCTGGGTTAATTCCTCGGCTTCGTGCGGACTGCGGCCCCGTCGGCGGACGTAGGCATAAAGCGGGTACCAATAGTCACGGTAAAGCCGGCCAAAGGCCTCCACGCCTCCGGGCGACTCTGGCCGCGCCGCATCAAGAATTACCGACCAGTGCGTGGTGGTGAACTGAGATGGTCCCACCGTTGGCTCCGGCGATTGGCCGCCTGAAGGTCCCATTACCATTGGGCGCGATCCTACCTCGAGCTCGAACGGAATACCAGACTCGGATCCGGTAGTGGGCTAGCAGCCCGTCAAAAAAGTCTGTCGGTGTGATTGAACAGGATTGGGGATGAAACGTCCGATTCACATGGCACTCGGAAAGCGCAAACCCAAGCAGGACGAACTGTTCATTCCCACCACTCAATTGGTCACCGGTCCCGGTCATCCGTTCTACGCCAAGCTCAACGAAGTTCTGGCCGACGCGGGCTTTGATGGGTTCGTCGAGAAGCTCTGTGCGCGGTATTAAAAGGAAGGCGGCCGCCCCGGCATTCCGCCGGGCGTTTACTTCCGCATGCTTTTGATCGGTTACTTCGAAGGCTTGGACAGCCAGCGCGGTATTGCCTGGCGTTGTGCCGACAGTCTGGCGTTGCGAGCGTTTCTGGGCATTGCGATCACAGAGGCAACTCCGGTTCACGCGTCGATGACGGTCATCCGCCAGCGGCTGCCGGAGTCGGTCTATGACAAGGTGTTCGTGTTGAGCCTGCTGAAAGCGCAAGGTTTCTTGCACGATAAAGCCGTGGCCATTGACGCCACCACGCTGGAAGCCAACGCGGCGATGAAGAGTATTGTGCGCAAGGACAGCGGTGAGGACTGGAAGCAATACCTGCAAGGACTGGCGAAAGCCGAAGGCATCGAACATCCGACCGACGTAGACCTGCGGCGGCTGGACCGGGCGCGCACGGACAAGAAGGTGTCCAACGAACAGTGGGCCAGCCCCAGCGATCCCGACAGCCGGATCGCCAAGATGAAAGACGGGCGCACGCATCTGGCTTACAAGGCCGAGCACGCGGTGGATGTGGTGAGTGAAGCCATCGTGGCAACGACGGTCACCTTTGCGGACAAGTCCGATCCGCAGAGCGCGCCCGCCACGCTGAGTCTGGCCCAAGCCAATGTGGGGTTGGCGGGCAGTGCAACGGCACTGGCCGAAGTGGTGATGGACAAGGGGTATCACGACAACCGGCTGCTGGCGGAGTTGGTGCAGCAAGGCGTGCGCACCTATATCCCCGAGCGGCGGCAAAAGAGCCGCCGCTGGACGGACAAACCCGTGGCCTGGGAGCGAGCGTTTCGCGCCAATCGGCGGCGGGTGCGCGGGAAGAAAGGGCGACAACTGAACCGTTGGCGCAGCGAACGGTGCGAACGGACCTTCGCGCATGTCTGCGAGACCGGCGGCGGGCGGCGGACCTGGTTGCGCGGTCAGACCAACGTGAGCAAAGTGCATACGCTCAAATGTGCGGCGTATAACTTGGGGCTGCTGCTGCGGAAAGCATGGGGGTTGAGCAAGCCGCGGAGCGCGGCAGTTAGTGCGGCGGCTTCACTTTTGGCATTTTTGACTTTGTGGACGATGGCAGCGGCCATCGCGGGCCAAACCACGAACCCAGCGCTCGCTTGGTTGTGGGGCATGTGCGGATGCCTGCTGGTAACCGTGGGGGTCCGCCATTGGATGCGCCTCTTTCGCAACTTTCACGAAAAGCACCGTTCTTTGACGGGCTGCTAGCCCACTACCTCGGATCCTCCCGGCTTGACGTGTCGTGGAACAACTGCCAGGCGTTGGCGCTCCCGGTATGTAAGCCGAAGCAACAACGGATGGCCGCCTCGCCTTCGTTTCACGGTTCGGCCTGCTTCGAATTCCGTCCCCCGCCAGATCTGCCTTCGGCGACGATCATTTTCTTTGCAGCGCGTCAACCAGCGCCACCGGATCAATGATAACTCCCAGCGGTATTGTCGTGGTGTTCTGCGGCCAATTCATCACCCGGCCGGTTTTATCCGCCAGCGACAGAAACTCGTCCGGCGTGATTTCCGGTTTCACTTGGACGGCGAGCGCATACATACCGGCAAGGTATGGCGTGATCCAACTCCAGCCGCCCTGGCGGTAAAAGGCATAGTCCTTGGCGCCCGTCGGCCCGGCCATGCACCGCGAATCCATCGGCAGCAACAGCGGGTTTTTCGGAAGACGGTGATTGTCCAGGCGCTTTGCCCAGAACATTCCGGGCGCGTAGGACTCGAACTTGTCCGGGTCGGCCAGCGGCGCCCGACCCAGGCCATTGATCTGGACGCCATGCGTCGCGCTGATGCTGGAGGAGGTCACCAGCATCCCGGCTTGCTTCGCGGCGGCGACGGCCTTTTCCATTTCATCGGCACCGGTCTGCGATTCCTGCCAGCCGATGCTGAGCGAGATGGCGCGAATCTTCCTTTCCGGCGGCAGTTGCCGGTTGATTTCCACGATGCGCCGAACCGCCTGCGCGTACCATCGGAAATTCATGGCTTTGCCGTCCTTGCCGGTCGTGTCGAAGGCGAAGGCCGCGAGGTAATAAATGTCCGCTTCCGGCGCGACGCCGACGGATTTGCCCGCGGCGATGGAAGCCACCGCCGGCCCATGCATTTGGGAGGGCGTGCCCGGTTGGATGTTGGTTTCCTCGTAAAACCGGATGCGTTTCCCGAATTCCTGATGCTCGATGATCAACGGCTGATCCACGATGGCGATGGCGACGCCGCGACCCGTGATCGCGCGCGCGTGCAGACTGCGGATGCCAAGCCCGGGGTTCTTTCCCAGTTCCATGACGCGGGCCGGATCGAATTCCCTGGTCATCCGCCCGGCTGGCGGCCAGACCGTGCGGCTGTCAAACGACATGTTGATCAGGTCGCTGCCCGACTCGCGGAGGTCCAGTTTGGAAAGATCAGCCGACCGCAAATCGTTTTTGAACGGGTTGGTCGCCTCGGCATCATACGCCGGCAACGTTGTCAGCTTGCCATGAAGCCGGCTGAGGTCGTCGGCCGCCGGTCGGCGGTCAATTTTCGGCAACAGGAGCAAGCTGTCTGAAGCCTGGCCGTCAACAGTGAGAGCAATCACACCGGCTGTCAGTGCGCCCGTGAATCCAAACAGCAGACTTTTGATTTTCGTTTTCACATCCGTGATCCCTTTTGCGCTTTGGGCTTCCCGCGCGCGGAAATTACCGGCGCGTTTCGCTCCGGTCCTCGCGAACTGCCGCGGAACCGTCAATGGCTTTCGCCGGCACCGGCACCTTGCGCAATCGTTCCAGCGCCGCGGTGAGCAAATCGTCGTGGTCACCCTCGAACGCGCCGGGCTTCGGCTCGAACCGAATCTGCGGCTGAAATCCGCGCTCATCCAGTGGTTTGCCGTCTTGAAGATAATCAATCCACCGCGGCACGCTCACGGTCATGTCGAACGGCAGCTTCACGATTCGTGGATTGCCGCTCGAACCGCACGTGCGATCGCCCATGATCGTGATATCCGGATCGCCGCTCATCATGGCGATGAACGATTCGTTGCTGCTCATGCATTTCTGGCCGATCAGCAAAACAACCGGACGGTCGTAGCGCCACGGACCGCGCGGCCCGATTTTGCGCTCGTATCTCTGCGTGAGGTTCGTGTGGTTCGGGCCATTGCGAAACTGGCTGTAGGAATAGACGAACTGCTTCGGCAGGAAACGGCCAGCGACCTTGCCCGCCGTGGGTTCATCGCCGCCACCGTTGAGTCGCACGTCAATGATCAAGCCGCGGGTGTCACGCATTTGTTCCAACGCCTCGTCAACTTGCGCAGGAATCTCCGGCCCCGTGTTCCAGCCATAGATCGCGATGAAGCCGATCTTGTCAGACGTCACGGCCCAATGCATGCGCCCTGCTTGATGCAGTTCACCAAGAATGGCGCGGTGTGCAGACGGGTTGGAATTCCCCGAGCGGGGCCGATTGAACACCGGCACGTTCGCGCCCGCCACCGTCATCCAAAGATGCAAGTCACGCAGCGGTTTCAACATTTCCGCGCAGACCTCGGCAAACTCATGAGTCGATTTGCTCGCCAGCGCTTTCGGTCGGAACTCCTCGCGGAGCTTTGTCCAATCCACTTCCGGTCGCAGCACGAACATCGCGTAGTCTCGATCGAAGACTTCCCAAAGTTGATCGAACGCGGTGGCTGCCGTGGCCGTGCTGAACTCGGGCGGCGGCTTCACGGCACGTTGTTCGAACGCTGCGACGTACTTGGCTGTCTTCGCTTCAGCGTCCACGATGAAGAAACGACGCGTGCCGTCCTTGGTGTCCGCATCCACCGTGAAGACTTTCGGTTCGGGAATCATGGCGTTCATCCCGGCGTGCCAGCTTGAAACGAATTTCGCGCTGGCGATGGCGCGCATTTGCGCCGTGAGATTTATCGCCCCGTCAGCAAACACTGTCCCGGGCGGGAACAGGCGATTGATTTCGTTGGGATGAAATCGCAGCCACACGTGCGCGACGGCCTCGGCCAGTTTCGCCGCCTCGCTGTTCAACGTTCCCTCTTCTCGCGGGATGACGACCGCCCACACCGCACCGTCGGCACAATGGCCCAGGCCCACTTCAGCTGGGCCAGTTTCAACCTTCAACGCGTCGCCCACCGCGAACGAGAATCGTGATAGCCGGAACACATCCGCGGCCGTGAACTCCCACGGCCGGGCGCGGTCAAGTGCCGTATCGCCCGCCTTGAGTTCGGTTGGATACTTCTTGAGCAGATCAACCGGATCGCCGTACGCCATTGGGCACGCGAGCATCAAACCGGCAACGGCCGAACAGGAGCAGAAGGTGACCAGGCTGCGCTTCAAGTAGTTCATAGTATTAAAGGGTGACGCTGATTTTACAGGTTACGAGCGTCAAAGCTCCATCATTCATCGGCGTTCATTCTTGTCACAGCAGTTCGGATGCGATCTGCGTCAGCCCGACGCCAAACCAGACCATCGAGTAAAGCGCCCACACCAACGTGAGCACCATCTGGAGGGGCCGGTTCGTTATCCGCACCCCCAAGGCCAGGAGCAACACTCCCACCAGGGTCAGGCCGACCGCCATGGCCCAACTGAACGACCGAAGCCCTGCGTTCGGAAAATCAACGAGCCGCACAATCGTCACGCCCCATGGGCCGAAATAATTCGCCACCGCGGCCGTTGCGTGCTGCGAAGGTGAAATCGGCGCGTCATCGGGCTGGGCGATCAGGTGGATGATCGTGAACGGCAGACTGATCGCCAATGCGATGACAGCGTAAGTGGCCAGTACTCGCCGGGCGGTCATAGTGTGATTGGCCGGTCATCATCCCAGAGGGAGATCGTTCGCTAAGATTCAACTCTTGGTTTGGAAAACAAAAAAGTAAGGGATCGCCGCCTTGCCTTGCTTGCACTTGAACCCGGTGAACTTCTGGCTGTTGATCCAGTAGCCGTAGGTTTTGTTCGGCTCCAGTTTCACCTTGATGATACAGGTCTTCATCGTGGCATCGTAGCGTGGCTTGCTGGTGCCCGCCGGTGTCGAATCCTTCCAGGCGGAGGACCAGGTCCACGAGTTGTCGGTCATCTCCTTGCTGAAGGTGACTTTGATTTCGACTTCGCCCGGCGCAACATCCTTCGCGCCGGCCTCCGGCACGGTCTTGACGACGACCGGCGCCACGGAGTCCACCGTGGGGGTCGCTTCGGTTTGGGCGAACAGGTTTCCTGCGGCCAGGACGGCGCAGGTCAGTGTGATAATGAGCTTCTTCATGCAGTTCCCTTTCAGTTGTTGGTTTAGTTTGTTGAAGTACGCGACGTCAACGCGACATCGCTTTGTAAATCTGGCCGAGCAACCAGAACGCCAGGAATGCAAAGAGCATCCCGCCGGTGATGATCAAGGCCCGCCATCGTCGGGACGCCAGGAACGCCTCTGCCACCGCTTCATTCATGAAGTAACGGCCATTCCCGGCGGCGAGGCATACGCCGCGCTTGACCATTTGATCGAACAGCCACGAGCGGCGCTTGCCCAGTTGCTCAAGACTGACTGCGTGCTCGGCGTCCGCGGCTCCGACCTCGCGGAACGCCTGGACCAGTTGCTTGCGGCGCATGATGATGACGGCGGCGGCGCTCATTTCGGTTTGATATCAGCCAGGAACTTCTGGTCGCCCTCCTCCAGCGTCGCGGCCAGCTTGTCCAGCTCGGGCTGACCGTTCCACCAACGGATGATTTCCGGTTTGTAGGCCGGCACGGACTTCTGGTCGTTCCACCAGTTGCCCCACGCATTCCAGTCCTTGCTGAAATTCTGGCCCGTCAACCGCACGAGCGAAATCTGCGCCCACCAATGCGTGTTCTGATTGCCGTGGTAAACCAGGTGGATCAGTTCCGGCACGGATTCTTTGTCGCCCATCAGCCCCAGAGCGCGGATGGCCATCCAGCGGTCGCGGTTGTTCCGGTCCACGCGCTCGAAGGCGATCTCCCGCAACCGAGGGAGCGCCTTGGTGGAACGCATCGCGGCCAGCGTGCCGATGGCTTGATAGTATTCGGTCGAGCGCGGGCCGTTGAGCGCATCAATCAATTTTCTTTCAAGGGTGCCGCGCTCCTCCTCAGACCAGCCATCGAAGGTACGCGCATCGAAGAAACTGCGGAACTGCCGATCCGTCCACGCGAGCACCGCACGCTGGTCGTCATTGAGCAGACGCTGCCATTCGGCCTCGGTCTTGCCAACGGTGGGGTTCAGCTTCCGCATCTCGGCGATACAACCGGCGAGATGTTTGTCGAGCGGGGTGGCGGGTGGAGAGTTGCGGAGCGAGCAATTGCGCCAGCCGTCTTCCGTCCTGGCAAAGAAGAGCACGAGATATTTGCCTTCGAGTTCCGCCGGCCCGGTGCATTTGACCGCGGCGTAATCGCCATGCACCAGAGACTCACCCACCTTCAACGCAAACGGCTTACCCGTCCCCTGCTGAACACGCTCGCGCAGCTCGAACGCGAACTGCGGCAGCGCGTCGCGCCAGCCCTTGATGCGGTCCACCGCCAGGTCCTTGAGCACATTGTCTTCCTTGTCCCGGATCGCCGCGAGGATTCGCAAGGCCAGATCTTCCACCGCCACGTTGTCACCGGTCACCTGCGGTTTACTCGCCGACCGGTTGCCCTGGAAGTGTGCCCACAGATTTTCCTTCTTCTGCTCGAAGTTCGCCTTGGCAGTCGCCAGATCGGGCAGGCGATCTTCACCGAGATTTTTCCACTCGCCGTTTGCGTGGCCAAAAGTGCGCGAGCTGTAAGGACTCCGCCCTTTGCCTTCCGGGAATGGCAGATAAGTGATCACGCTCGCGAGTTCGTCGCGCCACATTTGCACCAGGATGATTTTGGAATCGGCGATTGCCTTCAGATAGATCGCCAGTCCTTCGGGATCGCGCTTCCCCTCGCGCTCGAACCATTCCTGTTGTTCCTTGGGATCAAGCGGAATCAGACTGAGCAGCGAGATCGCCTTCGCGTCCTTGGCCGCAGAGGCACGTTGCCACGCCACGCAGGCACCCTCCGGCGTAGCGAGGTCGCGATCGCCGGTAAACTCGCTCACTAATCTGTTCACTTCGCGGGTGATCAAGGTGCCGCTGCCGGCGCCAGCGCCAGCGGTGGTGAAGGTCAGCAGATACGGCACGGCGGCGCGTCCGCTGGTGTCGGTGAAGTTCTTGAACTTGTCGCTGTTCAGCCAGATGGCGTAGAACTTCCTCGGCTGCAATTTGACCGGCAGCACGCAGGTGCGACCGTCCGGCAGATAACGCGGGTCGCCGGTGGTTTCGGGGTAATTCTCCTCGCCCCAGGTGGACCACGACCAACTGCCGTCCTGCATGGCCTTGCTGTAGGTGACTTTGATTTCGGTGAGAGCGGGATCGACGTCGGTTGCGCCGGCCACCGGCACGGTTTTCACCACGACGGGCGCAGCAGACTCAAGCGAGATTTCTGCTGCGAAACCCGTCGTCGCCAGCAAAGCTAGCAGCGCGGCAAAAGCAACGGGGTTCTTGATCTTAATCTTCTTCTTGATCTTAATCCCCAACGCCGAGTGATTACGATTACGATTACGAGTAAGATTAAGAGTCGGAAGCTCAGTGGTTGTTTTCATAATTTATTTCCTCGTTTCAAAGATGAGTAGATACGGCACGGCGGATTGTCCCTCGCAGTCGCGGAAATCCTGATGGTAGTCTGAGTTGAGCCAGATCGCGTAAACCTGACCGGGTCGCAGCCGCACGGGCAGCACACAAGTGCGCTGGTCGCCGAGGAATTTCGGCGGACCGTTGAGTTCCGGAAAATTGTCCTCGCCCCATTTAGTCCAGGACCAACTGCCATCGCGCATTGGTTTGCTGAACGTGACCTGCAATTCCGTAAGCGTGGGGTCAATCCCGGTCGAACCCGATTCTGGCACCGTCGCGATCACTACCGGCGGGACTTGAGGTTCAACTGAAGCGGCTGCCACGGGCTGAAGTTGAAAGTCCCGGCTCACGTTTCGCTCCCCCCACGCGCGCGGGCCGAGATTGGTTGTCAGCGTGGCGTATCCCGGCGCCGAAAGCGCAACCTGTTTCGCCTCACTGAACCAACCCATGTAGAGTGTGAAGCGCCCGTTCTGATTGGCGCGCGCGTTGGGCAGGTCGCCCTTTTCCAAGGACCGCGGCGTGCGGGGCAACAATCTGAATTCCGCATTGGGCACGGGTTGACCGGTTTGAGCATCAACGACCGCGCCCAGGACAAAGACACTCGTCGGCAGGAACAATTGTCCCAATCCAAGTACCACCGCCAGCGCGACGATTGTGCCCGCCACCACGCTCGTTCTTCGCCCCCGCGTCGCCCACCAGCAGTAACCGTAAAGCATCGCCACGGGTAACGGCGTCTGAAAAAGATTCCACTTGATGTGACCCTCCGAGATCTGCCACAGCGTCCAGCCACACGCGATGAGCAATGCCGCCGTGCCTTCGCGTTTCCAACCGGCGACGAACCCGGCCAGCATCAGACCCAGCGCGACGAAGTTCAGTTGCACACCTTCTGGCTGCGAGGCAATAGGCGGCAGCCCTTCGGCCAAGACGAAGAAGCCGTAGAACGCGAGCAGCAACGTGCCAAGGATGCGCGCCGTCCAGCGCGCACCGGAAACCAGCTTTATGCTTTCCGTCGGCTTCGGAGCTTCTTTCGGTGTGGATTTGCGTGTGACTGATAACCCCGCGCGCGGCATAACTTCTTTAATCCACAGCAATTTCCGCGGTCGGATTGCGGATAGCATGAGCCAGATGAACGAACCGACCGTCATCACCACAAACAGCGGCACGAAAAACCAGTAGTAAGTATGAACGAAACCACCCAGTTGAAACATCAAACGTTGACCCAAAGAGACGGGCGAGGCTTGGGCAATTACCCTTTCCACAAGTATCGGCTGGATGTAGGTCCAGTACCCAAACAGTACCCACGCACCGAACGAAACCAGCAACATAAGGGCCGCGAAGATCGACTGAACACCAGTTCGCTCCTTGTGCGGAATTGGCCGCGAGCCTGATGGAACGGTTCGTTCAGCTTGTGTGCCTGCAATCGTCTCCACGTCCGACTTCACCTCGCTGGCGTGCTGGTAACGGCGCTCCGGCTCCTTCTCCAGCGCGTGCAACACCACTTCATCCAGCCGCACGTCCACTTGCACCTTCTTCGAAGGCGACTGGAACTTCCCCAGCGGCAGTTCGCCCGTGAGCATTTCGTAGAACACCACGCCCAGCGAATAAATGTCCGCCCGATGATCCACCTTCTGAGGGGTCTCCACCTGCTCCGGCGCCATGTAATGTGGCGTGCCGAGCCGGTCCTTCGCGCCGGTGAGATTACCGCCCACCGCCTCGCTCCCCAAAATCTTGGCAATGCCGAAGTCTGCGATCTTCACGCAGCCCTGTTTATCCAGTAAAATGTTCTCCGGTTTGATGTCGCGATGCACGATGCCGCGTTCGTGGGCGAATTGGAGCGCCTCACAAATCTTCGGCACAATGGAGAGGGCTTCCTCGGGTGAAAGTTTCCTGGTTTGCAACAACTGCCGCAGCGTCAGCCCGTCCACATACTCCATCAGCAGATAATGATAACCGCCTGCTTCGCCGAAATCATAAACCGCCACAATGTCCGGGTGATTGAGCCGCGCCAGTGCCCGGGCCTCTTGTTGAAAGCGCGCGGCGAATTCTGTGTCCGTGATGCCGCTATCCCAGCTACGCGTGAGAATCTTCAGCGCCACGAAACGGTCGAGTTTCGGTTGGCGAGCCTTATAGACCACACCCATGCCGCCGCGGCCGAGGCATTCAAGGATATTCAGTTGGGGAAAATGCGGGGCGATTTCTTCGATGCGCGGCGAGAGTGGTGGCGGCGTTTTCGGTAATACCGTCCCATCTGGACCCACTTCGCCGGTATCCGCCAGCCCGGCCTGAAGCATGCATTCGGGACAAATGCCCTGAAGCGCCGTGGCTGGCACCGGCTTTCCGCAATGCGGGCATTTGTTTTCAGTCACCATACATTCCCTTCACCCATTACAAAGGAATTCCCCGCCCGAGGTTACAGGACTGAAAGGCGATTCGTGAAACGTGATTTATCGCTCTTCACGCCTCACGCGTCACGTTCCAGCCAGCGTTCTGAGCAAATAGCGCAACTCCTCATCCACCTCGGCTTCACTCCCGACCGTTTCCGCAATGGCTTCCCGCAATAACGCCCGGTAACGCTGCCGCAACCGATGCACCGCCACCTTCACCGCCCCTTCGTTCAGGCCCAGGCGCGACCCCAATTCTGCGTACGGCGCCGAGTTACCCGGGCCAGCGAGCGTGGTTCGCAATGTGTCGAACAACTCCGCCTTGCCTTGCTGCCGATGCTCCGTTTCCAGCTTGCGATAGACCTGTTCCAACAAGGTGATGACCCAGCGCAGCTCGAATGCCTTTTCAGGCGTGAGGCTGACGGAGGGTTGCTGATCAAGCCAGGCTTCCGCGCTTTGGGTGTCGAGGGAAATCACTTTCCCCGCGCCGCGCTTCTGCGCCCGGGCCTTGTCCCATTCATCCGAGAGAAAATGATTCAAACTCGCCAGCAGGAAGGAGCGGAAGCGGCCCTTCTCCTGGCTGACCGTGGCCACCGCCTTGTGCTCCAGCAGGTGCGCGAAAAAGCCCTGCGTCAGGTCTTGCGCGTCTTCCGGTGAATGACCGCGCCGCCGCACGTAGGCGTACAGCGGATGCCAATAGGTCTGGCAAAACTTGGCGAGCGCGTTGTCCGCACGCGTCGTGTCGCTGCGCCCGGCAGCCAGCACGACCGACCAGTGCGTCGTGACGAAAGCGCCCTGATTTGACCGTTCGCTCCCCGTCGAAGTCGTCCTCGGCAATTCAGCGTGTGTGGAAGTACTCACCAATGCGAGCGTAACGCCGCGTTGCTGAAAGGCAAGACTGACCGGCAGGCAGGGTGCGACACGGACTGGAAGTGGCGGTGAAGCATTGAGGTGGCAGTTCTCGCGCTGCGAGAACTCCGGCCGCGAAGAGCGGGCGGAACGAACGATTGAAAGGTTACTTCTCGCCAAAGCGTTGCGCCGCTGCACGCGGCGCTACTGCTCGCAGCGTGAGCAGTGCCACCGGCTGACCGACATTTTGATCCGCATCAGGAAGGCCAGCCCAAGATCGGCGCACTAACTCAACGGCGCGCACTGCCGGGTGGCGGCTCTAAACCGGCGACCCCTCCGGGGCGCGCAAACAACTCACGGACTTCCCCGTCAGTGAGCGGACGATTGAACACCGCCACATCATCCAACCAGCCGATGTAGCTGTAGCCGAGCGTCAGGGCACTCTGCGTCACGTCCCAATTGAAGTTCCCCAGCCATCCGGTGAACTCGCCCTGCAACTGGCCGTCGAGATACAGTTTTCCCCACGCGTCCTTTTGACCGGAGTTCAGATTGCCGAAGCAGAACGCCACGTGCGTCCAGCGGTCGCGACGGAACGGCGGCTGATGCACCGCCACCATCGGGCGTTCCGGCTCGGGAATGTCCTCCCAGCCGCGGTTCTGCGGATTCCAGAACCGTTTCACCGGCAGGATGGCGTAACGAAAATGCCGCGGCGTGTGGTCCTTGCTGAATTCGATGAACATGTTGCCCTCCTCCCAAGCCTGCCCCACGAATTGCAGCGGATCGCAATAACCGGGTTCAAGGTCTTTATCCGGATCGAGCCGCAGCCATAAGGAAACCGCGCCGCTCCACACGTTCGTCCGGTAGCCGAGATTTTTCTCTCCGCGGAAAAATACCGGGCGCGTCTTTTTGTGGAAGCGCAAGGCGTCGCCAAACCTGCCTTCGCCCTTAGCCAGCGACATCAGATTGTCCTCGGGCAGGCCGGGTCTAGCTTCTTTGCGATTGCCGTTCGGCGCATTGAAAATCACGGGGTCGCCCGCAGCCACGTCGGCATTAAGTCCATTGTCGAACGAGGCGTGCAGCAGCAGGGCGTCGCCGAGTTTTGAGGCGGACTCTGCCGCGAAGCCAGCCAGCGATGATCCAATCAGGAACGCCAAAGCGACGGATCGAATGAAACGGGACAAAACAAAACCACCTCCACAGGAGCGCGGACCGCCGAGTCCGCGAGTTGCGGGCCTCGGGTCTGGAACACGCGGACTCAGCGGTCCGCGCTCCGGGGAAATGCATGTGCGGTTGGAGGAGAACCGAACCATTGGAGTTATCATGGAGTTCATAAAGGAATGCATGGTTTCACTTTTCGAGTTTATCGAGCTACTGCGCAAGCCACGCGAGGTCGAACTCGACGTGCTTGATGCTCTTGCCGCCATTTACATCGTGCGTGTACGTCACATGCACGCGGCCGTTGCGCGACTGAATCGCGGTGGGGTAACCGTAGTTGCCCTCGCGCGGCGGCGACTTGTCCAAGTACTTCTTCAACTTCCAAGTGCGGCCCTCATCTTCGGAAACCACGACCACCAGTTGATGCCGGCCATCCTCTGTGTCATTCAACACCAGCAACCACCGGCCATCCGACAGGCTGACCAGCGCCAAGCGGCTGCTGGGGTTGGGCAGATCGGTGTCCCGCGCCACGGACCACGTTTCGCCGTCGTCCTTCGATTCACTCACCATGACGCGCTTCGGCGCTTCGCCGCCGTCGCGCATGAAGGCGACAATCGTCCTGTCCTTCCGACGGGCCAGCGTCGGTTGAATGTTGCCCAGCCCGACCATCGGCTTGCTGGCGCGCCAGTTGTCCCCGTCATCATCCGAGATGGCCGTGAGCGAAAGGTTGAAACCATCCGAGTAAAGCGGCAGCAACAGGCGACCGGCATGCGCGCCGTCACCGATTCGCAACGGCTTCGCCCGCGGCATCCAGCCGATGTCGCGTTTCACGGGATCGGCGGCGGCATCCACCAACAGTTCATCGTAAGGCTTCGCGTATTCGCCCCACATCTGTTGCTCATAACCCAACTGCTTGAATCCTTTCCGCAACTGCTCGGGAAAATCGGTCCCTGGTTGGATCAGGATCACATCCTGCCATTGCCAGCGCGGCGCACCGCTGCCTTCATAGTCCGTGCTCAACTTGTATTTCAGCAGCGAGTGTTCCCAACGGTTCACCCGGACCACCGGCCAGGTGAGCCAGAGCCGCTGGCGGCCATCGAGAAACACCACGGGGTTGCAGTCGGGCAGGCCGGGCGTGTCGGCGGCGGTGAAGACTTCTCCCCAGGCATCGGATCCCATTTGCAATCGCGCACCTTGAATGACCACGTCGTTGGCGGTGCGTTCGCCGGAACCGTGAAACCAGACTGCCAGCAAATCGCCGTTGGGACATTCCACGATTGAACTGCTGTGAACGTGCTTGGACTGTGCCGGAAAAATCAATCGGCTCCGGAATTGTTCAGAATTGCTTTCGGCCCAGGCACAACCCGCCAGAGACAGACTAAGCATTGCCACGATGAAGGAATACGGACGCATTGATTTCATGATGATGTAGCGGCGGACGGCGATGATTCAAGCGGCGCGGAACTGGGCACAGGTGCAGCGTTTGCTGGCAGAGGTTCGGGCGTCATGCTGCGTCTGGTTTTAAGCTAGACAGGCACTTTAGTCGAGCCTACGGTCGAAATGTGAAAGAGGATCGACTGCACAGCCAGCCGTCTACTCAATGTTAGGTGGCTTCGCACCATGTCGTCAGAGGCACACAAAAAGCAAATTGGATTGGCCGTTGCGACGATGCTCGCGCCGTTGGGATTTCGTCGAAAGGGTCAGGTGTTTACTCGGCAGCTTGACGAAGTCGCCCACATTTTGTCGTTGCAGTCGAGCAGCAGCACGGCGTCAAACTTAAAGATCACGGTGAATCTCGGCGTTTGGGTTTCATCTTTGGCCGAGGATGGGAGCAAGCCAGACCTGTTGAGCGCACATTGGAGCGAGCGTCTAGGGTTTTTGATGCCACAGCGGATTGATTGTTGGTGGGAGATTCTGTCAGGCCATGATGCGGAGTTGGCGACGAAGCGGATTGTTGAGGCCATTCAAACCTACGCAATCCCACAGTTTGAGCGGCTTGCCAATAGAGACGCCCTAGTAGCGTTATGGAAAGCCGGTCACTCTCCTGGACTCACAGAATTTCAAGCCAAGAGATACTTGGAGAAGATTGAGCATGCGCCATCCACCTAATCACAGGATAGGCTGCACAGCGATCTTCACCAATCCAAGTTGTTAGCAGGGATTCCGAGATCAGGGCCTCGGAAGCGCTGGAGACTCTGGCGTTGGTAGTCCGGGCGACATGAATCTCTTCGCCATGTTCATGCTCAGCCGCAGCATCTGTAACTGGTTCGTCTGAAACTTGCCGAACGCGCCCAACTGATCTTCCGTCAGCACGTCGCGGGCGCGCTCGTAAACGCGCTGGTTGATGGCCTCCTGTGCCTGCAAGAGTTTATCCGTTCCTTCGCCGGAAAGCATCGCTTCCATGTTCGCCGGTTCCTGCCCCGTGCCGGGCAGCAACTGACCGGAGGCAGTCAGGCTCTTCTTTTCCTCCCTCATCAGCGCCAGCAGTTGCTCCGACTGCGCATCGGTGATGGAGGTTTCCCCGCCGCTGAATTGTTGCCGGAACTGGTTGAGTTGCGTCCGCTCGCCAACGGTCTGCTGGTAGTCCTGGTACTGCTCGTAACGCGTCTCGCCGAGGAAGCTTCGGACCTGTTCCTCGAAACCCTTCTGCTCGGCGGTCATGGCCGCGACCATCTCCGCGCGATTCGTGGCGGTCCCGGCGCTCAACAACGAAGCCGCTTTCTCCGTGCCCTTCATCATATTGTCCGCCAGCAGATCCTTGAATTGCGTCGCCTCGTCTGGGGTGAGTCCAAGTTGCTTGAAGAGGGGACGGTAAAGCTGGTCCAGCATCATCCGTTGTTGTTCACGGACGAGTTTCCTGGTTTCCGGGTCCTCCATCATCTTGGAAAGAAAATTGCCGAAACCGGCTTTGCCGTCGACCGATTTCTGATTATCTGGCGATGATGTCGCAGCGGTGGCGGATTGTTTGGCGGCGCTCGCATCCGCCCGCATCCTCGCCTGCAGTTTCTCAGCAATGACCGCCGCCTGATCGGTCGCCTCGCGACGCTGATTCTCGGCGAGCTTTTGCACGGCCTGGAGATCGGCCATCTCCCGCGCCTGTTGTTCCAGTTCACCACGCGCTGAATCCATCTCTGCTTTTTGCGTGGCCAGCCTTTGCCACTGGAGAAAGCAAACCGCACCCAGCGCAAGCAAGGTCGCGGTGAAGATGGCGACAAGTGTGTTTCTCATGATTTGGTTTTGGTTCAACGCGGGACCGGCCAGGTCCCGGCGAG
>Ga0315910_10000668_pt1 | contig 33346 bp, 26 predicted proteins | sample EdamamesoilMG_FD_204470 | JGI IMG/M metagenome (GOLD analysis project Ga0315910, IMG submission 204470) | Garden soil microbial communities collected in Santa Monica, California, United States - Edamame soil | ecosystem: Environmental > Terrestrial > Soil > Garden | place: USA: California... | reverse complement strand
AAACGGCGTCGCTGGCCGGTTTGGACGACGTGAAAGCGCTCGAAGCAGCCATCAAGGCGGTCGCGATCGATTCCGCGTCGCTTTCGGGCACCTCGAACGCCTCGCCTCCTTAGAGCCTCCTTAGAGCCTCCTTAGAGCCTCCTTAGAGCCTCCTTAGAGCCTCCTTAGAGCCTCCTTAGAGCCTCCTTAGAGCCTATGTTGGAGGAGTCTCTTCGGTCGGCGCCGAACGAACGGCGGGCCCGTGCCACGAAAAAAGATCCGCGCAACTCGCGCGCGGCCCGCCCGAAGCAGTGTGCACACGACATGCGCCTGCTCTTCGACCATGGCACGCTCGTCCTCGTCGAGCCTCCGGACACCGACCTCGGCTTCGTGCCCGGGCTCGCGTGGGACCCGCGCGTCGCCTTGTGGCGCGCCCCAGCCTACCGCTACGCGGAGGTGCTCGCCGCCCTCGAACTCGCCCACGTGGCGTGCACCGATGCAGCCGGTGTGAACGGGCCTGCGCCCTGCGACTGGCGCCCCGTCGAGCTGCGTCCCTACCAAGAACAAGCGAGCCAGGCCTGGGAGCTCGGGGGGCGCGCCGGCATCGTGGTCTTGCCGACCGGATCTGGAAAAACCCGCGTAGCGCTCGCCAATCTGGCGCGCATCGGACAGCGCGCGCTGTGCCTGGTGCCCACACGAGCGCTGTTGCACCAGTGGCGCCGCGAGGTCGGGCGCTTCTACACTGGCCCCGTGGGCTGCCTGGGGGACGGCGAGCGGCGGGTCGAAGCAGTCACCGTGGCCACGTTCGAGAGCGCGCTACGGCAGATGGCCCGCCTCGGCAACCAGTTCGACGTCCTGGTGATCGACGAGGTCCACCACTTCGGCGGTGGCCTCAAGGACGAAGCCCTCGAGATGTCGACCGCACCCTATCGGCTCGGCCTCACCGCCACACCTCCGCACGAACGCGCGCTGAACCGCCTCGACGAATTGATCGGGCCGCTGGTGTGCCATGTCGGTGTCGGCGAACTCGCCGGCAGGTGGCTCAGCGACTTCGATCTGGTGTTGCTTCGACTCACCCTCAACCCGGTCGAACGCGCGTACTACGATCGCAACTACGGTAAGTTTCTCGAGGCCCACCGGGCCTTCCGCAAACTGCACCCAGCCGGTAGTTGGCAAGAATTCGTCGCCGCCGCGGCCGCGACCGCCGAAGGCAGGGCGGCGCTGCTGGGGTGGCAACGGGCACGGCGCCTGCTCGGGTGCACCGAGGCAAAAGCCGAAGCCGTCGACAAGCTGCTCGCCCGCCATCGGAATGCGCGGGTGCTGGTCTTCACGGCGAACAACGAGACCGCATACGCCATCGCCAAGAAGCACCTGATCATGCCGATCACTTGCGAGATCAAACGCGCTGAGCGCAGCTGGGCGCTCGACGCGTTCCGCGCGGGCGAGCTCAAGGCGCTCGTCAGCGCCCGCGTTCTGAACGAGGGCATCGACGTGCCCGACGCGGACGTGGCCATCATCGTGGGGGGCACGCTGGGCGAGCGTGAACACGTTCAGCGTATCGGGCGCCTGTTGCGCCCCGTGCCTGGCAAACGCGCCATCGTGTACGAGCTGGTCACGCTCGCCACGGCGGAGGCACATCACGCTTTCCAAAGGAGACGAGGACTTGTTACCGAGCGCACTCTGTCGGCTTAGTGTGCGCTCGGTCGATGGCGCGTGGGCGGTGAACTACCTCACCGAACGCGATCATGGCTGGCTCGCTGCGCTCATGGCCGAGTACGCAGGCTGCCACGGCCTCACACGGAGCGTCCTGAAGGAGCGGCTCAGCGCGCCACTTCCAGTGTGGTCCCCGAAAGGCAAGCGACGCATCGTTCTCAACGTGCTCGACCGATCGTGCCGCGCACCCCAGGTCTCGGCGGTCCCGCCGCGAGAAGCGCGCCAGGTGCTATTTTCGCTCGCGGCTCGTCAGGTGCGCCAGCGAACAGCGCTCGTCGACGAGGCGGCGGCACAGCTCTCGGTCGACCAAAGCGCGTTGGAAGCAGCGCTCTTCGCCGACCTCGAGAGTGAACGCCGCGTAGGCGAGCTGTCAGCGTTGCTCACACCAGCCGCACTCGCCCAAGAGACCAACCTCATCATCGTAGAATCGCTGCTCGGGCGTGCCCGTGAGCTGTGCATCGTTGCGCCCGAGCATACTCGAGCGCTGATGCGGCACGCGCGCCGCTGGGGTCTGTTGTGCGTGGTCGAGACGCACCCGAACGAACCGCCGAAGTTGCACGTCTCCGGCCCCTTCTCCTTGTTTCGGCAGACACGCTTGTATGGCCGCGCGCTCGGCTCGCTCGTGCGACGAGCGCTTCAGGTGTCGGGTTACTGCATCAGCGCCGACTGCCAACTCAGCCCACGCGGCGACCCAGTCACGCTCAGCGTGCGCGCGGGGGATCCGATCGCACCAGCGGGAGAGCTCACGTACAGCGAGGCGCCGCGAGAACGCTGGTTCACGCGAGACTTTCTGCGGCTCACCCGCAACTGGGAGCTCGTCCGGGAGCCGGAACCGCTGAGCGCGGGGGCCCACCTGCTGTTCGCGGACTTCGAGCTTCGCCCCCGGCGGCAGCAGGGTCCAAGCTGGCTGGTCGAGATCGTGGGCTTCTGGACCCGCGAGTACCTGCTCGAAAAGCTCGCCCGACTCGCGGCGGCCGGCCTCGCGAATGTACTGGTCTGCGTGGACATCCAGCGGGCTTGCAACGACGCATCGCTCCCCGAGAGTCCGCAGCTCATCCCTTTCCGGCGCCGACTGGACGCGGCAGGCATCCTAGCCCGCATCGAGCGTCGGGAGCACTAAGACAGCCCTGCGAGTGGGTCTTTTCAGGCGAAGGTGCATCGACCGAAAAGCTCGATGGCACCAACGTGCGCCTGACCGTGAGGAGCGGTCAAGCACACCAGGGTGGCGGCGTGGCCCGACGGCGCACACTCCTGCGAAGCGCTGGGGCCGAAGCTCCAGGGCAAACCGGCGCGCGAAAATCAAGCGCAAGCACTTCGACTACCGAGACGCGCGTTCGCCGGAGCCTTGAGCGAGGCACCCCTGGACCTCGCTCAGGCGCCGTTCGAGGAAGCGGCGCTCGCTATCGTTACCCACGAGCGCGAGCGCGCGCTGGTAGCTGGCTTCGGCCAAGTCGAGCTCGCCCAAGCGGCGCGCGAAGTCGGCGCGCGCCGCATGCAGCAGGTGATAATCATCCAGCGTACCCGCGGCTGACAGCTCGTCGACGATCGCGAGCGCCGCAGCGGGACCGGCTACGAGCGCCACCGCCACGGCTCGGTTCAGGGTCACGATCGGCGATGGGTCGATGGCTTCGAGGCGCTCGTAGTAGCCGACAATGGCGGGCCAATCCGTGGCCTCTTTGCGCAGGGCTCGGCCATGCATCCCCGCAATGGCGGCTTGCAGCGCGAACGGGCCCGGCGTACCGCCGAGCGCTTCGTCCACCAGCGGCAAGGCTTCGCTGATTTGGGCTCGATTCCACAGGCTCCGATCCTGGTCGTCCAGCAGCACTAGGTCTCCCGCGCTGTCGAGCCGCGCCTCGCGGCGGGCATCGTGGAGCAACATCAGCGCGAGCAGACCACTCGCCTCGCTCGGCACCTTGGGCTCCAGCAGCTGGCGCACCACGCGACACAGCCGGATCGCCTCGCCCGAGAGATCGGCGCGCAGCAGCGAGGCGCCTCGCGTCGCTGCGTAGCCTTCGGTGAACACCAGATAGATCACCGTCAGCACCGCGTGCAGCCGCTCGGGCATGTCGCGGGTTTCCGGCACGACATAGGGGATGCCCGCGGCGGCGATCTTGCGTTTCGCGCGCAGCAGGCGTTGCGCCATCGTGGGCACGGGCACCAGGAATGCCCGTGCGATCTCCTCCGTCTCGAGCCCCACCAGCGTGCGCAGCGTGAGCGCCACCTGGGCTTCGAGCGCCAGCGCCGGGTGGCAGCAAGTAAAGATCAGCCGTAGCCGGTCATCAGGGATCTCCGTGGGCAACTCCAGCTCTTCGGTCGGCTCGTCGAACGCCTCGGCATACGCTTCGAGCTTCACCCGCAGCAGCTGCCGGCGCCGAATGCGATCGATGGCTCGGTGCCGCGCCGTCTGGACGAGCCAGGCCCTCGGATGTTCGGGAACCCCCGCCGCGCGCCATTGGTTCAACGCCGCCTCGAACGCTTCCTGCGTGGCTTCTTCGGCTAGAGCGAAATCGTTGGTGAGGCGAATGAGCGCCGCCAGCACGCGGCCCCACTCCGCGCGGTAAATATCTGAAATTACAGGATCGATGGGCAGGGACATGGCCGATGGTAAGAAAAATCGTGGGGCCTGTCGATCCGCGCTTGTGCCGTTCGATTCAGGGGTGGAGGTAACGAAATCATGAAATATATGCTCCTCACGTACTTGAACGAAAAAGTGTGGCTGGCCATGAGCCCCGAAGAGCAACAGCGGGAAATGAGCAAATGTGAGCCCCACATCGCGAAGTTGATGGGAACCAAGAAGCTCATCGCCGGCGCGCCGCTGCACCCGACGTCGACCGCCACGACGATCCGCGTGCGAGACGGCAAACGCATCCTGACCGACGGACCGTTTGCCGAAACCCGCGAACAGCTCGGCGGCTATACGCTCATCGAAGCCGACAATTTGGACGATGCCATCGCCATTGCGTCGGGCTTCATCGCAGACAGCGAGCTCGCCAGCATCGAAGTCCGCCCGATCGTCGACCTTGCGGGCCCAGTCCCTGCGACACCGGCGGATCGGAAGGAGTGATGCCATGAGCCGAGTCTTCGTACATGTGGGCATGTCCCTCGACGGCTTCATCGCGGGGCCCCATCGCGGGCCCAACAACCCGCTGGGCGACGGCGGACCGTCGATTCACGAGTGGATGTTCCGGCAACAGGCGTTTCGCAACGCTCACAACATGGGCAGCGGCGGCGAAACGGGGCCCGATAACCAACGCCTGCAGGCGATCGTCGATCGCATCGGAGCCAACATCCTGGGGAAGCGGATGTTCGAAGAGGGTGAAGCCAATTGGCCCGAAGAAGCGCCGTTCCATACGCCCGTGTTCGTGCTCACCCACGAGCGGCGCAACCCCTGGCAGCGTCCCGGCGGCACTACGTTCCATTTCGTGAACGACGGCATCCACAGCGCGCTCGCGAAGGCCCGCGAGGCGGCCGGCAGCAAGGACGTGCGTGTGTCTGGCGGCAACCAATGCATCGTCCAGTATCTGAACGCCGGGCTGGTCGACGAGGTCTGCATTTCGATGACGCCGGTGCTCCTCGGCGAAGGTGTGCGCCTGTTCGACGGCATCGACAACAGCAAGGTCGGCTTCAGCTTGGCGGAGGCCGCCCCGTCTCCACTCGGGGTCACGCACCTGCGCTACACGGTGACACCGCGCTGAGGACGACACTAGTCGACGACCAGCCCTATTCGAGCGGGCGCCCGAGCGCGATGTCGGTCTCGAAAGCACGCCACTTCAGCCCGACCCAACCGTACGCGACCGGCGCGCCCGTTTCGGGATCGCTCACCAGCAAGATGGTGCCCTTGCCGAAGCCATTGCGACCTTGGCGCGTGTCGTCGTCGTGTAGGAGCCGCGTCGAGTCCGTGAAGCGAACCAGGTAGGCGTTGTCATAGCCCGGAACACGAGCGGGCGGCAGTACTACGAAACCGACGTGCCCCGTATTCGGCGATTGAATCACTTTGGGTTTGATCCAGGCGATGACGTCGCCGGGCTCGAGAGCGTCGACACGTGGAATACGCCGCCAGCCGTGCCGAGGCGACTCGACGGGGATCGACGCGATCCGGCGGTAGATATCGCGCGCGAGCGGGCGCTGCTCGAGCCCCCAACGCAGCGCAGCCGCGGCGCGTGGCGTCGCCTTCTTCAGCACCCAATAGGTCATGCCCGAGCAATCGAAGTTGTAGATGCCCTTGCGCTCGTCCACGGAGAATCCATAAGTGTACTCGCTGGAGGTCAGCGTGGCTTCCATGAGGCCGAGCCGCCGCATCACGGAGTTCCGGTCCCAGGGAATGTCCGCGTCTCGCAAAGCTGGCGGCGGAGTCTCGGCCGCGCCCGCCGCGGGAGCTTGCTCAGCGACAGCGCCCTTCAGCGGACCCGCGAGTGCCGGTTCGTGTGCCCCATCGCGCTCGACGCTCGTGCCATCGACGGCTCGGCTACACCCGAGGCACAGCAACAGAAGGGGAAGGCGCCTCATGCATCGGTTGGACGCTCGACTCCCCAGAAAATTGGGTTTCGAGCAGCCGCGGCGTCCCGCCCTCGGGCACACGCGATCGCCGGGCGCTGCTTCTGCTGACAACCCAAGTGCGCGGAAGCGCGTCGGATCCGGGCATGCTGCCCGCGCGGACTCCGAAGCGAACCTCGGCCCCAGCTCGCACGACCGAGGAGCCGACGCGAGGTGGCCCCCGCACGAAACGACCCGTGGTACCGTGGAACTGACAACCATGGTCGATGAGTCTTGGGATGCGCTCACGGTCGACGAGCAACGGGCGTTGTTCGACGCGCTGTGGCGCAAGTACGAGTACCACGTGATGCTGCTCGATCGGGAGCACCGCATCGTGCGCCTCAACCGGTTGTTCAGCGGGCCGCCTCGAGACGCCATCGGAAAACAGCTGGAAGAGTTCGTGCCTCCGGAGCAGCGGGAGCGCATCAGCGAGACCGTCGAGTCGGCGTTCACTTCGCATCAGCCGCGCTGGTACGATGTCGGGTCGCCGATAGGCGGCGAAACCCGGCACTTTCGCGTCGTGGTGATTCCCACCGAGCTCGCGGGACGACCCATCGCGCTCCTGCTCTCGCAGGAAGAGACCGAGCGCATGCGCGCGCAAGCAGCCTTGGCAGCAGCGCAGGCGCAGTACCGAACCCTGACCGAACACCTGCCCGACTTCGCCGTCTACATCGACCGCCAGCGGCGTTACCTGTGGGTCAACCGCTTGGCGCCAGGACTGCGGGAAGCAGACGTGATCGGTCGAAGTCTCGACGACTTCGTGCATCCCGACGAGATCGAGGCGATGCGGAGCGCCATCGCACGCTGCTTCGAGACGAACGAAATCACGTCTTGCGTGGGCTCGACCGACGTCCTCGGCGGAGGCCGACGTTACCTCGCCAACCGCATCATTCCCGTACCGCCGGAGAACGGCGTCGATCGGGTCATGCTGCTCACCGCGGACGTCACCGAGCAGAAAGAGGCAGAAACGGCGCTCAGAGCGAGCGAAGAGCGCCTCGACCTCGCGCTGCGCGCGACTGCCACCAGCTTGTGGGAGTGGTGGCCAATCAAGGACCAGGTGCGCGTCGACGTGCGCTGGGCCGACCCAGACGTTCACGCGACCGTGCAAGAGTCCGTCACCGAAGACTGGCTCGGCGAGATAGAACCGAAAGACCGCACGCAGTTGCGCGCCTTGCTCGACGCCGTTTTTGCTGGCCTGCGCCCCAGCTTCGACGTCGAGTACCGGATGCGCGGCCCGCGCGGTCGTTCGCGGTGGATCGCCCACCGGGCCCAGGTGGTGGAGCGGGACGGCGATACGCCGCTGCGTGTCGTCGGCACCCTGGTCGACGTCACGGCGCGCCACCAGGCAGAAGAAGATCGGCGTAACCTCGAGACCCAGCTCCAGCGAGCACAGCGGCTCGAGAGTTTGGGGCAGCTCGCCGGTGGCGTCGCCCATGATTTCAATAACCTGCTCTTGGTGATCCTGGGGCATGCGGAGCTCATCGATGACCAGCTGCGCGCGAGAAAGCTGGACAGCTCGGTGCTGATGCCGATTTTCGCTGCGGCGCAACGGGCCACCGAACTCACCCGACAACTGTTGGCCTTCGGCCGCCGCCAGCAGATCGAGCCGGTCTCGGCGAACCTCGTCGAACTCGTCGAAACACAGGTGCGGATGCTCCGACGAGTCATCCCCGAAACCGTCCACGTTACGTTCGAGGCGGAACGAGACGCGATCTGGGCAGCCGTCGATCCTGGCCAGTTCGAACAGGTCGTCCTGAACCTGTGTGTCAACGCGCGAGATGCCATGCCCGACGGTGGCACGCTGCGCATCCGCATCACCACACGCGATGTGACCGAAGCCGACCTCACCCCGGAAGACGTCGCCACCCCAGGCTCGTTCGTTGGCCTCGTGGTGGAAGACAACGGTGCAGGCATGACGGAAGCCGAAGCGGCCCGTGCCTTCGAGCCGTTCTTTACCACCAAGCCAGTCGGCGAGGGCACCGGGCTCGGCCTCGCGGTGATCGATGGCATCGTCAAGCAACACGGAGGTTTCGTTCGTTGCACCTCGGTGAAAGACCGGGGCACGACCTTTGCCGTGTACTGGCGGGCCGCCAGCCAACCCGGCGTGAGCAGCGTGAAACCACCGATCGAAGAGCTCGCCAGCGGTCGGGGACGCATCCTGCTCGCTGAGGACGAACCGCTCTTGCGCGACGTGACTTCCCGCGTGCTCACGTCTGCCGGCTACGACGTCACGGTAGCCGCCAACGGTACCGAAGCACTCCAAGTAATTTCGGCGACTTCCATCGGTTTCGATCTGCTGGTACTCGACGCCGTGATGCCAGGCGCGGGGGGCTACGAGGTGCTCCGCGGCGCACGTACCCTTTTCCCCGAGCTCCCGGTATTGTTCACCACCGGCTACGCCGGCACTGCGCTTCCGCGCGGGGTCGAGTCGGAGCCACACTTGGCCATCCTGAACAAGCCCTATCGGCGAGCAGCACTCCTACGCGTCGTCTCCGAACTGATGAGCCAGCGCTCGTAGACGCCGTGCGTGTCCACTGCTGCCTTCGCGTGCGATAGCGCACGTAACAGCGCCGCTCACGTACTTCGATCAGCGTGCGTGGCGTGCGCGCCGATCGCTCAGCCGCGCACGCACAGCACGTCGCTTGGGGGTGGTTCTTACAAGCCAGCACAATGGTTGGAGTATTACGATTTGCATACAGAGCCGGTTGCGGCACCCAGAAAACTCGGGGATAGTCTCAGCGTTGAAAGGGGGCCAAATGGCAACAGTCAAGCAACTCCTGAGCGTCAAGGGACGTACCGTTCACACGATTTTAGAAACCGCTACCGTGTTCGACGCCATCTCGAAGATGGTCAACAACAACACCGGGTCGTTGGTGGTCGTGCGTGATGGCACCCCCTGCGGCATCATCACCGAGCGTGACTATCTGCGCCGGGTCGCCCTCGAAGGGCGCGCGTCAAAGACGACCGAAGTGCGCGAAATCATGTCGAGCAAGCTCGTCTACGTCGACCCCGACACCGATGTCGAAGAGTGCATGGCACTGATGACTCACCGGCGCATCCGGCACCTGCCGGTGCTCGACGGCAGCGATCTGGCCGGGCTCGTGTCCATCGGCGACGTCGTGAAGCATCTCGCGGGCGAGCGCGAGCGCACGATACAAGAGCTCACCACCTACATCCAACGCGGCTACGCCTGACGGGGCGCGGCGCCACCGAGCTGCAAGGCGCCTTATCCCCCCCCTCGGCCGGCGCATCTCCAAAGGGCCCGGTCAAATCGACCCGGGCAATCACGCCGCTCAAAACAGCTTGGGGCGTGCCAGTGGCACGATGAATCGACTCGGTCCCAGCGAGCGGGGTTCGCTCCCCAGATCGACGTTCGGATCGATCAGGGGTTGGCTTGGCCGCCCGTTGAGTGAAACCCAGGCGCGGGCGTAGACCTTCGCATCGGGGTGCCCCTGCTCACGATAGCGGTCCTTGAGGTGCCGCGCGTAATCGTGAATCATATCGGGCTGCGTCGCCATCATGCGGTACTGCAGCGGGGTCAACTCCCGGCGCGGGTAGATCTGGAAGCGCTCTCGTGTACTTGGCATGACGACCTCGAATTCGACCTGGCCCGCCTTTTCGATGAGCATCACCCGCCAGGCAAAGCGAAAGCCCTCTTCGCTCCAGTTGACCCAGCCCGGATACAAGAAAAACCGGAGCGGCACGAGCACCTGCACGGCCAGGTGCAGCCCAGCCACGACCCAGAGCGCCCGCGGCGTGGCGCGTTCTGCGCTCCGAACAGCTAGGCTCCTGCCAGGTGCAATCCCAGTGGGCGCGCTCCCCACCGGCCCAGCGCGCTGCTGACGCACTCGTGAGAGCCAGCGCCGCGGCCAATCCGGCTCGAAGAACACCGTGGCGCCCACCAGCATGACCCAAGGGAACACGCCGATCGGAAACAGCAGCCACACCGAGACGTGAAAAAACACGGCCGCCGCGAACGCGAACGCCCGGGTCTTCCGCCACATCAACAGGGGCGCCACGCTCAAGTCATAGACTGCGCCCGCCCAGCTCATCCCGAGCGCGAACCATCTTTGCTCGACCAACGGCCCCAGCACGGGAATGTCGGTGAAGGTACCCAGCCACAGCCGCAGCGGTTCGCCCTGCCACAACCAATCGGCGTTGAGCTTGGCCGCACCTGCGTAGAAGTACACCACGAAGAGCTGGCCCCGGAGCAGCCAGTAGGTCCAGCGCGGGACGCGCTGCTCAGCCCCGCGGCGGCGCGCGTCGAACGACCACGCCGCGCCCGCTGGCAGCAGCACCAGCAAGAATGCCAGCAGCGTGACGAGGTAGTAGTGGTTCAGGTAGGCGCTTTTGTCGAGCAGCTCGGCGTAAGTGAACAAAAGGAAGAATACGAGCGCGCTCCAGCGCGTGTGGAAGCCAAGCGCCAGAGTCGCGGCAGCGAGCCCCATCGAACCGAAGTGGAGGTACAGGCCCCACAGCGGCCAAGGCCGGACCCAGTCGAAGCCGAGGTAAGTGAAGTGAAAGGCGGGGTCGGCGTAGAGTTCGCGGATCCAGCCGAGTGAGCTGAAGCGCACTACGGCGGCCAGCATCAGCACCCCGAACAGCATGCGAAAAGCAGCGAGCCCCGCCGCGTCGCAAGGGTCCTCCAAGCGGCGCTGCCAACGCGGGTGACCGCGCTCGATCGACGTGCCGCTAGTCGCCGTCGTTGTCGTTGAACCTGACATTGAGCGACAACGCCCCGATCACGTCGACCTGGATCAAACGCTGCAACCCCGCCAGGCGGTCGATGGCCTCGCGCACCAGATCTTGGTTCTCTTCGATGGCCACCGACAGCGGCAAGTTGATGCGCGCGAGCGCAGCGAGGCTGCCGTCGAGTTCGGCCCGCATACGTCCGGCCAACCGAAACCCGCGATGCTGCAAGTAGTCGTCGAGCGCGAGCACGCGCGCCGCTGGATCGCCGAAGAAGAGCAGCTCGATGCCCCGCAGGTTGTCCCGAATGTCGGAAACAGAACGGGCGCTGAAGCGCGACTCGAGCTTCTCGGGTTGCGGTGTGCCGTCGGGAGCGATGCCCGCACCCAGCTTGTCAGCCCGAATGTTCTCCACCGTGAACCCCATACGATTGACCACTTCGCTGAGCGCCATCGACAAGGTGTCGTACGTCGAGCTCCCCCGCCCTGCTTCGACGAGTTCGCGCTGGTAGTCGCCCCCCTCGGGGTCCCAGGCGTCCGCGAGCGCCTGTGACTGGGCGATCAGGTCGTCGGTTAGCACCTGCAAGTACTCGTAGCGCCGGGCACTCTCTCGAAACCCGTCGCGCGCCCCCTCGCCAAACAGCAGATACTCCACCGCCGGCAACCCCTTCGCGGCGGCACCGAGCCCGTCGGGATCGATGGTCCCAGTACCGGCGAGCACCCCATCCACCGTGTCCGGGCGCGCCGGCCAAAAGTCGATCTTCGGACCATAGCGCAGCGGTTCGTCGACGACAGGACCGAACTTGAAGACTTCGGTTTCTTTCCAGGGCCGGCGCGCCTCTCGCCAGGCATCTTGCACGCGCGACAGGTCCTCGTCGTCCGGCTCGCTCTCGAGCACCTGGCTCGCGCTGCGCAGCGCTTCCAGCTTGCTCGTGAACTCGGCGTAGTGCACCAACAAGAAATCCGTCGTCCACGAGGAGAGCAGCTCACGCCGACGGTCGGGCACCGCCTCCGGTCCACAGGCAGCCACGACCCCACCCGAAGCGAGCAGCGCGGCGAGCCAATGGCGGCGCGAGATTCTCGAAGTGGAGGCGAAGAGCGGGGAGCGCATCGGTGCAGCCACCGGCTTCAAAGCGACTCGACGAAGCGAACCAGGGCGTCACGTTCGTCGCGCGACAACCCTTTGAAGGCTTCCTTGGCGGCTTCCGCTTCCCCGCCATGCCACAGCACCGCTTCAGCGACACCGCGCGCCCGTCCATCGTGCAAGAGCCGGTCGTGGCCGTTCACCTCCAACACGCGGCCGAGCCCCCAGAGGGGAGGTGTACGCCATTCGTTGCCTTCAGCGTCGAACGAAGGGCGCTCGTCGCTGAGCTCATCCCCCATGTCGTGGAGCAACAGGTCCGTGTACGGGAAAATGACCTGTCCACCCAACTCTTCGAACTCGTGGTCGCCAGTTTCGTGCTGCGGCACGTGGCAGCCGTCGCAGCCCAATGCACCGAACAGCCGTTGCCCTTCCAGGACGACGGGGTGGTCCCACTCGGAACGTACGGGCACCGCGAGCAGGCTGCTGTAGAGCGCCACCTTGTCGAGTAGCTCATCGCTAATCTCGGGCTCACCCCCGACGATGGCCGCCTGGCACTCCGCCTCCGCCTCGGTGCAATCTTGCTGAGGGAACAGGCTGGTGGTGATGCCCATATCTCCCAAAAATGCGCCGGCGGCTTGCTGTCGAACGCTCGGCTGCTCCGCCTTCCATCCGAAACGACCCACGCTGGATGCTCCGGTCTCGGCGTCGGGTACCTGGTTGATCCTGCCCGAAATGCCATCGCCGTTGGCGTCCTTCGGATCCGCGAGTTCGTGGAGGCGAGCGTCGGGAATCGCGGCCAAGAGCCCCAGCCCGAACACGGCGGGGGCCACCCTGGGCGAGATCATGAGGTCGCTCGCGAGCTCGCCGTACTTGGGATCGAGGATCTCGAAGCGCGGTTCGAGGAGTGAGTACTCGTCGCCGTCGGCGTATTCACCGGAGTGCTCTGCGTACGACACCCGCGGGCTGCCTTCGGGATCGACGTCGTTGATGGCGAACGGTTGCAGCTGCCCGCCATATTCGGGATCGGGCACCGGCGCGTCTCCCGCTTCATCCCCCGGTACGCTCAGCCTGAGCAAGATGCCGACGAACTCAGCATCCTCTTCGAGCGGAGGACTGCCGCGACCGTCCTTGAAGTGACACGCGGAGCACGAGCGTGCGTTGAACAGGGGTCCGAGGCCGTCACGGGCCTCGGTGCTCGAGGGAGCCTGCACCCATGACTGATTGAAAAAACTGTTACCCGTATAGAAGCTGGCTGCGTGCTCTTCGGTGATGTTGCTCGCAGGTCGCGTAAACGCGCCGCTGCCGAGGAGCAGCGTGTTCGTGGTGTCGCCGCCAGGCAGACGTTGAGCCTCGTCCGGTTCCCCGCTGCTCGGCTCGGGTTGACCGCACGCGAGCACGAGCACCCCCGCGGGGAGCAACAGCCCTGCCCTGACGCGCCTGAATCGGCTGAACATCGCTGGCTTACTCCATGTTCATGACTTCGAGCCCGAGTTTGTCGAACGCTTCTTCGAGCGCGCCGTCCACCTTGTGCAACGACGTCACGAGCTTGCTGACCCGTTCGTTGCCCGCTTCGTTCTCCGGCGCGATCTCTTGGTCGAACGGGGTTTCGAGATCATTCGCGAGGTCGAGGCTCTCGTGAATCTGGTCGTCGATTTCGTCGGCCAGCGCCGCGTCCACCTCACGCACGATCGATTCCAGCGAGACGCCTTCGACCTCGTCACGGTCAGCGCGCACGTAGCGCCCCTGCCAGACGTTCAAGATCCCCTGAATGTCCTGGATCATGTCCCGATGCGTATTGTCGCTGAAGCATGAGTGCTCGTCCTCTTGCGAACCGGAATCGAGCGCAGCCTGCAGTCGCTCGCCACCCGTCTCGAAGCCGCTGAGGTTGATCATCCCGGTAAAGATGCGACCCAACGCCAGCTTCGGCTCGAGCTTCTCGAAGTCCGCCCGATAGTTGTCTTCGCCGTCCTTCCACTCGTCCACGAGGCCCTGCAAGTGCTCGACCAACAAGCCCGACACGGTGCGCAGGTAAAGCGCTCGCCGCTCCGCGTGCCCGTCGCCGTCCGCCACCACGTAGTCGGTGTAGGAACGGTTGCCAGGACCGTCGTCGCTTTGGTCTTGACCCCACAACAAGAACTCGATCGCGTGAAAACCGGTGGCGATGTTCTTTTCGCCCCCTTGTTCGTTCAGCGACATCAGTGACTCGGCGCTGATTTCCACGTCCGGGTCGTTGATGATACCGCTCGATGGATCGTCGAGCGTGTAGTCGATGTAGGCCTCGTCGAGTGGCCAAGCATTGATCATCCCCTCCGGGCCGTCGTCGGGGTTGTCGATCGGACCGTCGTAGAAACGATAGACCTCGGTCTGAAGGTAGGGCTCTCGCGCGGTGAGCCAGCTCCGCTTCGCCGCAGCCAGCGTATCTTCGCTCGGATCGTCGAGAAACGACTCGATCGCGGCATCCATGTCCTTCGCTGCATCGAGCGAGTCGGCGTAGCTCGCGTGTACGATCTCCCCATACGTGCGGATCGCCTCGCTGGATTCTGCGGGGAGCGCAGCCTCTGCTTCCGTGTCGCTCTCACTGCTACACGCCAAGGTCGCGCCCAAACCCGCCGCTACGATCAAGGCCCTGCTGAGGACCTTCGCGGATGCTCGCCGATAGTTACGCGACGCTTTGTTCTGCTGCTTCATCTACTTCTCCTGTACTTCGGGCTCGGCCCGCAACGCTTGCGCCACCAGGTACTTCACCACGAGTGGCTCGTCCGTACCCAAGTGCGCGCGCTCGCTCATCTCACTCACTTCGTGCGGCCAGCGCTCGACCGGAATGCTCTCTGGTGCGACGGGTGCATGGCAGCTCGTGCAGCGCGACAAATAGACGCTGCGCCCGTGCTCGAGCTCAGCAAGCGTGGTGCCAGGGAAGCGATCCGCGATGCGCACCACGTCCGCCTGCCGCGGTTCGGGCGCCGCGCCTGCGCCACAGGCAACCGCTCCACAGGCGAGCGCGCCAGCGAGGTAGCCGAAGCCGAGCGTCCGCCTCATAGGTCCACCCCGAACAACACGCGCACCCAAACCTTGCCCCAGGGGTCGTCGGGCTCGGCGCCTTGCCCCAGCTCGTCCCAGCGCAGGTAGGTACCGAGCGACGCGAACCCCTGCGCCGACTGCACCATCAACGTGGGTCCGCCGTAGTGATGGGTTTCGCTCGCCGCTTCGCCGTCGGCTCCACTCGCCGCGCTGGTCTCGGTCTCGTCGAAACGTCCGCGCGCCCAGTACTCGAGGCCGACGAAGAAGCTCGGCACCACTTGGTACGCCACGCCAGCGGTGGGGTTGTACAGATAACGCCACGTCTCGTCCTGAAAGTAGTACTCCTGCTCGACCCACAGGTTGGCGTGCAGGCTCAGCGGGCCGAAGCGACGCGCGAGGATCAGCTTTTCTTCGAACTCGAACTCGTTGTGGAACTCGGCCACCTCCAGATACAAACCGAGATCGATCGGCAGCTCGCCCGTGTCAGCGAAACGGAAGCGGACGCGCTGCTTCACGCCCATGAAGCGCAGCGCGGGTGTATCGGCGCTCGCCCCCTGGCGAAACACGAAGTACCACGCGGCTTCGATATGATCCGTCAGCCCGTACTCGGCTTCGGTTTCGAGGTTGTAGCGCACGCTCGTGACCGCGTCGCTGCCGGTCTCGTTCTCGCGCACGACACGCATCGGCACCATGTCGACGTACTGCTCGAGCTCCAGCGCGCCCCCGGGCAGCGTCTCGTACGGATACGTGAACGGCAACGGACGAGGGGTTGCGCTCGCAGGCACCGCGCTCAGCATCAGCGCCCCCAACAACCCGAGCCCGCTCCACACAACAGGCGTGACACGAACGCGGACCAGGTCGTCGCCAGTCAGGCGCGCTGCCAGGGCGTCGGCGCTGTCTGAGCTTTCAGAAGGGCGTTCAGGAGGGAGAGCCATGGGGCTATGTGTCGCACCCATAGCTGATAATGATATTCATTTTCAAGGTAATATGGCGCAGAACCGAAGAAAGTGCTTTAAAGAAGGCGCGCCGCTGGATGCGTTGGGACTGTAGCTGACGGTTATTGGTCCCGCATCCCCAAATGTGGTCGACGCAAACGTCGCCGCGACCCACTGTGGGTCGTTCAGGGTGCGCGCTTTTTTCGCGCGGTCGAACACTTGGGAGCTGCTGCTGTCGGTCGTGCCGACCCACTGTGGGTCGCGTGGGCGCCCAGTTGGTCGCCTGACGCGGCGGAACCGCGCACACTCGTTCCGCCTTCAGCGACGGCGATGAGAAGAATGAGGCGAAGCTGCCCCCCGCTCATCCGTAGGCTAGGCGCGGTGGCGAGCGGATGAGGCAGGTGGTAGTTCTGTTGACAGCGGATCGGGGAACTCGAAGCTGTGAGTCAGAAACGAAAGGCGCGCCGCGCGCACAGCGGGACCGCAACCAAGAAGTTACGCTCGAAGGGCAGCCGCAAGGACTCCGCAGGGCGTGTGCATCTGACGTTGCTTCGAGATCCCAAAAGCGGTCGCGAAGGTGTGGCGCTCAAGCACCCGATCTTCGAGGCGACCTGGCAGAACGAGATCACGACGGCAGCCGCCAACACCGCGCATGCGATGCTGCGAGGCGAAGCAACGCTCGAGCGTACCGTGAAACTCGCGGAGAGCGCGATGGCGGCGATGTCGCGGCTCGCGGACGGGCTCTTGGCACGAGCAGCCGCTGGCAGCGTGGCGTGCAAGGACGGCTGCGACCACTGCTGCTATCAGTCGGTCGGAGTGACGCCACCCGAGGCGCTGGCGATTGCCAATCACTTGCGACAGAACCTGGCCGCAAGCGAGTTCACGCGCATCGTGGCGCACATTTCGGCGTCACATGAACGGACTCGGGGGCTCAGCGCGGAAGAGCGCTTCTCGCCCGACTACCCCTGTCCGTTCTTGAACGAGGGGAGCTGCTCGATTTACGAGGTGCGTCCGCTCTCGTGCCGAGGCATGAACTCACTCGATGCAGACGAATGCAGCGCACGCCTGCGTCAGCCCGAGGTTCGCGCGGCGTTCATCGAAACGGGCGCAGGCGGGCGCTCGTTCATGGAGCCGATTCGTGGCTTCCATGCCGTAAGCGCTGGGATGCAGCTCGCCCTAGCAGAACTGTACGGGCTCGACATGCGCCCGCTCGAGTTGACGGCCGCTATACGACTGCTGCTGACGGCGCCCGACACGCTCGTCGGCGAGTGGTTGGCGGGCGGGCGGGCTCTCGAAGCCGCGCGTGGCGGCGACAACAGCGACGCCCCCGGGATTCAGCAGCTCACGGGCACGCTCGCGCGGAACGACACTGCGGATCGGTGAGCACCACGCAAAAGTCGGGCGTTTCTTCCGCGGAATTGCTTCTCGGTTTGAACGACGCGGTGGCCATGCGACGCTCCGCGTCCTTCAAACGCTCAGCCATGCGATCGCTTCACCAGAACCCCACCGTGGATTGCCTTTCGAAACGATTCCGTTCGCCTGCCCCCGAGGCCGGGCGCTCCAGAACGGGGCGAGGGACGCAACTCACCTACGTTGGCCTCGCGCTCTTGGCGCTCGCGTGCGGCGATTCGGGGGACGCTTCGCCCGCAGCAAGCAGCACGAGTTCGGCGAGCACGCAGGGGAGCGGCGGGTCCACGGGCGGAGCGGGCGACACGGGCTCGGCGACGGCAGCCGGCGGAGGGGGCAACGGTGGCGGGGGCGTCGAGGCGAACGGCACTGCTGGCAGCAGCGCGGGCGGCAACGGCGGGTCAGGCTCGGGCGGCAGTAACGCCGGAGGCAGTGACGCCGGAGGCAGTAACGCCGGAGGCAGTGGCGGCTCGGCGCCGACGACGGACACCGGAAGTGGGGGCAATCAGCAGCACGCCGGAGGAGCTGCGGGCGCTGCGGGAGCGCCCCCCGACTGCGATCCGTTCGAGATGCCCGAGGATTGCGTGGCAGCCAGTGACGGCCCCTTGCCAGCCGAGTTGCGCTGCACCGGGCTGTATGCCGACTGGGAAACGCGCGCGCTTCGCTGCGACGTGCGTGAGTATGCCCCAGCCTACGAACTGTGGTCCGATGCTGCGAGCAAGCACCGCTACGTCTACTTGCCGCCCGGCAGCAGCATCGACGTCACGAACCCCGAAAGCTTCGAGTACCCCGTAGGCACCCAGTTCTGGAAGGAATTCTGGCTGCCGGGAGACGAGCCAGGAGTGATTGGCGAGACGCGCCTGATGCGTAAGACCGCCTCGGGCTGGCTGTACACGAGCTACGTCTGGTCCGAGGATGGGTCCACGGCAACGCAAACGAACACTGGCGTGCTCGATCTGCACGGCACGGGGCACACGGTGCCCAGCCGGGAACAGTGCCGCGCTTGTCACGAAGGGCGCGGCGACTTCATCCTCGGCTGGGATTTCTTGATGCTGGGCCCTGGCGCAAGCGGGGTCACCCTCGAGACCCTCGTCGCCGAGGAGCGCCTGAGCGCGGCTGACGACGCCCCCTACCCCACGCCGCTCGACTGGCTGGAGCTCGAAATCCCGGGGGACTCGCTGGAGCGCGCGGGGCTCGGTTACCTGCACGCCAACTGCGGCGTCAGCTGTCACAATCGCGGGGACGAGGCAGGCGCGTCGATCACCGGGTTTTATCTCCGGCTCGATGCGGCCACGCTCGACAGCGTGCACACGACGGATGCCGTGGTCACGGGCGTCAACGTCGCACCGGGGCCAGAGGCCGAGCTCCCGCCGGGCGCTCCAGGCTCGTACTACGAGTTCCGCCCCTTGGACCCCGCTCGCAGCCTGGCCGTGGCCCGCATGAGCGTGCGCACGGAGGCAGCCATGCCGCTCTTGGGCACGAACGTCGTCGACCCCGACGGTGTTGCCGCGGTGTCGGCGTGGATCGCGAGCATGACGGTGGAACGGGGCTACCCCGCGGCCGCTCCCTAACCGCTCACCTTCCAGCCTGCTCGGGGCGCGCTCCCTCAGAGGTCCGGATTGGGCACGATCTTGCGCAGGGACTTGTGGTTGACCACCATGTACAGTTCGTCGTCGTTGCCTTCGACGATGGCGTAGAGGCGCACGAATTCCGCGTCTGTTTCCTGCGTGGGCACGAAACACGCTTCGCTCGGGTAGTTCGGGTCGCACGACTTGCGGATGATCGTGAGCGGGGAGCGATCTTCGGCAGCGGGACCGCAGTTGAAGATTGCGTTCATGCGAGCGCCGTCGAAATCGCCGAAGATCTCCGCACCGTACAGCTCGGGAATGGCACTGCCCCGGTAGACCGGTCCCCCGATCGCCGAGCGATAGTCCGCGTAGGGGCCGGTCGCCGAGCGACGTCGATCGGCGACGAAGAAGGGTTCGGTGTGCGTCGATCCATCGAGCTGCTCACGGTTCGGGCAGGTGTTCACCAAACCCTCGAACGCCGCCCACCCGAAGTTCAATCCCTGCGCTTCTGCGGGAGCGAAGCTGACTTCTTCGTAGGAACTCTGACCCACGTCCCCGATGTAGAGGTCGCCGGTCAAGCTGTCGATATTGAACCGAAATGGATTACGCAAACCGTAGTGGAGGACGCGCGGATCTGCGCCCTCGACGCCGATGAAGGGATTGCTCGCCGCCGCGTACGGAGGCTCGGCGTTCGGATCGAAACGTAGCATCTTGCCGAAGGGCGACGCCAGAGTCTGTGGGCCATCGGGCTGTGCCGCGTTGCAGCTCGCAGTACCGCCGTCGCCCGTCGCCACGTACAGCATACCGTCGGGGCCGAAACGGAGCGTGCTCGTGTTGTGCATGACCGTAAAGGTCACGCCCGCCGCTTCCTCTGCCGACGGCAATGCCAGTAAGGTCTTGGTAGGCGCAGGGTCGGCGAGATCGGGGTCGGCGCTCGAACGCTGATACTCGCGCACGAGATCCGTATCTTGATCGGGCACTCCCTCTGCACTCGGGATGATCGCAACGTAGAACTTGCCGCTCGTTCTGTAGTCGGGGGCGAACTCGAGGCCTACCAGGCCCCGGTCGTCGTAGGTCACGGCGACGTTGAACGGGTAGGCTCCGATGAAGATTTCGTCGACCAGATCCAGGAAAGGCTCATCCAAGATCTTCCCATCGCGGTAGATGTAGATGAGACCGACTTGGTCGACCAGGTACCAGTCGTCGGAACCCGGCGGCTGACGCGCATCGATCAGGCGTTCGAAGCGCTCGTCCTCGACGACCAGCTCCAGCCCGAGCTGATCGACTTCCGGGGCTTCGAGGGGACTGCACTCGGTCACAGTGCCGCCGCCGACACCACCCCCACCGCCGACGCCACCCACACCTCCGGTTTCGGTGCCGCCAGTGCCGCCAGTGCCGCCGGTGTCCGCGCCAGCCGCGCCACCGGTTTCAGTGCCCCCCGTGCCAAGGCCACCCGTGCCAGCGCCCGCGGCACCGCCGGTGCCATCGCTACCTCCAACGCCGCCGCTCGCTGAACCGCCTGACCCAGCGCCACCAGTTTCGTTGCCGGTTCCTCCCGCGGAGTCGCTGCCGCCGCTGCTGCCCGCGACTCCGCCAACGCCCTGCGCGCCGCCGCTCTCGGAACCACCGCTCGCAGTCCCGCCTGAGCCCCCGCTTTCCGAGCCGCCGTTCGCAGTGCCGCCGTTCGCAGTGCCGCCGTTCGCAGTGCCGCCGTTCGCAGTGCCGCTCGAACCCGCGCTCCCCGCTGCACTCCCACCAGCACCACCGCTCGCTGTGAGCTCACCCTCATCGAGTGCCTCCTTGTCATCCTCTCCGTCACCACAGCCGGCGAGCACCGAAAAACCCAACAGCAGGCATGAAAACGCAAGAGTTCGCATGTGAGACACTGTAGGAGAGTTCCCAGGGACCGTCTACACACACCGCAAAGCGTCTCAGGGAAAAGCGAGTCCGAGCACGAAGCGCTCCCAACGCCTTTGAAAAGCGACCATGTCGCGCTCCTCGAGCACCCGTTCGAGCGCGCGATAGCCGGAGGCGTCCTCCGCCACATGCGTCACAAAGTCCCGATAATAGCGAGTGAGCAGGCCTCGCTCCTGAAGGTAATACAGCAGGTAGCGTGCCTGAGCGTAGTTGGTGCCCGGATCGAGCTCGTAGAATTCGTGCGTGCTCGTGTGGGTGAGCGCCTGAAACGACGGCAACCGACGCGCCAAGATGGCCTGTTGCAGACCCTCGAGGCGCCAGTTGGTCAGGCCCACGATCTGGCCGTCACGTTCGGCGGACTGTTCGTACAGCGAGCCGAGCCCTTCGTTGAACCACGCCGGACAGTTGGGGAAATTCGCTTCGATGTAGGGGTGCACGATTTCGTGCACGAGTGTGCCGCCACCCGTCCCGATGTTCATCACGAGCGCGCGATCGTCTCGCGAGTAGTAACCGAACGGCGTGGTTGGCTGGGCTCCGAACAGCCGGGTCGCGTGATGCTCATAGCTGTCGGCATCCTTGAACAGCCAGACATCCAGCACCTCGCTCGGGTCCTTGGCGAAGTACTGCTGCTTCAGGTGCCCCACGGCCCACGCGACGGTGTGGTCGGCCCAGTGCTTCACAGCGCCGGGCGCAGCGTCCCCGATCACGACGAAGGGGGGCGCGACGGCGACCGAAAAGTCGGCGGCGAGCCAGCCACGCTGCCGCAAAGCTTGGACGTGTTCGGCGAAGCGGTCGTTCGGGGCTGGAGGCGCATCGGCTGAAGCTGCCACCGCGCTTTGGTCGGCTGACGGGTGCCCTTGGTCGCCGCTCTCGAGCGGCGGCGGGGTTCGCTGGCACGCGAGCACCAGCATCAGTGCCGCTACCCCAAAGAACGACCTGCCCATGGGCCATTGGACACCGGTCTCGATCCACGGATTGGGTGCGGGGCGGCGCGTTCGGAACTATTCCGGGGTCCCGCACATGGCCCAGGCGAACAGCTCGTCGATCTCCTCGATCGTCAGCGTGAACCCTGAGCCCGAAGGCGGCATGTTGCCCCAGTAGACCTCGGTTGCCGCGCGTTCGGCATGGGCTTTTGCGGAATCGTAGTCGTCGAAGTTGATCTTCGACGGCGCATTGTGCCGCTGGGATCCGCTCAAGGACGAGTCATGACAGCGGGTGCAGACCTTGGAAAAGGCGTCGACCTCGTCGAAACGCGGCACATCCTCGGAGTCCGAGGGACAGTCCACCTCGGGGGGGCCCCCTTCGATCGTGCCAGCGTCGTCGCCGCACGCGCACACGCCGGCGCACGCCAACAATCCCAACAAACCCGACAAGTTTCGACGCGAAAGGCCCATGAGGAGGTTACCGTGGACCGTAGGCTCCCCGCCCGACTCGGTCAAGGGGCGCGCGGTCGCAGCCCCAAAGCCTGGGTGACCTCGTCGCAGGACATGCCGCCGTGCGCCGAAACACCACCGCCGGACGCGGGTCACGCCACGAGTTGGTGCTCCACCTCCTTCGCCACCCGCAAGGCGTTGGCCATGATGGTGAGGGCAGGATTCACCGCCGAACTCGACACGAAGAAGCTCGCATCCGCAATGTACAGATTGTCCAGGTCGTGAGCCCGACAGTTCCGGTCGAGCACGGAGCGCTTCGGGTCGTCGCCGAAGCGGAGCGTTCCGCACTGGTGAGCGGTGCCCGCCAATGGGATGCGCTTGTCGAGCTTCAAGCCGAAGGGGAGCAGCTCTGAAACGAGCTCTTTCAGCTTTTTGACGAGACGCACGTGTGCTTCGAGATTGTTGGGTACGTAGCTGAGCTTCAGCTGGCCTCCGGCGCTCAGCTCCACGCGATTGGCTGGGTCGGGCAAGTCTTCGCTGGTGAGCCAGAAATCGAAGGAATGGCGCGCCATGGTGTTCAAGAGGCAGGTGGGGACGAGGGGACCTGCACCGGTCTTCATGGTGGTGCCGTCCATCTTGCCGAGGAGCGAGATGTGCCCGAGCGGTCGGTCCGAATCTGGCGCGCCGAAATAGTAGTCGTTCAAGCCCATGGTCTTCTGGAACGAGGTTGGGTTCGGTCGTGACGTGATGCAGAGCAGACCCGTGTTGTTGTGCGCCATGTAGTGGCGGCCCACCGCGCCCGACGAATTGGCGAGCCCAGCGGGATGCTTTTCGTCCGCGGAGCGCAAGAGCAAGGCCGCCGAGTTGATGGCCCCCGCCGCGAGCACGACGACATCCGCGCAGTACTGCTCGCGCTGGCCCGCTCGTTCCACCACGACCTTTCGCACGCTGCGACCGCTCGCATCGGTTTCGAGACGAGACACCAAAGCGCCCGTGAGCAGCGTGACGTTGGGAAACTCGAGCGCGTGTTTGATGCCGATAACGTGGGCATCGGACTTCCCGTCGACGAGACACGGATAGCCGTCGCAGGTGTTGCAGCGAATACAGGTGCTGGTGTTTGCGTCTTTCTCGTTCAGATCGATGCCGATCGGCATTGGAAAGGGGTGGTGGCCGTTCTTCTGCATGGCTTCGCAGAGCTCGAGGATCGCCGGCTCGTGGCTCACCGCGGGGTAGGCGTAGTCAGCACTCGATCGACCTTCGGTGGGGTCGATACCGTGCTGCCCGTGGACCTTGTACATGTGTTCGGCGGCGACGTAGTAGGGCTCGAGCTCGGCGTAGTCGACGGGCCATGCGGGCGACACGCCACCATGGTGCAAGAGCTCACCAAAGTCTTCGCGGCGCATGCGAATCAGCGCGGCGCCGTAGAACTTGGTGTTACCCCCGACCCAGTAGTGAATGCTCGGGTGAAACTCGCGCCCGCGCCGATCGAGCCAGGTTTCCTGGGCCTTGTAGCGCCCGAGACGGTTCACGGCGTGAGAATCCCAATTCTGCTTTTCACGCGGCAAGAACTCGCCGCGCTCGAGAATCAGGATGCGCTTCCCGGTCGGCGCGAGGGCCCGAGCCATGGTACCGCCGCCCGCCCCCGTGCCAATGATGATGACATCGTAGTTGGTCGTATCCATGGAAGGCCGTACGTCGGACGGCGCCAAACGTTACTCCGAACTTCGTCGGTAACCGAAGCGGTCGACCTGCGTAGGCAAACAGGGTGGTGGATCCATCCACGAATCACCCGAGGAGCCCAGTCATGGTCGACTACTTTGCACAAGCCCGGAACAACATCCACGAATCGGCAGCGCCGGTGTGCCCCGTCGTCAAGAGCCTCGCGGGTCAAGTCGCGCTGGTCACCGGCGCAAACTCGGGGATCGGGCGGGCCATTGCAGTCGCGCTCGGCAAGGCCGGTGCCCACGTCGTCGTCAACTACGTCTCGCGGGAAGACGCCGCGATAGAGACCCTCGACGAGCTCCGAAGCTGCGGCTCGAAGGGCAGTGTATTTCGGGCAGACGTCAGCAACGAAGCCGAAGTACGCGCGATGTTCCAACACGTTCAACGGGAATTCGGCGGCCTGCACATCCTGGTCAACAACGCTGGCCTCCAGCAAGATGCGCCCTTCCACGAGATGACGGTCGCCGCGTGGGACACCGTCATGAACGTGAACCTGAAGGGCCAGTTTCTCTGCACGCGCGAGGCCGTTCGACTGTTCATGAGTCAAGGCGTCGACCGAACCGTCTCCGTTTCCGCTGGCAAGATCATCTGCATCAGCTCCGTTCACGACGTCATCCCGTGGGCCGGGCACGTGAACTATGCGGCATCGAAGGGCGGCGTCATGCTGATGATGAAGAGCGTCGCCCAAGAAGTGGCTCCGCTTGGGATCCGTGTGAACAGCATCTGCCCCGGAGCGATTCGGACGCCGATCAACGTAGACGCCTGGAACAGTCCCGCGGCCTACAACGAGCTGATGAAGCTGATTCCTCGTAAGAGAATCGGCGAACCGGTCGAACTGGGGCGCGCCGCCGTATGGCTCGCGTCCGACGATTCGGATTACATCACGGGCGCGTCCATCTACGTCGATGGCGGCATGACCCTGTATCCAGGCTTCGAAACCGGCGGTTAACCCGCCCAGGCTGCCAAGAGCGCTTGGTCGAAAGCCGGATCGTGAGCTAGTTTTGCGGGCCAGGTGAGCACGCCGTTCCCGCTACTTCCCGGGTACCGGATCACGGAAGAGCTGATTCGCTCGACCGCGTGTGTGCTGTTTCGCGGGATCGAGGCTGCGGATGGATCCGCCGTGCTACTCAAGCGGCCGGCGCGCGTACCATTGACCCCCTGGGGGCTCGCGGCGCTGCGACGCGAGTACGACCTATTGGGCGAGGTCGCAGTTGACGCGCTGCCGAGCCGCGTCGAACTCGTGCCGCCCTACTTGGTGTTGGCCGACGCCGGCTACCATCCGCTGAGCCGCGTCGTCACGCCGGGAACCGCCTCCGTCGAGCAGTGCCTCGCCGTCACGCGCGCACTCGTGCTCGCCCTCGGCGCACTCCACGCGAGTGATCTGGTACACCGCGGCCTCAGACTGGACACCGTCCTGATGCGCGCGGACCTGGAGTGTGTTCAGCTCGTCGACTCGAGCACCATCTCCCGCATGAGAGCGACCGAAAGCGCGATCTCGCGCGGCGGTTCGGCTGCAAATGAGGTCGTATCGCCCGAGCAGACCGGGCTAGTGAACCGCACGGTCGATTACCGCGCTGACTTCTATGCGCTCGGTCTCGTCGTCTACGAGCTGTTGACGGGGCACCCGCCGTTCGAAACTTCTGACCCGCAAGAGCTCGTGCACTGGCACATCGCGCGGGCCCCGGTGGCGCCCCAGATGCTGTCGTCGCGCATCCCCCACGCGCTGTCCGACATCGTGCTCAAGCTGCTCGCGAAGATGCCCGAAGACCGCTATCAGAGCGTCGGAGGCCTGCTCGCGGACCTCGAGCGCTGCGCCGCCTTGTCGCAGCAGCACGACTTCAACTCCACATTCCCACTCGGAACCCGCGAAGCAGCGCGGCAGCTTTCGATCCCACCAAAGCTGTACGGGCGCGCTCGCGAACTCGAGCAGCTCTTCGAGGCCTTCGATCAGGCTGCCTCGGGCAGTGCGCGCTTTCTGTTCATCTCCGGCCCGGCGGGCGTGGGCAAGACGTCCGTGGCTCGCGAGCTCGAGCCGCGACTCGCCGCGCGCGGCGGACGGCTCGTCACCGGCAAGTTCGATCGGATCGACCGAAGCACCCCCTACTCTGCGCTTGCACGCGCGCTGGGAGACTTGTGCGGACAGTTGGGCGCCGAGCAGGACCAAACGCGCGCACGCACGGTCGAGCGGCTCCGAACGCGGCTCGGCACGCAGGTGCACGTCCTGGTGAGTTTGGTGCCCGAACTCGGTGTACTGCTCGGCGAACGTCGCGGGGCGCCCGCAGCGGGGGTCCTCGAGACGCAGAACCGGCTCGTGGCGGCCTTCGAGAGCCTGCTCGGTGCCGTAGCCACGAGCGACACCCCCTTGGTCGTGTTCCTCGACGACCTGCAATGGGCCGACATGGCCACCTTGCGCTTGCTCACGAGCACGCTCACGAGCCAGCCCGAACTACCCGTACTCTGGCTCGCTGCGTTTCGTGACGACGAGGTACACGCCAGTCACCCCGTCTCACGCTTCCTGGCCGATCTGCGCGGCTGTGAGGCGCCCACGTCGCACCTGATGCTGGCGCCGCTCGGGCTCTCCCAGCTCAGCGAGTTCCTGGAGGCTGCGCTCGGCCAATCCAGAAATCGGCTGACCCAGCTCGCAGAACTCGTTCAGCAGAAGACCAACGGTAACCCGTTCTTCGTGGTTCAGTTGTTGAAGGCGTTGGAAGGCCAGCAGCTCTTGCGCTTCGACGAGGTCGAGCAGGCCTGGACGTACGATCTCGCGCGGGTCGAAGCTGCCGGTATCACCAGCGACGTGCTCGACTTGATGACTCGAAAACTCGGCCACCTGCTGCCAACGACGCGGCGTGCGCTGACCATCGCAGCCTGCATTGGCAGCAGGTTCAATCTCGACACCCTCGCGATGCTTCGGGGCGACTCGCGCCGTGCCGCCGCCGACGACCTGTGGGAAGCGATGCGAGAAGGCCTGATCATCGCGGAGCGCCCTGACTACGAAGTGCTGGTCGCCGCCGCGGTTCCAGGCCTGGAGCCGGTGTGGTGTCGATTCCTGCACGACCGCGTGCAGCAAGCTGCGCACGACTGGATGCCCGCGCAGGAACGCGCCGAGCTTCGCCTCGAGCTCGGGCGGTCGCTGCTCACCGCCAGCGGCGATTCCCCAGAGATGCTGTTCGACATCGTCGGACACCTGAACCAAGTCCACCATCTCATCGAGGACGAAGGCGAGCGACAACGCCTGGCGACGCTGAACCTGGCGGCGGGGCGCCGGGCGCGAGCGGCGGCAGCCGTGCAACAAGCGCTGGAACTGTTCGAGGCCGGAGAACGACTCGTCGCCAATCACGGGCCGAGCGACCTCGGCTGGGCGCTCACGATCGAGGCCGCTGAATGCGAATTCATTTGCGGCTCGAGCGACGCCGCCGAGGGGCGCTTGACGCGCGTGCTCGAAGGCGATGCTTCGGATGCGCGCCGGGTGCAGGCGCTGACAGTCCGCATCGGGCGCTACGAAAACGTAGGCCGGTTCGAAGATGCCGTGAACGCAGGCCTCGAAGCGCTCTCGCGACTCGGGTGCCCGATCCCACGCGCAGTCGACACCAGGCAGATCTTGCTCGACGAAGAAAACGCTACCATCGAACGCCTGCTCGCCGCCTGCCCCGTCGAGTCGTTGCCCGAGCTACCCGAGATTCAGGACGAACGTTCGAAGCTCCGCGCCCAGCTGATGCTGTCGCTGTGGCCGTCGGCATTCCTGTTGAACAGCCAGCATCTGACAGCCTTGCTTTCGGCGATGCTCGTCCGCATCACGCTCGAGCAAGGGCAGTCGGACGCATCGGCGCTGGGCTTCATCACCTACGCCATTTTCTTCAACGAGCGGCACGGAGAGTTCGCGCGCGGCAACCAGCTGGGAAGCGTGGGTCTGGCGCTCGGCGAACGCTGCTCGGATCCTTTCATGCGGGTCAAGGTGCAGCACCTGTACGCGAGCTTCCTCGCCTCGTGGTCCGAGCCGTTCGCGCGCACCGAGGCGCGCGGACTGACCGCCCATCGTGCCGCACTCGAGCTCGGCGATTTTACCCACGCAGCACGCGCTGCCTTCATGAGCCACTGGTACGCCTTCTTCGGAGACTCGAGGCTCACCCGCTTCGAGGAGCGAGCCCGAGAGGCGCTCGTCTTCCTGAAGCGCGTGCGCCACGAGATGATCGAACGCGCGCTCGAAGTGCTGCTGACGTGGGCGCGGGTACTGCGCGGTTCGACCCACTCGCCCAAGTCGCTCTGCGACGACGGGGACCAGCGCTTCGAATCGCTGCGGCAGGCGCCGGTGCTTTGGGGCTTCCTCTCAGTAGCACAGCTACACCTCAGCTTGTCGTTCGGTGATGACGAGCGCGCTTGGGAATGGGCAGAACAGGCCGAACGTGCGCTCGCGGGCTCCGCCCGCACCGTGTGGCACAGTCACCTCGATCTGTTTCGTGGCCTGCTCATCTGCCGGCGCGAAGGTCGGGGCGCTCGGGATCGGGTGCAACCACTCTTGGCGCGCTTGGCAGCACAAGCCGCAGCGTGCCCGAGCAACTACGCCCATCATCATCGACTGTTGTTGGCGGCTGCTGCCAGCGCCGAGGGTGACTTCGACGGCGCTCGCGATGCTTACTTCGCCGCGACCTCATTGGCTAGCGCGAGCGGCCAATTCGGCACACGCGCGCTCACGCACGAATGGGCCTTGGTTTTCTTTATTGCGAGGGGAGAAACCCTCCAGGCCCGCGAGCAGCTAGAGGCCACCCTCGAGTGCTATGAAGCTTGGGGAGCGACCGCCAAGGTCAGCGCGCTTTCGCTGCAACATCAGGCGCTGCTCGAAACTCGAGGACAGCCCAGCGCCGCCCGCGTGCAGGACTTCGATGCCCTGAGCGCGCTGAAAGCCGCCCAGGCGATCGCCGCCGAGCTCGAACTCGACAAACTCCTGCCGCGCTTGATGCGCATCGTGATCGAGAACGCTGGCGCCGAACGCGGCGTCTTGATCGATGTGCGCGGTGCCGAACCGGAGGTCCTCGCCGAAGGCGTGGTGGCGCGCGAAGCCAGCGCGGTCTCGCCGCCAGAACCGCTCGCCGCACGCCGCGATGTGCCGCAAGCCCTGGTGCGCCGGGTGCTGGCCAGTCGCGAGGCTCTCTTGGTCGCCGACGCCACGCGCGACGAAGCCCTGAAGCAGGACGGCTATGTCTTACGCGCGGCACCGCGCGCGATCCTGTGCCTGCCGCTGCTGCGGCAAGGGTCGTTGCTCGGTGTTTTGTATCTGGAAAATACCCTCTCCGCAGACGTCTTCAGTCCCGGTCGTCTAGAGGTCGTGCGTGCCCTCGCCGCGCAGGCGGCCATCTCGCTCGAAAACGCTCGGCTCTACACCGCCACGAAGCAGGAGGTCGCGCGCCGCGCCGAAGCCGAGGATGCGCTGAAGCGCGCGCTCGCAGATCTGCATCGCCTGCAGCACCGGCTGGTCGCCGAAAACGTCTACCTGAACGAAGAGATTCAGACGCAGCAGAACTTCCGTGAGATCGTCGGGCAGAGCCCAGCGCTCTTGGACGCGCTGGCGAAGGTCGAGCGCGTGGCAGCCACGGACTCGACCGTGCTGATTCATGGCGAGACTGGAACCGGCAAGGAGCTGATCGCTCGCGCCATCCACGAATCGAGCAAACGCAGCCGGCGCACGCTGGTGAAGGTCAATTGTGCCGCATTGGCCAGCACACTGTTCGAGAGCGAACTGTTCGGGCACGTGAAGGGCGCGTTCACCGGAGCACTTCAGAAGCGGGTCGGCCGCTTCGAACTCGCCGACGGCGGCACGATCTTCTTGGACGAGGTGGGTGAGCTACCGCTCGAGGTACAGACGAAATTGCTCCGGGTACTGCAAGAGCGCGAGTTCGAGCCGGTCGGCAGCAGTCAGACCCGCCGGGTCGACGTGCGCATCGTCGCGGCGACCAATCGGAACCTGAACGAGGCCGTAGCGCGTCAGGTGTTTCGCGCTGACCTACTCTATCGCCTGAACGTGTTTCCGATCCGAGTGCCGCCGCTGCGAGAACGCGCGGAAGACGTGCGGCAGCTGGCAGCACTGTTCCTCGAGCGGCAAGCCGCGCGACTCGGCAAGGACCTCGAGAGCTTCTCTGGCGCCGATCTCGAGCGACTGGAGCGCTACCCCTGGCCGGGCAACGTGCGAGAGCTCGAGAACGTCGTGGAACGCGCGGCTATTCTGGCCCACGGGCGCACGCCACGGCTCGATGCGCACTTCGCCGAGCTGACGGAAGCGCCAGCTGCACCAGCATCAGAGCCTGAGGTCGTCCAACGAACGAGCCCGGCTGCGCCAGTCGTGGCGCCTGCAGCGGCTCTGCCCGCAGCAACTCCGCGGAGCCTCTCCGAGGTCGAACGCCAACACATCGTGCGGACGCTGGAGCTCACCTCTTGGGTCGTGGAAGGAGCCGGTGGCGCTGCGATGGTGCTCGGCATGCATCCCAATACGCTGCGCAGCCGCATGAAGAAGCTCGGGATCGTTCGCAGCGCCAAGCGCTAGCCGGAGCTTGTTCGCCGGATGCCGCTGAAGCAGCCAGCCCGCATCCACTGCGAGAACGCTTGCTGGATCATGCTCTCGGTCTCGACGGCGTCAGCGTCTGGGGCACTCGAGCTCATGCTAGCGAGGGCCGCTGCCAACGGCTCGCCGGCCACGAGCCGAGCAAACAGCGGGGCGAGCTCGGGGCGCAGTTCGATCCGCCACACGTCGATGCCGTCGCGACACACCACCACCCAGCTCGGCGCTGGGCTGGGCGGGGGCGGCGCCCGATCGTCGCGAAACGCCTGCAGGAAGCCATTGACGGGATACCGTGTCGCCACCAACGTCAGCGTCGGGCTCGGAAGCAGGCTCGCGCTGTCCCAGTCGGCGGGCGTGAGCGCTGCGAGCTCGGCGGGCGCGAGCTTGCGGGCATCGCTCTGGTGCACGGCTGTCACCAGCGCCCACTCGAGCTGTGCTAGCTCCGACGCCAGCGACGCGTGCTCTGGAGCGTGCTGCAAACAGTACTCGGCGAAGCGAGCCCCGTAGTCGTTCAGGGTGACGCCGGGGGGAACCTCGTGGATGTATTCGCGACAGAGACCCGCGAACGCAGCGTGTCCGAGCAGGTACTGCGTTGCGGGGTAGTCGTCCGCGAGACACTCGACCAGCCGCGCACGATAAGCGCTGCGATAGATCGCGACGCGCCTCAGAGCTCCGAGCCCGTTGGCCGCGATCAGCTCAGAGAGTTGCGCGGCTGCACCGCTCTGCCCAGACTCGTCCGCGATGGTGACGGCATCGAACAAGAGCTGCTGCGTGTCACGCAGACCGAACGGCAAGCTGTCGACGGACCCGGTCATGGGCGAGCTCCCTGGGCGACGTTGCTACCAGAAGTCGGGGCACGCGCAGCGTCGATGAAGCGACGAGCCTTCAGCACGTCGCGATGGACCACCTCGAAGCTCGGGATCTCGCTGTCCCACTCCAGTAGCACCGACGCGTCGGCACCCAGTCGGAATGCTTCTGCCAGGAGGCGCCACACCGGATCGGGCACCGGACCGACATGCGTATCTGCCAAATAGCCGTCTGCCTGGGAGTGGCCCGCCACATGAAACTGCACCACGCGATCGAGCGGGATCCGGCGCAAACACGCGTACGGATCGAAACCGTGATTGCTGGCGTTGACGAATAGGTTGTTCACGTCCAAGAGCAAGGCACAATCAGCCTCCTCGGCGAGTGCGGCGATGAAGTCTCCCTCCGAAAGCTCGGGGGCTCCGCTAGAAAGCCGCAGGTAGGTGGACGGGTTCTCGAGAAGCAGCGGTGCCCCGAGCACGTCTTGCACCTGACGCACGCGCGCTGCCATGTGTCTCACGCTGGCGTCCGTCATGGGCATCGGATAGAGGTCGTGCCCGAAGCGACCGTGCACGCCGGTCCAAGCCATGTGGTCCGAGACCCAGCGCGCACCCGAGCGGTCCCTGAGCGCCTTCAACTGGTTCAGGTAGTTCCGGTCGAGCGGATCGGTAGAACCGATCGAAAGACCAACTCCGTGGAGCACGACGGGATACCGCTCCGCGACGCGATCGAGATAGTAGAGCGGGCGCCCTTCGGTATTCATGTAGTTGTCCGAGAGCACCTCGAACCAGTCGACGTCCGGTCGTTCGTCGAGGATGTGTGCGTAGTGCGCGGTTCTTAGACCCACGCCCAAGCCAAGATTCGGCAGTTCGAAGCCAGCATGTTTCATGAGATCTCCGGGGGAGCGAGATCAGCCTGGCGACGGGAGCCCCCGTCACCAGGCCTCGGCTCGCTTCAAGGCATTTCAGCCCTTGCAGCCGCCTTGCCCTTTGCAGGCGTTGTGTCCCTTGCATTCGTGCTTGTCGGTCTTACACCCGCCCTGGCCCTTACAGGCATTCTGGCCCTTACAGGCGTGTTTGCCGAGGCTTACCGCGTTGTCTTTCGCGGCGGTCTGGGACTGGTGGGCGGCGGCGGGGAGCGCGGCGCCCAGTACGAGCCCAGAAACCGCAGCGATGAGGAGTGTGTTTTTCATGAGTATGTTTCCTTTTTGTTTTCTTGGTCGAGTTGAGTTCAAGAGCTGCCGGGCCCAGTCTGGGCCGGCGCGTCACGTCGTACTGGTCACGAGCTCGCTCGGGGCAGCGTCTCGAGCACCGGGGGCGCGCTGGCGCACGATCCAGTGGTCGAGCGAGAGCGGGCCCGGACCACCTACTACGAGCCCCACACACAGCGCGATGTACAGGAACTCCACGGTCCCGAACAGGCCCGAGAGACCGTCGAGGTCGGGCCAGATCGCGGTGAGCAGCGCCACCACCATCGTTCCGATCAGCGGGACCGCCGCCACGCGCGTCAGCAGACCGAGAAGCAAGAGCGCGCCACAGCCGAACTCGATGCAGGAAACGAACGTGGCGTGGAAGGCCGGCGCTGGGATCGCCAGCGAACTGAAGAACTCCGTGACCCGCTCCAGATTGTGCAGCTTGCCCCACCCCGTTGTCAGGAACGCGTATCCCACTGTCAGACGCGCAAGCGTGGCTGGCACGAACTTGAGCTTGGTTTCGAAAACCGCGACTATGCGCTGAGCGCGGCGCAACGAATGCATGGCACGCATGGTGTCTCCTTCGCCGAGTGCGGCGTGGTTGGTGGGGATCGCGCGCGGCCGACCTCTCGTCACGCCGTCGATCCTCACCACCACATACGCGTCCCCTCGACGCCGGTTACTCGCCAGCGACGGTTTTCGCGGAAGGGGCGTCCGGGCACCAAGGAGTAAGGTGGCGTCGAGCGCTCTGCCTACGACAGTTCGTGGTCAGCCACGCGCGTGGTGGGCGCCAGCTACGAGATTTCGTGGGCCCAAGACCGGGGCTCGCCGAACCTTCAAAAAAAACCGTGCAATTCTAAATA
>Ga0315910_10000667_pt1 | contig 33400 bp, 23 predicted proteins | sample EdamamesoilMG_FD_204470 | JGI IMG/M metagenome (GOLD analysis project Ga0315910, IMG submission 204470) | Garden soil microbial communities collected in Santa Monica, California, United States - Edamame soil | ecosystem: Environmental > Terrestrial > Soil > Garden | place: USA: California... | reverse complement strand
TATCGGCTTTACCTTCTTCAATTTCGCGTACTTCGTTACGGATTTCAATCAGCGCATCCACAAAGCGATCGAGTTCTTCTTTTGGTTCGCTTTCGGTTGGTTCGATCATCAACGTACCTGCAACCGGGAAAGAAACAGTTGGCGCGTGAAATCCATAATCCATTAACCGTTTGGCGATGTCTTCTACTTCAATACCCGCTTTCTTGAAATCACGGCAATCCACAATCATTTCGTGCGCGCATCGTCCGTTGGTGCCGGTGTACAAAATTTTGTAATGGTCAGCCAATCTGTCTTTAATGTAGTTCGCATTGAGTATCGCATACTTCGTGGCATTTGTTAGACCCTCGCCACCCATCATCGCAATGTAGGCGTAAGAGATGGTAAGAATACTGGCACTTCCCCAAGGCGCCGCTGATACGGCATGAATCGCCTTTTCTCCACCGGTCTTTACCACAGCATGACCGGGCAAGTATGGTTTCAGTTTATCGTTACAGCAGATCGGTCCCATGCCAGGACCACCTCCACCGTGTGGAATACAAAATGTTTTATGAAGATTCAAGTGACACACATCGGCACCTATGTTGGCCGGTGAAGTTAACCCTACCTGCGCGTTCATGTTCGCCCCATCCATGTACACCAGGCCACCGTTTTTATGAATGGTTTCACAGATTTCAGTAATCGTTTCTTCAAACACACCGTGGGTGGATGGATACGTTACCATTAAACATGAAAGTCTGTCTTTATACTGTTCTGCTTTTGCTTTCAGATCGGCTACATCGATTTTTCCATCAGCGTCTGATTTTACTACTACTACCTCCATGCCAGCCATCACGGCACTGGCCGGATTTGTTCCGTGTGCAGAAGCCGGGATCAACGCGATGTCGCGATGGTGATCGCCACGATCCTGATGGTATGCGCGGATAACCATCAAACCAGCATACTCTCCTTGTGCCCCACTGTTGGGTTGCAGCGATACTCCGGTAAAGCCAGTGATTTCCTTCAGCCAGTTTTCAAGATTAGTGGTGAGTTCAGCATAACCTTGTGCCTGATCGGCCGGGGCAAAAGGATGTATGTTCCCCAACTCAGGCCACGTTACAGGAATCATCTCGGCTGTTGCGTTCAGTTTCATTGTACACGAACCCAGTGAAATCATCGAATGTACCATCGACAAATCTTTGTTCTCCAACCGCTTGATGTAGCGCAGCATTTCATGTTCGGAATGATGCGTGTTGAAAACCGGGTGCGTCAAGTACGTTGATTTCCTTACCAGCGATGCAGGCCAGGTTATTTGTTGCCCGTTGGAAGAAACGTTACTTGATTTTTTACTTTCTGCCGCAGCAAAAATCTCTACAATGGTTTGCACATCTTCTGATGATGTGGTCTCATCGATAGAAATCCCAACATGATTATCAGCGAAATACTTGAAGTTGATTTCTTTCTTCAGTGCTTCACGTTCAACTGCTTTCTTGTCGGCAACAGATACCTTCAGGGTATCGAAGTAATTTTCATTAACCTGCTTTACACCAAGCGATTTCAATCCGGCATCAAGCGACTTGGCCAGGCCATGGATACGCGCTGCAATTTTCTTCAATCCATCGGGTCCATGATACACGGCATACATACCGGCCATTACTGACAATAATACTTGTGCCGTACAGATGTTGGAAGTTGCTTTCTCTCTGCGAATATGTTGCTCGCGTGTTTGCAGTGCCATGCGATATCCCGGATTACCCGAAGCGTCTAATGACGCTCCAATGATTCTTCCCGGCATCTGGCGCTTGAATTCATCCTTGGTAGCGAAGAAGGCTGCATGTGGTCCGCCAAATCCCATCGGCACACCAAAACGTTGTGACGATCCTACTACTACATCGGCACCCATCTCGCCTGGTGATTTCATCAGTAACAAACTCATCAGGTCTGCACCCATTACTACAAATACCTCCTTCTCGTGTGCTGACGAAGCAAATGAAGTATAGTCTTTAATTGCCCCGTTGTTATCAGGATTCTGAATATAGACAGCAAACAGGCCGGGGTCAGTAATATCAAGTGTGTTCACATCGCCAATCACCAGTTCAACACCAATTGGTGTGGATCGTGTTTTCAGCAAGTCGATAGTTTGAGGAAAGGTATTCTGATCAACAAAGAATTTCGTTGCCGATTTTTTTGAAGGCTTTCGTGAGGCTAACAACAAGTGCATGGCTTCAGCTGCAGCTGTACCTTCATCGAGTAATGACGCATTGGCAATCTGCATCCCGGTAAGATCAATCACCATCGTTTGATAGTTGATCAATGCCTCCAAACGCCCTTGGGCGATCTCTGCCTGGTAAGGCGTGTAAGCCGTGTACCACCCCGGATTTTCTAAAATATTCCGGAGGATAACACCAGGAGTAATGGTATTGTAGTATCCGGTTCCAATAAACGATTTATAAACTTTATTTTTAGCCGCTAATGTTTTGAACGCTTTTAAAAACTGATACTCTGATTGTGCAGCTGGCAGGTTTAACGGTTTCTTTAACCGAATGCCAGTCGGAACTGTCTGTGCAATCAGGTCATCAATCGATTTAACCTTAATTACTTTCAACATCTCTTCTACCTGATGTGCATCAGGCCCAATGTGGCGGCTTTCAAACTTCTCGGAGTATTGCGAGTCTATATTCATTTGAGTTATTGATTTTCAGTATGTTAGGTTAATGAAAAAAGTCCAAACGGATGTAAGGGCACAAAGGTAATGAAGTCGGGTAGAGTCCAAAAGTCGGGGCGTTCGAAAAGTAGGAAAGTTTTATACAAAGGCTAAAAATCCCAAGTCCAAAAGAAGAAGCCTGGCGCAGGTCGAAACGCAAGACTTCCGTTCTCCTGGCCTCACCATCAAAAAACTTCAGCCGCTCAGCGAAGAACTGCTTACTAATCCCAAAAATCCTTTCCATATTGGCCACCAACATTTTTAAACTCATTAACTGATGAAGAAATTCACCTTACTGGCTGCGGCATTTGCAGGATGCCTAAGTCTGCAGGCGCAGGATCCGGTTATGCAGAAATACGGCAACCAGATTACACCTGCTAGTCTAAAAGAAAATTTATCCATTCTTGCTTCCGATGCTTTTGAAGGACGCGAGACTGGTAAGCGCGGTCAAAAGATAGCCGCTGCTTTTATTCGTGCACACTTCGAAGAACTCGGTTTGGCTGGCCCGGTAAATGGAAGCTACTATCAACCGGTTGAACTTTACACCAGTATTCCAACTGAAATTTATGTAAAGGCCGGACAAACCCGCTTTAACAACTTTGAGGATATCGTGTACTACGGCTCGGCCGATACTGGTGGCGAAGTTTCGTTACCAGTAGTATTTGCCGGCAAAGGCCGCGTAGAAGATTTTGATCAACTAAACGTAGAAGGTAAAGCCGTTATTCTGCAAGCGGGTGCCGGTGGCAACTCGCGTGGTGTGGTTAAACTGGCCAATGAACGCAAAGCAAAAATGGTGTTCCTCTACAATCCAAATGCAGAAGAGTTCAAACAACTCGTTCAGCAGTTTAAAAGCTTTGCGAGTGGTGGGCGTCTCTCATTGGAGAAACCAGAAGCTAATCCGCAGAATGCCGGTGTGTTCTTCATCTCTGCGGATGTAGCGGCCAAAGCACTGAACTCTACCGCTGACAAATTAAACAAGGCAGCTGATGAAGACGCCAAGAAAAAGCCGTTGAAGAAAGTAAAACCATCTACCCTTGTTTACAAAACAACAATGGATGTTAAAGTGCTGAAAAGCGACAACGTTCTGGGCTACATGGAAGGTACTGACAAAAAAGACGAGCTCGTGATTATTACTTCACACTACGATCACATCGGTAAAAAAGCAAGTGGCGAAGGCGACCTGATCAACAACGGTGCTGATGACGATGGGTCGGGAACTGTTTCCGTAATGGAACTTGCCAAAGTATTTGCACAAGCCAAGAAAGACGGGAAAGGTCCGCGTAGAAGCATTCTCTTCATGACGGTTACCGGAGAGGAAAAAGGACTGCTGGGTTCTGACTACTACACACAACACCCGGTGTTTCCGCTTGCCAACACAGTAGTCGACCTGAACATCGACATGGTGGGCCGCAGAGACCCACAGCACAAAGACAGCGCACCGTATGTTTATGTAATTGGTTCAGACAAACTTTCAACCGAATTGCATAACCTGAGCGAGGCTACCAACAAAACCTATACAAATCTGATTTTCGATTATACGTACAATGATCAGAATCACCCTGAGCGGTTGTACTACCGCTCCGATCACTGGAACTTTGCCAAGAACAATATTCCCATCATCTTCTACTTCGATGGTATTCACGAAGACTACCACCAGCCAAGCGATGAAGTTGATAAAATTGAATTCGATTTGCTAACCAAACGTGCTCAGACTGTTTTCTATGTTGCCTGGGAAATCGCAAACCGCGACCAGCGTATTATGCCGGATAAGAAATAAGGTGTAAAATCAGTAAGAAGAAGCGGGTGATGAGCCCGCTTTTTTTATGACTACTAGTTCAACATGTCAGAAGCAAAAAAAATTTTAGAATCGATACCCAAAACTTATCCCAGCCGAAAACCTGAATGTTCCATAGCGACCTTCCGTCACAAAATCTTCATTGTAAAGAACAATGTGAGGTGTCAAACCCGCCCGGAAGATAAATTTTCCCGAGGGCTTTTGAAAACGATACCCCAGAAAGGGAATAGCCACTACCATATCCATTCTTGAATAAGCTCCATCGTCTTCATCAATCTCATAATTGACGTACGTAAGTCCAGCTGTCAACTCGAGGTGATTATTATTCTCGCCAAAGACTTTCCCAAACGAAACCGGAATGGCAAACAGACCTTCATACCCAGCAAAGCCAATCCTTGCAACCAGTCCTTTTGAAAAACTTCTTTCGTAGTTAAGTGAATACCATCCACCATTACCACCCGCCTCGACATAAACTGAATTTGGTTTAACCTCTTGTGCTTTCAAGGTGAATGAACAACCTAATATTAATAACAGAAAATTGAGGATGAGCCGCATAGAGGGTAACGATTGGTATTCAACGATAAAGAACGAAAACGGAACCTGGTTCTTGTTCTCATGTCAACTATTTTTCATACCGAAAAAGGTGCTAATTTTTGACCACCCGGGTTACAGGATCACTAACACACTTTAGTTTGTCAACCCATTGTCCCAGCAAATACTTTCGGCATCAGTGCAAAAGGTAAAGGCGAGGTATAGATTATCTTTTTTCGCTACTTATATTTGCCCGCTTTAAAAACCAAACACTATGATTGTTCTAAAATTCGGAGGCACTTCTGTTGGCAAGCCCGAGCGCATGAAGAAAATTGCCGAACTCGTTACGGGCACTCCGGGTAAAAAGATCGTTGTCCTTTCTGCGTTGTCCGGAACAACCAATACCCTGGTTGCTATTGGCGATCATTTACTTCTTGGCCAACAAGCCAAAGCAGAAGAAGCTATCAAAGGACTCGAAGAACATTATCAGAACTTCATCAAAGACCTCTACAGCAGCGAAGCTTTTCTGGCCATTGGTCAGGAGATTGTAAGTCGGTTTTTTATTTTCATTCGCTTGCTGGCTGCCGGCCAGTTCGATAACAAGAGTTATCGTGAGCTGTTGGCACAAGGTGAATTGATTTCAACAGAATTATTCTATCAGCATTTGCAGGAACGCAAGATCAGCGCGCGTTTGCTCCCGGCCTTGTACTTTATGTCGATCGATGAAAACGATGAGCCCGAGTTAGAAAAAATATCGGTGCGCCTGCAGCCGCTTGTTGGTTCGCTCAACAACATTGATATCATCATTACACAAGGATACATCTGCCGCAATCACCGGAATGAAATTGACAACCTGAAACGTGGTGGAAGCGATTACACGGCATCACTGGTTGGTGCGGCCATTCGTGCAGAAGAGATTCAGATCTGGACCGACATTGACGGCATGCACAACAACGACCCACGCATCGTAAAGAAGACTGTTCCCATCTCTGAACTTACGTTCGATGAGGCTTCGGAGCTTGCTTACTTCGGGGCAAAGATTCTTCACCCGTCTACTATTGTTCCGGCTCAGAAATACAACGTGCCGGTTCGATTGAAAAACACGATGGATGAAAAAGCGCCTGGCACCATCATTACCAGCAAAGGAACCGAAGGATCGTTTAAAGCCGTAGCTGCAAAAGATGGTATCACCGCCATCAACATCAAATCATCGCGCATGCTGATGGCCTATGGATTTTTGCGCAGAGTATTTGAAGTATTTGAGAATCATAAGACATCCATCGACATGATCACCACATCAGAAGTGGCGGTGTCGCTCACCATTGATAACAATATCCACCTGGCCTCGATTGAAACCGAGCTTAAGAAATTCGGTACGATTGAAGTCGATAAAGACCAAACCATCATCTGTATTGTTGGCAACAAGATTACCACTCAAAAAGGTGTGCTCAGCAAGGTATTCGATTCACTGAGCGAAGTACCGGTACGGATGGTGTGCTGCGGAGGAAGTACAAACAATGTATCCGTGCTGGTTGACAAACAATACAAAAACAAGGCCCTGAACGACCTGAATGAAGGCCTTTTCGGCTTGAAATAATTAGCCCTACCGATTGAATAGCCCGCCCGAAAACAGGTTTCGGGCGGGTTATTTATTTTTTACGACCCTGCCAGATACGATCCAAAATATTAAATTTGATGTTTGGCCCACGCTTAAATGACATTCGATCTCTTCCTTACGCTTTTCCTGGTATTTTTGAACGGCTTTTTCGTAGCTGCAGAGTTTGCCATCGTTAAGGTACGCTCTTCGCAGATTGCTCTTCAAACCGGCACCTCCAGAAAAAAGGCTGCCGAAATAATCATTAAAAATCTGGATGGTTTTCTGGCCGCAACACAGCTTGGTATTACGTTGGCCAGTTTAGGACTAGGTTGGGTAGGTGAAGATGTGTTTTCGCGTATCATCCTGAACGTTTTCAATAATTTTGATTTAAATCTTTCCGAGACCACAGCACACCGAATTGCATTACCAATAGCGTTTACTACGCTTACGGTCATGCATATTGTTTTTGGTGAGTTGGCTCCGAAATCGCTGGCCATTCGTTTTCCTGCTTCTACTACCCTTAATGTTTCCATTCCCCTACGCATCTTCTATTTTCTGTTTCGGCCCTTCATTGTGTTGCTTAATGGGTTCGCTAACCTGATCTTGAAGATGTTTGGTATTAAACCATTAAGTCTGCATGAAGGCATTCACTCAGAAGAAGAATTGAAATTGATCATTGCCGAAAGCGAAGAGGGTGGGGCAATCGAAAGTAACGAGCGCGAACTCATACAAAACGTTTTTGATTTTGATGATCGCATAGTGAAGCAAGTGATGGTGCCCCGCATTAAAATATCGGGTATCAATGTTACGGCCACGCTTGATGAAGCCATTCAGATCATTTTGCGCGAAGGATATTCACGCTATCCAATTTACGAAACCGGCCTGGACGAAATCAAAGGTATTGTTCACAGTAAGGACGTTGTGCAGAACTTCATCAACAAAACGAATAAAACGTTACTGGAAATTTCGCAGCAACCTTACTTTATAACCGAAAACAAACCCATCGATCACCTGCTGCGCGATTTTCAACGCAAGAAAGTTCAGATGGCGGTAGTGATCAGCGAGTATGGCGGCACCATAGGATTGGTAACGCTGGAAGATATTCTCGAAGAATTGGTAGGTGAGATTCAGGACGAACACGACCACGAAGCACAGATCGTAACCAAAACGGGAACGAACTACCAAATAATCGCTACTTCGCCTATTCACGACATTAACAAAGAACTGGAAGAGCCATTTGAGGAATCGGAAGAATACGACACCCTTGCCGGATTATTACTGCTCCGTAAACCTTTCGATCTGCGCGAAGGGCAAGAAGTAGAGGTTGACAACTACCTGATAAAGATTCTGAAGATGAACAAGTCGCTTCCGGAACTGGTGGAACTAAAGCCAATGCCTCGAAAAACTGAAGAATAACATTGGTGTAATATTCACCGGCCGTACCCGCTTTTTTAAGAATCGTTTTCGGAAACCTTTAGAACCGTCAATACTAAATCCTGCGGTTTCCTTTTCCTGACAAAGAAAAATTTCCAATTTTCCGCCCGTTTTACTTAAACTATGGAAACCTTCATTATTCTAGTATTCGTACTAGGCTACCTGGCAATCGCCCTGGAGCACCCCATCAAAATCAATAAAACAGCCTCTGCAATTTTAACCGGTGTAATCTGCTGGACGTTGTTCATGCTTTCAACACCAACAGAATCATTTCTAGGCAGCCCGCATTTTGGCGGATTCTTAGAACAACTCAAACTCGAATTGGGCAGCAAATTTTCTGCACTTACACAGCATGAGTTGTATCAAAAGTTTGTCACCTCCCAACTGTCGCATCACCTGGCGAAGATCTCGGAAATACTTTTCTTCTTGATGGGTGCCATGACGATTGTGGAGCTAGTCGATGCGCATCATGGCTTTCGCTTTATCACCGACCGTATCAAAACCAAAAAGGCCATTAACCTGCTGTGGATCATTTGCTGGGTAGCGTTCTTCCTTTCATCCATTCTCGACAACCTTACTACTACCATTGTAATGGTATCATTGGTGCGTAAACTGGTGCCGAACAAAGAAATGCGATTGTTCTTCGCAGGGATGATTGTAATTGCTGCCAATGCCGGTGGTGCGTGGACTCCCATCGGTGATGTTACCACCACCATGCTTTGGATTGGCGGACAGATTTCTACGATTTCAATAATGAAAACGCTCATCATTCCAAGCATAATCTGTATGCTGGTGCCGTTGATCTATCTAAACTTTACCCTAAAGGGAGAACTTGGTGAAAGCACCGAACACAAGACCAAAGATCACGAAGAACAGGTTAACACTGGCAGGCTCATGTTAATACTAGGTGTGGGTGCGTTGATCTCTGTGCCAATCTTCAAAACCTTTACACACATGCCGCCATACATTGGCATGCTTCTCGGACTCGGCATTCTTTGGGTAGTATCCGAGTTGATTAATCCCGAGTTAGATGATGCTGTGAAGAAAAATTATACAGCCGCTGGTGCCCTTGCACGCATCGATGTTCCCAGCGTTCTTTTCTTCCTCGGAATATTGCTCGCGGTTGGCGCACTGGAGTCCATGCACGTGTTACATCATTTGGCAACCTGGCTTGACACCACCATTGGCGATCAGCGAATCATCATTACCCTTATCGGCTTACTCTCGGCAGTAGTAGACAATGTTCCGCTAGTTGCTGCAAGCATGGGTATGTATAGTATGGATACATATCCGCAGGATCACATGATCTGGGAATACTTGGCATATTGCGCGGGTACAGGAGGAAGTATTCTGATTATCGGATCGGCTGCCGGTGTGGCCGCGATGGGCATGGAGAAAATTGATTTCATCTGGTATGCCAAAAAGATAAGCTTTATTGGAATGATTGGATATTTTGCCGGAGCCGCGACCTATCTGCTTTTACAACCGTTGCTTCATTAAAGAATGTAGTAGGTAGAATGACTGTCCTTATCATTCTACCTACTACATTCTGAATTCCGGCAGCTATACCAACTGCTTTAACGCTATCTCGAACGATGCCTGCGCAATGCCGGTTCGGCTTTTATTCACGTTAAAAGTTTTCTGAAGTGCTTCGCGAATCGTCTGCGATATGTCATTGAAGATGGATGCATCGTCCATCTTTACTTCGTTCTCCATAAAATAAGCAAACACGCGGGCCATTCCGCAGTTCGCAATAAAATCTGGGATGATGGAGAACTGTTGATCGGCATACAATCCTGTCGGACCAAAAAAGATTTCCGGATCAGCAAACGGCACATTCGCACCACATGAAAATACTTCAACCTTTGAAGCGATCATACGGTCAACTTGTTCTTTGGTGATTAATCGCGAAGCCGCAGCTGGTACAAAAATTTCAAAATCCAGATCCCAAATTTTTCTATTCACAATATCAAACGTCAATAAATCTGGCGACACCAGTTTATTACTTTGTCGGTTCACCACCAGGCTGCGTACTTCTTCATAAGAAAATCCTGTCTGATTAATCAAGCCTCCTTCGTGACTTAAAATGCCAACAACTTTAACACCAAGTTGGGCCAGATAGAATCCGGCTGCCGCACCAACATTGCCCCAACCCTGAATAACTGCACGTTTACCTTGAATGTTACCGCCCCAAAGTTCGTAATAATGATGAACGGCCTGCGCTACACCATAGCCCGTACACATATCGGCCACGGTGTACTTCTTCTTTAGTGACGGAGAATATACTTCATCTTCAATTACCTTCACCACACCTTGTCGTAATTGCCCGATGCGATTTACTTTCTGCGCTTCGGTTGGTTTGTAATGGCCGGTAAAAACGCCCTCTTGTGGATGCCAGATGCCCACATCTTCAGTGATTGGAATTACTTCGTGAATTTCATCCACATTAAGATCACCACCTGTGCCGTAGTAGTACTTCAGCAACGGCATAACTGCAGCATACCAGCGCTGAAGTACGCCTGCTTTACGCGGGTCGTTCGGATCGAAATTAATTCCTGACTTCGCTCCGCCAATGGGCGGGCCAGACACGGTAAACTTTACCTCCATTGTTTTGGCAAGCGATTCTACTTCACGTTTGTCAAGGCCTTTGCGCATGCGCGTGCCACCGCCAGCTGCTCCACCGCGCAACGAGTTAATCACCACCCAGCCTTCTGCTTCGGTTTCGGTGTCTTTCCATTCAAATACAACCTCGGGTTTTTTGTTCTCAAATTTTTGAAGAAGTTCTTTCATCGATCGTGTTTATTTCATTTTCAAAAACCAATCATCACACCACTGCTGCTATCGCGCCCGGCACCGGTAACACTCGCCAAACAATTCTTTTCCTTTCGCACACGCAACACTCCTAAAAAGGCAAACACCATGGCTTCTTTAAACTTCACCACTTCTTCCTCGGGAATAACGAGTGTGGCATTATCGCCACAGTGTTCCAGCAACCTTGAAATTAAAAAAGAATTGAAGGCGCCTCCACCCGTACACAGTACGGTCGGATTTTTTTTCCCTCTGAACGCAGTAGCCATCTCCATTGCGGCTGACTCTACCAGGGTATTGAGTTTGTCTGCAACCGAAATACTTTTATGATCAATTATCGGCTTGATCTTGGTTTCAAAAAATTCGCGACCCAGCGATGGTCTCGTTTTGTTCAATCCTTTGTAAACGGTTGCCAGTTGTTTGAGCATCCCTGCATGCACCTGACCTGTTGACGCCAGCATGCCCTCTTTATCGAACGATTTGCCAAGCTGTTCCATGAGGTAATTCAAACCCATGTTGCAAAAGCAAATGTCGTAAGCGATGCGCTTGTTGCTAATATTCATCGACAGGTTGGCAATACCACCCAGGTTCAGGCAGATATCGTACGCGCTAAACAAAACTTTATCGCCAGCCGGCACAAGTGGCGCGCCTTCACCTCCCAACGTCACATCAAGGCTTCGGAAATCGGCCACTACGGGTAACCGGCAAGTTGCATGCAAAGCATTTCCATTTCCAAGCTGATAGGTAAAGCCCCGTTTTGGTTGATGAAAAATAGTATGACCATGTGACGCCACGAAATCGACCTTGAGTTTATGCTGCTCCACAAACGTTGACACCTGTTCGCCCAGAAGCTTTCCATAGGCAACATCCAACGCAACCAATTCTTCGCCTGCTACGGTATGGGCACTTGATAATTGTTTACGCCATAATTTCGAATACTTGATCGTCTCGGCTTTCTCAATCGAAAAGTGCCATCCCTTCTTTGTATTTCGAAAAACACAATACGCCAGATCAAGTCCATCCAATGAAGTGCCCGACATCAGGCCGATTACTTTATAATTGTTTTTATTAACCATATTTTTGATGCCTGTTGAATCGTTATCGTTGCTGTTACCCGACTTTGTTCTCTCGTGAATAACAGAAACGACTTGTCAGAACCCATTAATCAAAAAGCAAAATGAATCTGGTTGTTGATTACGGTAATTCGTCCGCCAAGGTAGGAATTTTTGAGAATGACCAACTGACGGAGAAATTGGTGTTCGAAGAAGAAACATTGCTAAAAAACTTTCTGCAAAACTTTTCAACAGAAAACTTCATCATCAGTTCAGTGAATACCAATGCCGGGGTAGTATTATCCTGGGCAACGGCTAAACAAAAATTTATCCTAACCCCTAGTCTTCCTTTGCCTGTTATCAACCAATATGCAACACCGCTTACACTGGGTGTAGATCGCATTGCAGCCGTGTGCGGTGCCCGACAATTATTCCCGGATTCCAACTGTTTAGTTATCGATTCGGGCACCTGCATTACGTATGAATTTCTAGACATTCATGGTTGCTATCATGGTGGTGGAATTTCCCCAGGATTATCCATGCGCTTTGAAGCCATGCATACTTTCACGGCCCGACTGCCCTTAGTACAGGCTGCTGAAAATCCTCCCCTTATTGGCGATAGTACCGAAACCTGCATGCAAAGCGGGGTTGCTTATGGATTACTGGGCGAAGTAGAAGGAATCATCAGCCGGTATTCAGCGAAATTCACCGATTTGAAAGTTATTTTGTGCGGGGGTGATACCCGATTTTTTGAAAACAAACTTAAAGGGTCCATATTTGCGGTCCCTGAACTGGTTCTCAGCGGATTAAACAGCATTTTGGTCTATAATGTCAATCGTTAAGAAGCTTATTTTACTTTCTGTTGTCGTATTAACATCAGCAAAAGTTTGGGGTCAGGCAGCAGCCTCGCCATTTACAACCTTCGGAGTTGGCGAACCTTACGGTAATGGTCTTATCCACAACCAAGGTACCGGTACCGGAGTAAGTCAACCGCAATACTGGTCCATCAACAATCAAAACCCGGCTCTGCTGGTGTACAATCGCTACACCTCATTTGAGGCAGGCATTGTGGGCGAACGGAGAACCATAAAGGGCGATACCATTTCCGAAAAAAGTACAGGCGGTAATATGAATTACATCGTGGCGGCCTTTCCACTGAAACTGAATAAGTGGACAACCTCCGTAGGGCTGATGCCTTACACCAACGTTGATTACGAATTTCAATACACACAATATGCAGACGATGGCGAACAAACTCCCTGGATTGTAAGTGAAAAAGGATTGGGCGGACTAACACAACTTTACTGGTCGAATGGCGTACGGATAACATCCGATTTAAGCATTGGCCTTAAAGCCACCTACCTGTTTGGCTCAATTGAAAACTCGTATTCCAATTCCCTGGATAAACCTCTCGCGCTTCCTCTTTCAATAAGCGAAAAATCACGCTACTCGGATTTCATGTTTGGCCTTGGCTTGTCCTTCAGCAAAGATTCCATAGCCGGAAAAGATTATCGTTTCAGCATTGGTGCTACCGGAACATTAGGTACCGACCTCAACGCAAAAACAACCTACATTGTTAATACAAGAACCGATAGCGATACACTGGACATAGAGAAAGGCACGGCCTTTATTCCCGCACATTTTACGGTTGGCGTTTCATTCAGCAAAGGGCAAAAATGGTCTGTGGGTACCGAATTCACCGTTCAGGACTGGTCAAAATTTACCAGTCTCAATCAAGATGATGAAGGGCTGGGTTTTTCGTGGCGTGCTGCGCTTGGTGGTGATTTTACACCCGATCCTTTCGCACTCGAGAGCTACTTTAGCAGAGTGACTTACCGAACAGGTGTAAGCATGGAACAGTACCCTTTTTTGGTGAACGGTAAGGAGGTTAAGGATATTGGCATTAATTTTGGCTTCTCACTACCAGCTGGCCGTTCAAGTCTGGATTTGGCTTTTAAAGTAGGAAAGCGTGGAGACAGAGCTCAAAACGTTTTAGAAGAAAATTACTTTAAAATCTTCTTCGGAATAACCTTTAACGATCAGTGGTTCATTAAAAGAAAGTTTGATTAGTATGAAACAGAGAATGAAAACAACACTTGTAGCTGGCGCAGTCGCTTTTGCTCTAATCTTCACCGCTCAGGCTTCCCATGCTCAATGTAAGGAAGTGACTTGGCCAACCGATGCTGAAATGAGAGCCAAAGCAGAAGAAAAGAAAGTATTATATGAAGATGCGCACAGAGCAGGGCAGGATAAACAAGCTGCGGCACCCTTAAACTGGCTATTGATCAATGCTCCTAAGCTTCACACCAGCCTTTACATTTATGGAGCAGAGGTATACGAAAAGCTTGCTAACGATGAAAAAGATCCGGCTCGCAAAAAAGTGTATGTCGATTCGTTGATGATCGTGTACGACATGCGTATTCAAAACTGCGGTGAAGAAGCCTCAGTTACCAATAGAAAAGCACTTTCATTTGCTAAATACAACCTGCAGTCTGATCCTGCTAAAACACTTGAGCTGTTTGATAAAGCCCTTGAGTTAAACGGCAACAACATCATGGATGGTACGATTGTTCCGTACTTCCAGGTGGTTCGTGTTAACCAGTTAAAACTAAAGAACCTCACAGAAGAAAACATCCTGGAGCGTTATGATAAAATTATAGCTGTGATCGATGCCAAAATTAAAAAGGCGCAGAGCGAAGGTAAACCAATCGATAGGTATAAGAAGATGCAGGATGACATCGCTGCTATGCTACCTACCATCATAACTGTAGATTGCAAGTTTGTGAAGACATACCTAGAACCGAAGTTCCGTCAAAATCCGAACGACCTTGGGTTGGCTAAAAAGATTTTCACCTTTATGCTGAACGATAAGTGCACGGATGACCCACTGTGGCTTGAAGCTGGTGAAGCCATCCATAAACTTACACCCGAAGCTGAAAGAGATTGTGGTTTGGCCAAAAACCTGGGAATTAAATACCTGGCAAAAGAAAACTTTGCTAAAGCTGAAGAACTGTTAAAGGAAGCTCAAAAGGTTTGTACCGACAATGAAAACAAAGCAGAAGTGCTACTTTACCTCGGTAGTATTGAAGCAAGAAACGGCAGCAAGTCCCAAGCCCGCGAGTTGTATCGTCAGGCTGCTTCACTGAGTGCCGAAGTTGCCAAAGAAGCGTACTCAAAAATTGGCAACCTGTACTACAACAGCTTTGACGAATGTGCGAAGAAGGTAAACATGGCCGATGATCGCCTGGTGTTTCTCATTGCGGCTGATTACTATCAGCGTGCCGGAGATTCTCAAGGTGTTGCCCGTGCCAAAGCTTCCTTCCCTTCAAAAGAAGAAATCTTCCTGGTCAACTACAAAGTGGGTGATTCGAAAACTGTTGGCTGCTGGATCAACGAGAACACCACCATCAGAACACGCGACTAAACGCTCAACATAATTGAAGGAGGCCATAGGAAACTGTGGCCTTTTTCTTTTCACCATGAAACATTTCACCTTTCTACTGCTTGGTTTTTCGTTTGTCGCTTGCTCCAAACAGGAAGTAAAAAAACCATTGGAGTACACCGGGCCGTTGCGCGAGATCGAAAAGATGGAAATGTACTACACCAAAAACGACAAGGTTAATGTAAAAATGCTGGCCGACCTGGTGTACGAAATGCAAAATGGTGATCGCGAATTTCCGAAGGGAATCTACATGGAATTCTATGATGAATTCGGACGTTTGGAATCCGTTCTTCGGGCCGATCATGCCTACTTCTTCAAGAAAGAAGATCAATGGCGAGGACGGGGAAAAGTGGAAGTGAAAAACGTTGCCAAGAATGAACAACTCAATACCGAAGAACTTTTCTGGAAACCCGGTGAGAAAAAAATCTTCACCGAAAAATTTGTAACCATACGAAGACAAGGCGATGTGATATACGGAGAAGGTCTTACCGCCAACCAGGACCTTTCAGATTACACCATTACCCGCGCTACGGGCGAACTGGAAGTAAACGAGTAAATGCGTTATAGTACGTTGTTCAATTGCTCTTTAATCTTTTCCAATTCTTCCTTCATTACGACAACGTGTTTTTGAATGGAAGCATCGTTGGCTTTGGAACCTATGGTATTTATTTCGCGACCAATTTCCTGCGCAATGAATCCAAGCTTCTTACCATTTGATTGCGCGTCCGAAAGTATTTGTGAAAAATAATCAAGGTGTGCGCGAAGCCTTACTTTCTCCTCGTTGATGTCGAGCTTCTCAATATAAAAAATTATCTCCTGCTCAAGGCGGTTGGTGTCATACCCTTCATCGCCAAAAAACGCAACGATGTTCCCTTTCAATTTCTCGCGAATACGTTGCACGCGTTTAGGGTCCTGCTCTTCTACCTGCTTCAATTCCTGGCGAATTACCGCACAACAGTCTGCCAGCATTTTCTCCAGCACCTTTCCCTCTGCCTGTCTGAAGGTGTTACATTTTTGAATTGCGTCTGTCAGGCTGTTTTTTACTTTCAGCCACTCATCTTCCGGTGTTTCAGTACCTACACTGGTCTGTATCACATCGGGTGAATTCAACGCCAGTTCAAAAAGATTTTCTCCGGATGCTCCAACAGCATCGGCCAGCTTCTTCAATTCCTGATAGTATCCTGAAAACAAGGCAGCATTATACTTTTGTTTGATGCTTTGATCGCCATACAACTGGTAGTCAATGGCAACCGTAACCTTGCCACGCTCAAGCTTTTCACTGATAACATTTCTCACTTCAATTTCTTTTTCAGCAAAAATTTTCGGTAAGCGCAGGCTAAGGTCAAGAAATTTTGAATTGAGACTTTTAATCTCAACACTGAGTTGTGCCCGGCCATCATCGTTTGATGCCTGACCAAATCCAGTCATTGATTTAATCATGGAGTAAAAATTAATGGCATTGAAATTTCAATACCTCGCAAGATAAGTAAATTGTCGAAGAGCTACCGGATCAGAAATCGAAACCAAGGGTTGCAAAAAATCTTGGGTTCTGCACTTCGTAGTCAATCACAGGCCAAGCGACATCAAACTTTACGTAGTATCCCAACATCATGGTGCGCATGCCACAGCCGTAGCTGTACAACCAGGGATTAATGTAGTTCTTAATGTCTATCTGAAATGGCGACTGGGTAATCGTTTCATAGCTCACACTGGTGTTCTCTGAGAACGGTGGCTTACCAGACCAACTTGTGCCGATATCGTAAAAGGCTGTGAGTTGCATGTTGCGAAAGAAGTTCGAATCAATGGGGCCGTTGGCCAAGGCGCGTACAACGGGAACGCGCAGCTCAGCATTGAACAGCAGTGCACTGTTACCAAACAATGTTCCATAATCAAAACCTCGAAGGCTGGTAATGTACTCTGCAAACAGTATGTCGGGGTTTAGTGTGGTGAAACCCAGTGGATTCTTTTGTCCATCGGCAGTTGCACCGGTATAGCGCGTTTTGTTGCCTATCCAGTTGTCCATTCCCCCTAACAAATAAACCTTAGGGGCATTGCCAAAGAACGTTCCTGCGAAACCACGAACAGCAAAAACAATTTCTTTATAGAGTTGTTGATAGTGACGAAAATCAAGTGACACCTGACTAAAACTTAAACTGTTATCGTCAAGACCACGATATGTTTGATAACTGATTTTAGCACGTGTACCTTCAATCAAATTAAGGCCGGTAGAAACGGAGTTGTCGTACACCAACTCCGACTTAAACCCACCGTAGTAATCCATCAGGGGTTTTTCAGGTGTTGGTTCTGTTGGCCAACCTGCAATTCCCAGATCCGTTGACCGCGTAAATGCAGCAAACGGTTTTACGGACAACCGAATGCGATCGGTAAAAGGCAATGACGCACCAACTTCTAACCGGTTAATGGTGTATTTAAAATCCCACACCAGATCACCGTTTTCCGGATCAGGAACAGACTCCCACCGTACAGCTTTTCTGTCGAAGCGAATATTGAAATCAATGTAATGCGGAAGGTACTGGAACTCGCCATAGAAATCGCCACCACGAAGATCAAGTGGAACCATCAAGCCACCGAGAAACCGGTAGTTCTCGAGCATATCATTCATCTGACTTTCTAACAAAAGACCTAAACCAGGAATGAAAAGATTCTTGGCCCGCAGCGGATCAATAACCAGCGAGGTAACAAAATTATCAGCACTAAATTTAGATTGATACGGGAACGGGCCTGTTATCCTGCTTTTGTCGCGCGCTTTGGCATAGCGGGTAAGAAATGATTCCTTGGGTTGTGTTTGCTTCACTTCTTCATCTTCAAACACGTAGTTGTCGGTATTCACCACATCTTTTTTCTCCTGTGTTAACGGTTTGATAGAATCTGGTTTCACAGTAGGTTCTTCTATTTTGCTAACCGAATCTGCTTCTGCTTTCTCCTGGGCTGCTTTTAGTCTGGAGTTCAGAAGATCCTTTACACTCATTGTTTTTGTCTCTTCTGCCTGCTTGCGCCTATCGCGGATTCCACGCGCCTGCTGAAGTTCTTTTCTTCGTGTGGCTGGCGTAAATATTTGCTTTTCCGGATTAAAGCTTTGGCTGATGTAAATATTATCGCGCTGGTTCTCATTCATCACCAGTGCGAGTGTACGAGTGGAGAAATTCAGGTCGTACGTTTTTATGCTCGAGGCATAGTTAGTGGTCTGCGAGTAGATGCCGGTTGTTTTGTTATACTTAAACAAATTCACGATACCGCGCTGGTCGCTCAGGTAATAGAAGTTATTCTCATCGATAGCGATGGGGGTTATATCCTTACTTAATGTATTGGTGATTCGCTTCAACACTACATTGGTGCTATCCAGATCAAAAACAAACAGGTTGTAGTTGTTGGCCAGGGTTTCAAAATCTGGTTTAGTAGAAGCACGAAGGGTATCGTTGGTTCGGTTAGAGCTAAAGACAACGCGATTCGTGTTTGGTATAAACATGGGGTCGAGGTCGTCATACAAATCGTTTGTCAACCTGCGCACCCGGTCTCTTCGTGTACTCAGTAAAAACAAATCGCTCTTGCCTTCAAAATCTGCACTTAAAATAACCAGTCGGCCATTGCCTGAGAAAGCAAAGCTGCGCACATTACTAAAGCGCTCAAGTGCACGGGGTTGTTTGGTTTTGGTGCTCAGGTCGTACAGCCAGAAAACATACTCACCCTTCTTTACCCCAATAACACCCAGGGTACTGGCGTCTGACCAGGCAATCAACGGTTGTCGGTAATCCACGCGTTGATCAATCACTTTACTTCCACCGGCTATGATGGTTTTTTCTTTGTTGTTTTCCAGCGAGCGTACTTTCACGATGTAGCGACCACGATCGTTCTCAGCATAGGCTACATAGCGACCATCCGGACTAATCTTAACTGTGGTGAACTCAGTAGTTTTGTTATGCCTGCCGGTAAAGCGTAGTGTGTCATCGGGCATGATGTACGATTGACCAACAGTTTGCTCCATATCGCCATAGAAGCGTCTCCACTCGGCCATCATTTGGCGGAAACTGATACCCAATGTTGTCATGATACTACGCTCTTCATTACGGGTTAACCGCGTATAGTTAAGAATGTTGGCCATGCTGCTCTTGCCATACTTTTCAGTAATGAAATTCCAGATAGACTGCCCTACCAGGGCTGCTTCTTTGCCGGTAAGTTGCGTTGCCTTCTTTGCTTTTTTGGTACGCATTAATTGGCGGATATAATCGTCCATTTCGGCATTCCATCCTTTAGCTACGTAGTATGAAGCACCATCCACAAACCAATCGGGCAGATTCATCAACACGGAGCTTTGAAAAATATCTTTCAGACTTCCGCCAAACATCATCTCATTTACCATCAGCTCAGAAGTCTTAAAGAGTAACTCCTCCTTGAACTCCTGTGCGGTGCCAAGATGTGCCACCTCTACATAGGGTTTTATAAATTCTGTTTCGCCTCCAATCTTGTAAATGTTCTTGTTCAGGCCCATGTTGCTTTGCCGGAGATCAGCAAGCGAATTGTACACAAATATTTTTGTCTTGAAATACGGAGGAAAGTCGATCATATCGGTAATTCGATCGAACTCTGCTTCCAGAAATTCCAGGGTTTCCTGGGCTACTGCCTTGCGGGCATCATAATAGTACACATCGAAATTTTCGCCACTCAGGTACAGCCAATCAAACTGACGGTATTGAATTCTGTTTTTACCGAAAACCTCATCGGCCTGTTGGCCGAACGTTGGTGAAATCACCAACGACATCAGCACCAAAACAACAAGTAATCCTCTTCGCAAAACCATACAATTATTTAGGAGAAACCGAATATACTGATTTATAACGCTCAATATCTATCACTTTGTTCAAGGGCACCTTATTTTCAATCCAGCGGATTAAAACCTCCGAAAAATACGGTGCAAGGCTAACACCCTTGGTTCCCAATCCATTAAAAAAATGGATTACCGGTATTTCCGGGTGAGTTCCCAGCATGGGTCTTCGATCGGGGGTGGTTGGCCTTAGGCCCCAGGCCTGACTAACGCTCTTAAATGGAAAATTAACGAGTTCTGTCAACTTTTCTTCTAATTCCAGTCGCGCTTTTTCTGTTGTAACGGGTTCCAGGTTATGAAACTCGTAGGTTGCCCCGGCTCTCCAGGTTCCTGCCAATCGGCCCGGCACCAGGTAAACGCCACGATTTATGATAAGTTGTTTTTCAACCTTCGATTCTATCTGAATGGTCTCCCCCTTCAACGGCCGCACCGGGAGTGGGTCAAACCACGGATTGGCATTAGTGCCCTGACAAAATATAATGTCTTTGGCAGAATAACCTTTGTAGTGCACACCCTGTTGATCGATACGCAGTTCATTACTATCAAAGTGTTCTTCGAGCAGGTTACCTTCATTCTGTATCCACAGGCTTACCGCGTCAATGTAGGTGGTAGTATCCAGGTAGCCTGATTGTTTGAGTAGCAGCCCGCCAAACGGATCCTTCCACAATGGGCTGGTTGAGTGGGTGGAAATTTTTTCGATGTAGTTATCAAACGTAGGGTCAGAGCTTCTGGCCATCCACTCGTTTTGCTCCTCGATGGAAAGAAATGGCCGGTAAATAGGCATCGGATAAAAGAACCGGCAGGACGTTTTCACCTCCACCTCGCGATAAAAAGTATGCAGGTAGGGGAAGAGCGTATCGGCCATCCAGGTCTTCACCATTTTCTTACCGGTAATCGGGTTAAACAATCCGGCTGCGATGCGCGAAGAATTGTTTCGATCGGGCTGATCGATCACCAGAATTTTCCGGTTCAGCTTCAACAATTGAACCGCCACAGCCGAGCCGGCCAACCCCTGACCTACTACGATGTAATCAAATGTGACGGACGAAGACATGTATTGAAAATTCAGACGGAAAAATCAGTAAAATCTATCCGTTATGAAAATTATTTCGTGGCAGATTTGATACGTTTGCTACTTACCTTACACCGCACTAGTCTCCTGAAATTTTAGAGGCTATTTTTGTGCAAACCTTAACCCCGCATGCTGCAGCTAAAGACTTTTGTTTTCAACCCCTTTCAGGAAAACACCTACATTTTATTTGACGAAACGAAAGCCTGTGTAATTATAGACCCGGGATGCTTTGAAGACGATGAAAAAGAAGAACTCAGTCACTTCATTGAAAGCAACGAGCTTCAGGTAAGCATGTTAATCAATACACATTGTCATATTGATCATGTTCTGGGCAATACTTTTGTCAAAAAAAAGTACAAAACAAAACTTTATATCCACCACACTGAAGAAGCGGTTTTAAAAGCTGTGAGTGTTTATGCGGGCAACTATGGCTTTTATCAATATCAACCTGCAGAACCCGATGCTTACCTGGAAGAAGGCGGTACAATAACGTTCGGAAATCAAACCCTCGAAATACTTTTTGTTCCCGGACATTCGCCAGGCCATGTTGCCTTTTATCATCCTGAACAAAAAATTGTTATCGGTGGCGATGTGTTGTTTAACAATAGCATAGGTAGAACCGATTTGCCCGGAGGTAATTTTGATACCCTGATCAACAGCATTCATCAAAAACTTTTCACCTTGCCCGATGATGTTACGGTTTACCCCGGTCACGGTAAAGAGACTACGATTGGTTTTGAAAAAAGAACAAACCCATTCTGCGCGTTGAGCAAAACAACTTCATGATGAAACACCTGCCGAACTTTCTTACCTGCTGTAATTTATTATGCGGATGCCTGGGCATTGTCTACGTGTTAGAAGATCGTACCGTACCCGCTGCCTATTTTGTGTGGATGGCCGGCCTGTTTGATTTTGCCGATGGTTTTATTGCACGCTTGTTAAAAGTATCTTCACCAATCGGAAAAGAACTCGATTCACTAGCCGATGTAGTAAGCTTTGGTGTATTGCCCTCGCTGGTAATGTACAAGCTCATTAGTGCACATACAACGATTGAGTGGTTGCCGTACATTGCTTTTGTGATGGCCGCATTTTCTGCGCTGCGTCTCGCCATCTTTAACATTGACGAAACGCAAACCGATTCCTTTCGTGGTTTAAACACACCAGCAAATACACTTTTTATTACAGCATTACCGCTATTGCCGGCATCCATCGGGCAGTGGCTTTACCAGGATTGGCTGCTGATAATCATTACCCTGACATTCTCGTTGCTGCTTGTTTCCGGAATTGAAATGTTTGCATTTAAATTCAAAAACTTTACGTGGGCCGATAACAAAATCAGGTTTACTTTCCTGGGGCTTGCCGTATTACTATTGGCCGTATTTCATGTTGCTGCTATCCCCCTAATTATACTATTGTATATCGGCTTATCGTTAGCAGCCCGAGCCTTTTTAAAATAACGTAACCTTGCGATACCTTAACACCATCTGCCTGCTATTGCTCCTTTTGGTTTTGCCAAAAGAAAACATGGCGCAATCCTCTGTGCTGCGAACTGGCATGTGGTATAAGATGGCTGTAGAGCAGCGCGGTGTTTACAAAATTTCGTACGATCAGTTTTCAAAAATGGGATTCGATGCCGCCCACATTGACCCCCGAAAAATTAAGATCTATGGAAACGAAGGTGGCATGTTACCACAAGCCAATGGTGCTGCACGCCCGGTCGACCTTACGGAAAACGCCATCATCGTTCAGGGCGAATCGGATGGTGCCTTCAACGCATCCGATTACATTTTATTCTACGCACAAGGACCTGACCTTACCCGCTTTGATGTCAATCGTGGAATCTATCAATACGAAAGTAATTTATACACGGAGAAAAATTTCTATTTCATAACGGTATCGGTCGAAAACGGTAAACGTATTGCATCGTCTGAAAATGCAGGTGCAGGCTTTCCGGTAATCAACACGTTTGAAGACTTTGTGTATCATGAAGTAGACAGCTACAATGAGTTGAAGTCTGGTCGCGAATGGTTTGGCGAACGATTTGATCTAACCCTGGACCAAACTTTTTCGGTCGAACTTTCCGGTGTTACTACCAATACTGAAATCAAGTTTGTATCGGATGTAATGGCCAAGGCGTACTATGGCGCTACATTCAAGATGTACTTCAATGGAGTACTATCCGGTGAACAAGTGATTGGAGCCATTCCTAACACACAGTATGGACTTAAGGGAAAACACAAGCGTGATACCTTGTCGTTAAACGCTACCACAATTTCTGCTGCCGGTCGCGACAAACAGGATATCCGATATCAATACATCAAAGCAGGTTCTGGCCAGAGCACTGGCTATCTTGATTTTTTCCTTATACAAGCAGAACGCAACCTGGCACGCTACGGAAATCAAACAATTTTTCTTTCACCAAAAAGTTTACTGCAGGCAACATCAACCTTTGAGATTGAGAATTTCAACGACAATTGCTCACTCTGGGATATTACGAATCCTTACGAACCGAAAATTCAATTGCTTACCGTAGCCAACAACAAAGCTACGTTCTCCACAGCCACTGGCTCGTTAAAGACATTCATTGTCTTCAATACTACTACTCCTTCGCCCGAATTTATCGGTAAGGTTGCCAACCAGAATCTTCATGGCCTGTTAACGCCCAACGTGATCATCGTAACCCACCCTGATTTTAAAAGTGAAGCGCAACGCCTGGCCAGTCACCGGCAACATCACTCGAACATGACAGCCATCGTTGTAACACCAGAGGAAATTTATAATGAATTTTCATCCGGTCGCCAGGATGTGTCGGCTATTCGAGATTTCGTTAAGAACCTCTACGATAAAAATCCGGCTGCGCCAAAAGCGCTACTGCTGATGGGCCGGGGTTCGTATGATTACAAGAACCGCCTTCAGACCAATACCAATTTTATTCCCACTTATGAATCGCGTAATTCGTTAGATCCCCTGGAGACTTATTCATCCGATGATTTCTTTGGTTTCCTCGAAGCAACAGAAGGAAACTGGGGTGAGAGCAGCCCGGTACAAAATCACACCCTCGACATTGGTGTAGGTCGCCTGCCCGTAAAAACATTGAGTGAAGCGAATGAGGTGGTGAGTAAAATTATGCTGTACGACACCAACAAGAAATCCTTTGGACGATGGCGCAAAAATATTGTGTTTGTTGCTGACGATGGTAGTACTTCTGATGGCTTTACCCGTAAGCATCAGGAACAAGCCAACTCCATGGCCGATGAAATTGATATGATCCACCCTGAATTTGATACCCGAAAAACTTTTTTAGGTATGTACAGCAAAATCGTTAAGCCCAGTGGAGAAACCATGCCAGAGGTAAACAAAAAAATTGCCGAAGATTTTAACCGCGCACTCATCATCAATTACACCGGCCACGGCTCAGAACGGTTGTGGGCCGATGAACGTGTCTTCACCAACTTTGACATTGAAGACCTCGACAACACATTGTATCCATTCCTGGTAACCGCCACCTGCGAGTTTGGCCGACAGGATGATCCCGCTGAAGTTTCCAGTGCCGAGTTGAGTTTGCTCCATCCGCATGGCGGCAGCATTGGCCTCGTTACTACCGCGCGACCGGTTTATTCGTACACCAATTTCGAATTGAATCAGGCATTTTATGACGCGCTCTTTCAGAAAGAATCCAACCATTACTTATCCATTGGCGAAATTTTTCGGAGAACAAAAAACAACAGCTTCAGTGGTGTGGGTAACCGTAATTTTTCGTTGCTGGGCGATCCGTCACTTACATTAGCTATGCCTTCGCTCACAACCAACATTACAGAAATAAAAACCACTTCAGGTTCTGATACCCTTAAAGCGCTTTCGATGGTAATAGTAAAGGGTGATATCCGCGACAGCGACAATGTTTTGGTAACTGATTTTAACGGCACACTCGAGGCAACACTCTTCGATAAATTAACCGACTTTGCTACCATCGGAAAAAATAATCCCCCGTTTCAGTTTTCACAATGGTCGAACGTTCTGTTCCGTGGAAAAGCTTCGGTTGAAAATGGCTTGTTCGAATTTACTTTCCAGGTATCTAAAAACATGGCGTACCAGATTGCCCCCGGAAAATTAAGTTTATACGCTTTTGATCCGCAGCAACACCGTGATGCCGCAGGAGCAAGTTCTTCTTTTAAAATTGGAGGAAGCGAAGACAACCCTGATGCTGACAACACACCACCAATCGTGAAGTTGTTTATGGGCGATACAACTTTTGTAGATGGCGGATTGGTGAGCCCGCAAACAACACTACTGGTAAACCTAACCGACAACAGTGGCATCAACATTTCAAACTATGGCATTGGCAATACCATTGTGGCCGTGCTGGATGATGACGCTGGCACCTTTGTGATCAGCGATTACTACGAATCCGATCAGGACAATTTTACACAAGGCTGGGTACGATTTCCGATGAATGACCTAACCCCTGGAAAACATACCATCACGGTAAAAGCATGGGACGCTCACAACAACCCCGCACAGGCTACCATTACATTCACCGTTACCGATGAAGAGGGATTGATCATTGAATCATTTGCCAACTACCCCAATCCGTTTCAACACGAGACTACGCTCTACTTTACTCATAACCGTTCAGGTGATGACTTGCAGGGCGAACTGCACATTTACGAAATGACCGGCCGCCATATTAAATCGTATGAATTTTCCATTACAGAAAGTCCGTATGAGGTAACCGTAATGGAGTGGCAGCAAGCTGATAAAAAACTTCCCAGCGGTGTATACTTAGCCCGGGTTGCGGTGCGTTCCTTATCGAATGGTTCTAAAAATGAACGCGTTACAAAGCTTATTATAACGAATTAAATTATCTTTACGCCCTTGAAAAATATGGTAATGAAGTTAAAAGCGGTTTTCCTGCTAATAGTAGCGGTTGGATCTTACAGTCAATCCTATTCGTTCACATATATGCAAGATACCACTAATGTGTTGGGGGGGGATAATGCCATTACCACAGCTGTACCTTTTCTTACCATTTCGCCAGACGCCCGCCATGCCGCACTTGGTGATGCCGGTGTTGCCAGTTCAGCCGATGCTAATGCAGCCTACTGGAATGTGGCCAAGCTGGTTTTTATCGACAAAAAAATTGGTGGCACAATTTCTTATACCCCTTGGCTGGGCAAGATCGTTAACGACATGTCGATCTCTTACTTGTCTGGTTTTTACAAAATCACACATGAACAAGCTGTTGCCGTTTCCATGAAGTATTTCGACCTCGGTGATATTTTTTTCAAGGATGGCAATGGTGGCGATTTGGGTGACTATAACCCGCGCGAATTTGCGTTTGATCTCACCTACTCAAGATTGCTCACCGAAAATTTGAGCTTAGGCGTAGCCGCACGATACATTCATTCCAATCTTACAGGCGGCTTCTCTGGTTCGGGCGTTGATGCAAAAGCCGGCAAGAGTGTAGCGGCAGACATTGGTATTTACTACACCAAGTCATTACGCGGTGCCAAAAGCTCATCACTTTCCTTTGGTGCAACCATTACTAATATTGGTGGAAAGATTTCATACACCGATGCTGATAACAAAGATTTCCTCCCTACCAACCTGCGCTTTGGCGGTGTGTACAGAACCGAACTTGATCCGTACAATAGTTTGACTTTCTTACTTGATTTCAACAAACTGCTCGTGCCAAGCCCGGGGTCAGATCGCGACTCTGTTTCTATTCTGAGCGGCATCTTCGGATCGTTTTCCGATGCGCCCGGTGGAGCCAAAGAAGAATTTCAAGAATTTGTAATGAACACCGGATTAGAGTACTGGTATAGAGATGTATTTGCCGGACGCATTGGATACTTCAATGAATCCAAAAACAAAGGCAACCGAAAGTATATGACCTTTGGTGCCGGTTTCCGCAAAAACAAATTTGGTATTGACATCGCTTATCTGGTACCCGTAAACAAACGCGAACACCCACTCGCTGAAACCATTCGTTTCACCCTGCTCTTCCAGATTAATGAAACAGATTTAGATCGTGACGAATCTGTTACCGACTAGTCCTTCATGTTAGATCGCACACAAGCTCCCGCCTATACCCGAAGTACGGCCTTTGCATTACTGCAGCCGCAAGAAATTATACTCCCGAATGGCGCTACGCTTTTTGTAGTTTCTGGAGGCGATCAGGCGGTTATAAAAATAGATCTTGTTTTTTCTGCCGGACGATGGTTCGAACAACATTGGGGTGCGGCCTATTTTTCTTCTCAGCTCCTTTCAAAAGGTACACGTAATAAGAGCAGCTTTACCATTGCCGAAACGTTCGATCGCTACGGTGCGCATCTTGAAATCAGCCCAGGGTTAGATACAGTCTCCATCAGTCTGTACACACTCGTTAAAAATCTTGTACCTACTTTTCAGCTGGTTCTCGAACTCCTGAAGGAATCTGTTTTCCCTGAAAAAGAAATTGAGCTGATGAAATCCGTTTACCTTCAAAACCTGAAGGTAAATAATGAAAAAACATCGTTTCAGGCTTCGAAACTGATTCGCAAAAAACTATTTGGCGAAACCCATCCGTACGGAAAAGAACTCGAAGCTTCGGATGTTGAGGCACTAAGTCGTGAACAGATCATGCAGCACTACTCAGTGCTCCATCGCGACATGACCGTGATTGTATCGGGCAAGGTCGATTCAGCATCCATAAATTTTCTTTCCGCTCAACTTTCAGCACTTCAGCTTTCCAAAGCTGATTTAAAAACCGCTACCGCTAAACAGGTTGATCCATCGCGTGAAGTCGTTAAGAAGGAAGGCCATGTGCAAGCATCGCTTCGGTTGGCGAAGAAATCAATCAGCCGCTTAAACAGCCACTACGCAGGGGTAGTTTTTCTCAATCACATATTAGGCGGCTACTTTGGTTCTCGGCTAATGAAAAATATCCGGGAAGAAAAAGGACTAACCTACGGCATCCATTCATCACTACACACTCTAAAAAACGAAAGCTACCTGGTTATTGGCGCAGATGTGAACAATGAAAATCTGGAAATTGCTTTCACCGAAATCCGGCATGAGTTGAAGCGACTTCAAACAGAAAAAATCGGAAAGGATGAATTAGAAGTTGCCCGGAATCACTTTATCGGTAGTCTCCAATCGGAAATTACCACGCCTTTTGCACATGCTGAAAAAATAAAGACCATGTTCTTTTTCAACTTGCCAACCGACTTTTATCAGCAGATGATCTACACAGTAGACCATATAGATGCCGATGAGTTAATGGCCCTTGCCAATCAATACATAGCCCACGATAGTTTTCAGGAAGTTGCCGTTGGCTGATCGATCAACTAATCTCGGGAATCTCCAGCGCTACAGTAGTTCCTTTACCCACGGTTGATTCAATGTTGATGTTACCATTCAGTTTATCAACCGCTTCTTTAACGATGTAAAGTCCCAACCCCGATCCTGCTCCATCATCAGTTGCCCGGTAAAACATTTTGTAAACGTTGGGTAAATGCTCCTGGTCAATACCCTTACCATTATCTTCGATGGCAAGTTTGGCGAGGTGTTCGGTAATCTCAACATTCACCTTAATGACCGGATCTCTTCCGTTTCGATAGCGTATAGCATTTGAGATGATATTGTTCAGGATAACTTTTAGGCGCCAGCGATCGGAATAAAAAGGCTGATCTTGTTTTACACGGATTACTTTCTCCACTGATTTTCCAGTGCTGGTAGCAAATTTCAGTTGATTAAACGTTTCGTTGATCAATGGTTCGAAGAAAATTTCTTCACGTTTCACCTCCAACCTGGAATTTCTTGACTGATCCAGAATTTCCTTGATAAAGTGATCCTGCTGCAAGGCGCTCTTGTTGATCATGTCGAGATACATGTCTTTCATGGCAGTGTCTTTATCCATCCTGGCAAGGTTGATCAGACCAAGCACCGAGGCGATTGGGGCACGCAGATCGTGCGAAACACTGTAAACAAAATTGTCGAGTTCGGTATTTCGCTTACTTAATTCATGATTGGTGCGCTGAAGTTTTCCTTCGGCAGTTCTTCGGGTGGTGACTTCCTCATTTAACGCTTTGGTGCGATCCTCCACCATCGCTTCCAGGTTTTCATTAAATTCCTCCAATTGCCGTTGTACCTCGAGGCGTTCTTTTACCGTAGCCGAAAGTATGAGTGTTGAGATGCTGATCACCCCGATAAAAATCTGCAAGAGTAACATCGAGTTATGCGCCTCTAACAGCACAAACGGACCTGAACTTTGAGTCGTAAAATAAATGCTGATGAGTGACGTAGCCAGCACACCGGCAATGGCAACAATTAATTCGAAACGAAACGCCAGCCAAAGTAAAAACGGAAGTACCAGAAAGGGTAGCGCACGCACCATTGTATCCGCGAGATAATCAACCTGAAGGAGTAAATAAATGGAAAGGCCACTCAAAAAGAAAATACCAATCTCCAACGAACGCTTTACCGAAAACTTAACCTTTAACTTACGTGCTATGGAAAGGATGAACGGTGTGAAAAGCAATATGCCCACTACATTACCAATCCACCAATAGAACAACGCCCGGGGCAAGACATCGAGCGTAACTACATCATTTAAATAAAGACCGGTTGTTCCAATGGCCGCACCGATCAAACAGATGAGCATGGTAACAAACAGAAACCGGAATGCATTCTTGGCGTGGCTAAACGGAAAACTGTCTTTTATCCACAACGTAACCAGGTAATTTCCGGCAACGGCCTCAAGGGTATTCCCAGCAGCAATCACACAGCTAATGGTAATGATGGTTTGAGGTCCCAAAGCCGGGTTGTTCCAATACGCCATAATGTTGGCAACCAGCGCACCAATGGTAATGCCCGGCCAGGCAGAGCGGCCCAATAAGATTATCAGGGAAAAAGCAATTCCGGATGGAGGCCACGCAGGCAATGCCGTTGTGTCTTCAAACGCCAAAAAATAGCCAAGCCTTGCCGACAAGTAGTACAGCAGTGCCACACCAATGATTTTAAGGTCGGGATAGTATTTAAGTGGTAGTTTAATGCTCACAAATAATTATCTCATTATCAATCAAATATAATCTTTAAAATCAACCTACCCAACCTTTAGTCACAGAGCTGGTATTTTTGGGGTCAGGCTATCAATTTTAGGGGTTAAAATGACGGCCTTGTAGGATCAACATCGAAAATTGATGGTCCTTCATCGTCATAAAAGACGCGCATCTGCGCAGGTAAGCCTCGAATTTTTATATTCACGAGAGATTTTAAACACACCATGGATTTAACCATTCTTTTTTCTCCGGTAGACGAATCGCTTTATGCAGATATCACCTCACCTTCCAGTTTCTTTAAAAGCATCATCGTTTTCGGAGAGAAAATGCCAGAATACAAAGGAGCGCACCTGGCAATCTTTGGTATTGGTGATGATCGGGGGTCAATTCGAAATGGAGGCTCTGCCAGTGCACCCGATGAGATCCGAAAAAAACTTTATCGATTAAAAAAAGGAGCCGGATCCTACCGCATTGTTGATCTCGGCAATCTAAACGTTGGTCACGACCTTGATGAAACGTACGTGCGCATCAGTGAAGTATGTCGCATGCTACTAGAGAATAATGTATTGCCTGTCATTATTGGAGGAACACACGATCTGGATTACGGACAGTACTGTGCCTACGAAACAATGGACAAGCTGGTAAGTTTTCTAAATGTAGACGCTTACCTGGACCTGGAGGATAAAAAAGAACTGGGCCCCAGTACACAGCACATTCACAAAATACTGCTGCACGAGCCTAACTACCTGTTCAGCTATACACACCTGGCATACCAGAGTTATTTAATCGACCCCATGTCGGTTTCGGTGTTGGAGAAACTTTACTTCGAAGCCTTTCGCATTGGCCAGATGCGAACCAATATGCAGGAGATGGAACCAACCATTCGCAATGCCGATTTACTTTCGTTCGACATTACGGCTATTCGTTCCAGCGATGCACCTGGAAATGCCAACGCCCAGCCTTTTGGCTTGACTGGCGAAGAGGCCTGCCAAATCTGTTGGTATGCAGGCTTGAATGAAAAACTTAGTTCGGTTGGATTTTATGAGTACAATCCTACGCTCGATGATAGTCATAAAAAAACAGCGGCTGTAGTCGCTACGATGATCTGGTATTTCATTGAAGGGTACTACCACCGAAAGAACGAACAGAACTTCAAGAGCAACGACTTCCTGAAGTATTCTGTATCCATGCCGGTTGAACCGGAAATCCTTACGTTCTACAAAAGTAAGTTCAGCGAAAAATGGTGGATGGAAGTACCCTACCCCAATGGACGCGAACGGTACGCCCGAAATAGCATTGTGCCTTGCAGCTACAGCGACTATCAAACCGCAGTACGGGGCGAAGTACCCGAACGCTTTATAAGCACAGTAGCCAAGTTGATCTGATCGAACGCTTACTTGTTATCAGTAGTACGTTCAACGAATGATGCCTGCGGATTACCGAGGGTGCCAAAAACCGCTAGCCGGAATTGCTTACTTTTACCTTTCGCATGAAACTTTCAACCATACTTATTCTTTCTCTCGCAGTTGCTTTTCTGATTATTGGAATTCACCAGGTTATGGTGAATGGCTTTGCTCAATCGTATTGGATATTGATGATTCCGCTGATCCTGTACTTTGTACTCAACTTGCGTAAGAAAAAATAATATGGACAGTTCGCTTGTTCCCGGCATTGTTCTATCCCTCATTTTTTCATTCTTCTTCTCGGGAATTGAAATCGCATTTCTCTCGGCCAACAAACTTCATCTTGAACTACAGGGGCAACAAGGCATTCTCTCCGGCAAAATCATGTCGTACTTCATCAAGCGACAATCGTGGTTTATCGGCACTACACTTATCGGCAACACCGTAGCGCTGGTTATTTTCGGTGCCTTTATGGCCCAGTTCCTGGTTCCGGTTTTGTATCCCATTTTACCTGCGGCACTGCAGCACGAGCCGGCCATCCTGATCATTCAAACAGCCCTGTCGACACTCCTCGTTTTGTTTGTGGCGGAGTTCCTCCCAAAAAGCCTTTTCCTTATCAATCCAAACCAGATGCTAGCAGCACTGGCGCTTCCGTTTGGGGTTTGCTTCATTGTGCTATTTCCTTTAATGATTTTCATTGTGTCGCTTTCAAAATTTGTGATCGTTCATTTGCTGCGGCTGGAGTATTCGGAGGTAAAGCCCATGTTCGGATTAACCGACCTGAACAACTTTTTGAAAAACATGTACAAAGTCAAACATGAAGACGAAGACATCGAGTTAGATAAGAAAATATTTCACAACGCCCTGGAATTTAAAACGGTGCGGGTTCGTGAGTGTATGATTCCGCGAACGGAAATTATCGCAGCAAACATCACAGACGACCTTGAAACTCTCACCAAAATCTTTGTGGAGAGTGGCCATTCGAAAATCATCATCTACAAAGAAACCATTGATGATATTGTAGGCTACTGCCATTCGTCTGCGTTGTTTAAGAATCCAAAAAAAATTGAAGAGATCCTTACGCCAATTATCCTCGTTCCGGAAACAACCCTGGCCAACGAACTGATGATTCGGTTTATCAGCGAGCGAAAAAGCCTGGCGGCTGTTATGGACGAATTTGGTGGCACCTCGGGCATTGTAAGCATGGAAGATGTTATCGAAGAGATTTTTGGCGACATCGAAGATGAACACGATGAAGATAGCCTGGTAGAACTCCAACTCGATAAGACCACCTATCTTTTTAGTGGCCGGCACGAGATCGATTACCTTAACGAAACCTATCACCTAAATCTTCCGACCGGTGATTATGACACCCTGGGTGGCCTCATCCTTTCGTTCACGGAAGATTTCCCCACCATGGGAGATACCATTACCATAGCACCCTTTACATTTACCATTCAATCCACCGAAGAGAATCGCATCGGAACCATAAGACTTAGCATCGAAGGTATATCCACATTGCACTAAATTTGGATCAAACTCCCTGGTAAACAAACGTTTTACTTCGCCAAAATCGGCTTTGGCAAGCAGCCAGCGCAACTTTCTTGATTTTTAAGAGCTATATTTTTCTAATACGCAGAACCGGTTAAATTTGCGGCTCTTTAAAAATTAAATTATGGCATTGATTGGCAATTTGCGCAGCAAG
>Ga0315910_10000665_pt1 | contig 33468 bp, 20 predicted proteins | sample EdamamesoilMG_FD_204470 | JGI IMG/M metagenome (GOLD analysis project Ga0315910, IMG submission 204470) | Garden soil microbial communities collected in Santa Monica, California, United States - Edamame soil | ecosystem: Environmental > Terrestrial > Soil > Garden | place: USA: California... | reverse complement strand
ATCAGCGCGCGGCGCGCGCGCGGCGTGTCGGCCGCGCCCGCGCGCGCAGGCCAGAGGAGGCGCGGCCGGCCGAGGCACCAGACCGACGGCGAGGCGACTCCCGCGACGATGCGGACCTCAGGAACGCGCACGCCGAGCCGCTGCGCGACGTCACGGACCTCGCGGCGCAGCTCTCGCGGCGCGAGCGCCGAGCGCGTCACGAGGCGCTGGAACGGCAGGACGCGTCGCGCGCTGCGGAAGAGCACGAAAGCGGCTCCGGCGAGCCAGAGGAGCAGCGCCCCCTTCTCGAGCGTGCCGGGCGCACGCGCCCAGGCCGGCAACCGTCCCGGGACGGGATCGTCGAGCGAGTCCGTGGGCGGCGCTTCCAGCTCCGAGAGAGCCGCGTCGGCGACGCCGAGCGACTCGGCCGCCTCGGTCACGGGCAGGGCCGGCGCGCTCGGGACCTCGGGCGCCGTGGAGTCCACGAGCCAGCCCCGGAGCGCAAGCCGGAGCTCGGCACCGGGCGTCGTGATCCACGGGAGGCTCGGCATCAAGAGCGCGCACAGCGCCGCGACCCACAGCAGGTGCGCGGTCGCCGGCCGCAGCGAGAGGCAGCGCGTCGCGAGGAGGACGAGGAGCGCCAGGACGCCCGCGACGAGCGTGTTCTCCAGGAACCAGGCGAACATCACTGATCCTCCTTCTGGGGCTTCTCGAGCTGGTCGAGCAGCGCTCGGAAACGCTTCTGCTCGCGCCGCGAGAACTTCGACGACTGCACGAGGTTCAGGAGCAGCGGCATCGCCTTGCCGTCGCACATGCGCGCGGCGAGGTCGTCGAGGCTGCGGCCGAGGAGCTCGTCGCGCGTGAAGAGCGGCCGGAACACGAAGGCGCGCCCGCGCTTCTTCCTCGCGACGCAGCCCTTCTCCTGCAGGCGCACGAGCATCGTCTGCGCCGTGGTGTAGGCCCAACCGCGCTGGGGGCCGAGCTTCTCGAGCACCTCGCGCACGGTGCCCTCGCCCAGCTCCCACAGGGCCTTCAGGATCTCGAGCTCGGGGTCGGTGACGGACCGGTGGTGGGTGGACATGCCGCTGATCTCCTACGATCCGTAGTACTACAGCTCGTCGGAGATGGCTACAGGGCTGCCGGTAAGAAGTGCGTCGGTCCCGTCGGTCACGGGGCTGCGGCGGTGAACCGGAGGCTCACGCCACGACGGCCTCGACCACGCTCGCGGCCGAGGCCGTCGGCACCACCCTCGTCAGGCGGAAGCCGGCCTTCTTCAGCAGCACGCCGTACTCCTGCTCGGTGCGCTCCTGCCCGCCGGGGCCGACCAGCATCATGAGGTCGAGCATCTTGCCGGGGTGCGGCTCGTCGCCCGCGGGCAGGACCATCTCGACGAGGAGCAGCTTGGCAGCCGGATGCATGGCGTGCCGGCAGTGGCCGAGGATGGTGAGGCACTGTGCCTCGCTCCAGTCGTGGATGATGTGCGAGAGGAGATAGGCGTCCGCGCCCTCGGGCACGCGCTCGAAGAAGCTGCCCGGCTCGATCGTGACGCGATCCGCCACGCCGCGCGAGCGGAGCAGCGCCGGCGCGTCCTTGACCACGTGCGGCAGGTCGAAGAGGACGCCGTGCAACCGCGGGAACCGTCCGAGGACCGTCGCCAGGAGGTGGCCCGAGGCGCCGCCGACGTCGGCCAGCTTCCCGATGCCGGAGAAGTCGTACGCCGCGGCGATGGCGGCCGGTTCCTCGCCGTGGAAGCCGATCATCGTCTCGCTGAAGAGCGACGCTTCCTCGGGATGCTTCGCGAGCCAGTCGAAGATCGGCATCCCGAGCGTCTTCTCGAACCCGCTCTTCCCGGTCTGGACCGAGTACTGGAGCTCGCCGAAGCCGCGCACCCACCAGTCGCTCGCGATCGTCAGGATCGCGGCGCGCGCCGAGCCCGGCGCGCCGGTCTTCAGCGCCTGTCCGAGCGGCGTCAGGCCGAAGCGGCGGTCGGGCTTCTCGGAGAGGATGCCCATGTTCGCGAGCGTCCGCATCAGCCGGTGGAGCGCCGCGGCCTGCACCTCGGTCGGCTTCGCGAGCTCCTCGGCGCTGCGCGGCCCCGCGGCCAGGTGATCCGCCAGCCCCAGCTTCGCCGCCACGTACACGATGCGGGACACCCAGTGCCCCATCGACATCTGCACCAGTTGCGCGTGCGGCGGGAGGGCTTCTGCGGCGGGGGCGTTCGGCTGGGTCATGGCGGTGTTCCTCGGTCGTCGGTCATCGCGAGCCGGCGTGATCCTATCCAGGGTCGAGCTCTTGGTAGACGGACTTCGGTCGCCCCTCACGAGATCGCGATCTCGCCTTCTTCCTGGATCGATTCGTCCCGCGTAGACTCGCGACGCAAGGCCCGGAGAGTCCAGTGGTCTGCAGAGGGGCGACCTGCGCGATGGACGTGGTCGCTGAAAAAGAGAGTCGACATGAGCGCCCACATCGTTCGAGCTTTCGTCGCCGTGGTTCTCGCGAGTGGTCCGCTGGCCTCCGAGGAGGTGACGCCGTCCAGGATGGCGTGCTCCGTAGCGGAGGAGCGGATGGACCGCTCGGTCGCCTTCGAGGGCTTCGTGTTCACGCCCGACGGCGCCCCCGCGGCGGGCGCGGTGGTGGTGACGAGCGCGGGCGGTCAGGCGGTGGTGGACGCGGCGGGCCACTACCTCGTGGAGACGCGCGTGCCCCTCGATGCGGAGACGGTGCAGGTGACGGCCGTCGGGCGCGGCGGAGCGAACCTCGCGGCCACGGCGAAGGTCGCCGTATCCGCGGGCTCGACCTCGGTGCCCGTCGGTCCGCTGTCGCTCGCCCTGGGGAGCTCGTGCTCGCCGAGCTGGCTGCCGACCTTCGGAGGGCACCTGGGGGCGAGCGGCGCCGTCCGGGCGCTGGCGGTCTACGACGACGGCGGCGGGCCGGCGCTCTACGTGGGGGGCGACTTCGCCACCGTGGGAGCGCTCTCGGTGGGGCGAATCGCGCGCTGGGACGGCGCGAGCTGGTCGGCGCTCGGGAGCGGGATGAACGGCTCGGTCACCGCCCTGACGGTGCACGACGACGGCGGTGGGCCGGCGCTCTACGCGGGAGGGAACTTCACGTCCGCGGGGGGCGTCTCGGCGAGCCGGATCGCGCGCTGGGACGGTTCGAGCTGGTCGGCGCTCGGCAGCGGGATGAGCAGCACCGTCACGGCCCTGACGGTGTACGACGACGGGGGCGGTCCGGCGCTCTACGCGGTGGGCGTGTTCACGACGGCGGGAGGCGTCTCGGCGAATCGGATCGCGCGCTGGAACGGTACGAGCTGGTCTGCGCTCGGGAGCGGGCTGAACAACGAGGTCAACGCTTTGGCGGTGTACGACGACGGCGGCGGTTCGGCTCTCTACGCAGCGGGGATCTTCACGACCGCGGGAGGTGTCTCGGCGGTCCGGATCGCGCGCTGGAACGGGACGAGCTGGTCGGCCCTGGGGAGCGGGATGAACAGCACCGTGTTCGCCCTGTCGACGTTCGACGACGGCGGCGGGCTTGCGCTCTATGCGGGTGGGGTCTTCACGACCGCGGGAGGCGTGACGGTGAACCGGATCGCCCGCTGGAACGGGACGAGCTGGTCGGCGCTCGGGAGCGGGACGAACTCCGCCGTGACCGCCTTGACGCGCTACGACGACGGCGGCGGTCTGGCGCTCTACGCGGGGGGGAACTTCCTTACCGCGGGGGGCGTCTCGGCGAGCGGGATGGCGCGCTGGGACGGAACGAGCTGGTCGGCGCTCGGGAGCGGAACGGGTGGCGGCTTGACGACGGTCTTCGCCCTGGCGGAGTTCGACGACGGCGGCGGGCCGACGCTGTACGCGGGAGGCGAGTTCACGACGGCGGGAGGTGCGACGGCAAACCGGATCGCGCGCTGGGACGGCACGGGCTGGGGCGTGCTCGGAAGCGCGATGGACAACTTCGTCTGGGCCCTGACGGAGTACGACGACGGCGGCGGGCCGGCGCTCTACGCCGGGGGCCGCTTCATGAACCCGCGCGGGGTGGCGGCGAGCCGGATCGCGCGCTGGGACGGCGCCAGCTGGTCGGCGCTCGGCAGCGGGATGAACAGTGAAGTGTACGCCCTGGCGGTGTACGACGACGGCGGCGGTGCAGCGCTCTACGCGGGAGGGGACTTCACGACCGCGGGAGGCGTCTCGGCGAGCCGGATCGCGCGCTGGGACGGTACGAGCTGGTCGGCGCTCGGGACCGGAATGGCTGGTGGAGTCCACGCCCTGACGGTGTACGACGACGGCGGCGGGCCCGCGCTCTACGCGGCCGGGAACTTCACGACCGCGGGAGGTGTCGCGGCGTTGTTCGTCGCGCGCTGGGACGGCACGAGCTGGTCGGCGGTCGGGAGCGGGATGGACTCCGGAGTCGGCACTCTGGCGGTGTGCGACGACGGGGGCGGCCCCGCGCTCTACGCGGGTGGCGGCTTCACGACCGCGGGCGGCGTGGCGGCATCCTTCGTCGCGCGCTGGGATGGCACGAGCTGGTCGGCGCTCGGCAGCGGGATGAGCGACCCCGTCAACGCTCTGGCCTCGTACGACGACGGCGGCGGTCCGGCGCTCTACGCCGGGGGTTTCTTCACGACCGCGGGAGGTGTCTCGGCGGTCCGGATCGCGCGCTGGAACGGCTCGAGCTGGTCGGCGCTCGGTAGCGGGATGAACATCTCCGTCAACGTCCTGGCCGTGCACGACGACGGTGGCGGCCCGGCGCTCTACGCGGGAGGCGATTTCACGACCGCGGGCGGCGTCTCCGCGAACCGGATCGCACGCTGGGACGGCACGAGCTGGTCAGCGCTCGGGAGCGGGATGACCAGCGGCGTCCAAGCCCTGACGGTGCACAACGACGGCACCGGGCCGGCGCTCTACGCCGGAGGGTCCTTCCTGATCGCCCCCGACTCCGGCGACGCCTACCTCGCGAAGTGGGGCTGCCTCGACACCACGCCGCCCATGCTCGACTGCCCCTCGTCGATCACGGTGCTGGATCGCTTCCCGGACGGCCACGGCGAGGTCGTCTTCTTCTCCGTCCCCGCGACCGACGACCTGGACCCCTCGCCGGAGGTCACGTGCTCGCCGCCCTCGGGCTCGCTCTTCCCGCCGGGAACGACGCTCGTGAGCTGCACCGCGACCGACGCCTCGGGCAACGAGTCGACGTGCGAGTTCCCGGTCGTCGTCCAGCGCAAGGCGCAACGGCGGTAGCTCCCTCTGCCGCGACGCCGCGGAAGCCAGCGGTCTCGTCCCTCAGCAGCATCGGGCCCTTCCGTGGCACTCGAAGACTCGAGGCTCAGGGCGCCAGGACGAGCGCGGCGACCTGCTCGCACATCGCGACGGGGTTCGTGCCGCCCAGGTTGAACAGGCACACGATCGAGGTCCGGCGCTCGGGAAAGCGCATCAGCTCGGCGCGGTAGCCGGCCCACGAGCCGGCATGGCGGATGCGCTTCTCGCCCTGGAAGGTGTCGACGAAGAGGCCGCGCGCGTACTCGATCGGCTGGCCGTCGTTCAGCGTGCCGGTCGCGTGCAGGAACGCCTGCAGGGCGTCGCCGCCGACCTGGTGCGAGTAGAAGTTCCCGTCCCAGCGCGCGAGGTCCTCGACCGACGTCTGCACCGCGCCGTCGCCGAGCTGCTCCCAGTCCGACATCGCGACCTCGAAGCCGCCGCCCTCGTGCCGCGCGTAGCCGCAGGCGCGGTGCGGGACGACGAGCGTGTGGTCGTACATCAGCAGCGTGCTCTTCATGCCGAGCGGCGCGAAGATGCGCTCGCGCGCGAAGTCGGGGAACGTCGTCTTGCCGGCGCGCTCGATCACCAGCGACAGCAGGAAGAAGTTCGAGTTCGAGTACTCGAACTTCGCGCCGGGCACGAAGTGCAGCTGGTCGACCTTGGCGAGCGCGTCGAGCGCGTCCTTCGGCGTCGTGTGGTCGGCCGTGTCGAGGCCCGGGCGCATCATCAGGCCGATGTAGTCGGGGATGCCGCTGACGTGGTGCAGCATGTGGTCGAGGGTGACCAGCTCGTCCCACGGCGCGAGCTCGGGCACCCAGTCGTGGATCTCGTCGTCGACCTTCAGCTTGCCGTCCTGCACCAGGAGGCCGATCGCGGCCGCGGTGAACTGCTTCGACGTCGAGCCGATGTCGAACACCGTCCGGGGCGTGATCGGCACCGAGTGCTCGAGGCTCGCCTGCCCGAAGCCGCGCGCGTGCACGAGCCGCCCGTCCTGGATCACGCCCAGCGCGCAGCCCGGCGAGTCGGGCTTGTCCCACTCGGCGAAGAGCGCGTCGACCTTCGCCGCCCAGGCGGGCGCGGCGGCGGCGGGGCTCTGCGGCGCGGCGGCGCCCTCGGTGCCGAGCAGCGCGAGCGCGAAAGGGAGCGCGAGAGAGCGCGGGCAGGTGAGGTTCATGCCGGGCAGGATAGTCGCGCCGCTCGCCGCGGGGCACGGTTAGGATCGCGGCCGGTCCCCATCCCCCGGCCACCGCTGTCCCTCTCCCCATGAAGCTCCTCGTCGCCTCGCTCTGGCTCGGAGTCCTTCTCGCTTCCGTCGTCGCCGCCCAGGAACGTTCCACCCGGCGGGCGCTCCTGCAGCGCCTGCCCGGAGCGAGGCTCGTGGAGGCGCCTCCGGGGCGCAGCGCGACGATCCTGTACGGAGAAACGCTGGTGGAGGGCGGCTCGCCGCTCGAGAGCGCGACGGCGCTGCTGGAGCGCGCGCGCGCGGTGCTCGGGGTCGACTCGAGCGCGCTGGCGCTCTCCGCCGGTCCGGATGGGCGCTCGCTCCAGGACGTCGGCATGGATCCGGCCAGCGGCGCCGCGCGCTTCCACCTCCTGCGCTTCGACCAGGTGCTGGACGGCGTGCCGGTGTTCCGCGCCGGGGTCGGCGTCCTGGTGCGCGCCGAGCCCGGGTTCCCGGTCGTCCTGACGTCGTTCGACGTGAAGGACGTCGCGGGGCTCGACACGTCGGCCGCGCGCGTCCCGGGCGCGCGCACGCCGACGGCGGGCATGCGCGCGGCGGTCGAGCGTCTCTTCGACGAGCAGCTCCTCGCGCGCGGCATCCCGCAGCGGGCGCGTCCGCAGGTGATCCAGACGAGCGAGGAGAAGCTGGTCGTGTTCGCCGGCCTCGGGGACGCGCTCGTTCCTCCGACGCTCGCGCTGGAGTTCGTGGCCACGCGCGGCTCGGTGCTCGCGGACGCGCCGCGCTTCCAGCGGCACCGGGTCGTGGCCGCGCTCGCGACCGGCGACATCCTCCTGGCGGAGGACATGATCCAGCAGGCCGACGTCGTCGGCTCGGTCTCGGGCAACGCGTCCCAGGGAACGAACTCCCTGGAGTGCGAGCCGGAGGCGGTGGAGCCGCTGCCCTACGCCGAGGCCACCGTCGTGGGCGGCAACACGGTCTTCGCCGACGCGAACGGCCAGTTCGTCATCCCGCACGCCGGCGCCACGCCGGTCACGGTGCGCTCGCGCCTGCGCGGGCAGTGGTTCCAGGTGTTCGACGACACGACGGGCGGCACGACGCCCGAGCTGACGACCTCGGTCACGCCGCCCGGGCCGGCCAACTTCGTCCACAACGCCGGCGGCGGCCAGTTCTCGACGGCCGGGATCAACGCCTATGTCGAGGCGAACTTCGTGCGCGACTACGTGCTCAGCTATGTGCCGACCTACCCGACGATCGGGACCCAGACCTTCTTCAACCTGGTCGTGAACCAGGACAACGCGTTCACGATCACCTCCTGCAACGCGGTCTACACCGGCACGGACCTGATGTTCTGGCGCAACGCGGGCGGCTGCAACAACTCGGCCTTCACCGACGTCCTCTACCACGAGTACGGCCATCACCTGGTCGCGGTCACGGGCAACGGCCAGGACCAGTTCGGCGAGGGCTCGGGCGACTGCATGGGCGTCCTGATCCAGGACGAGCCCATCCTGGGCCAGGGCTTCCAGACGTGCGGAGTCGGCATCCGCAACGCGAACAACTCGCTCCAGTACCCGTGCGGCGCCGAAGCCCATACCTGTGGAGAGCTGATCTCGGGCTGCGTCTGGAGCCTGCGCAACCAGCTCGTCGCGACCGAGCCGGTCGATTACCGCGACCTCGGCGCCTCGCTCTTCCTCAACATGCTGATCGTGCGCGGCGGGATGGTGCCCGGCGACTCGACGATCGACCCCCTGATCACGGTCATCTACCTCACGCTCGACGACGACGACGCGAACATCGGCAACGGCACTCCCCACTACCCGGAAATCGCGGCCGCGTTCGGGAGCCACAACATGGACGCGCCGCCGCTCGACCTGGTCGACTTCACGTATCCGAACGGCCGGCCGGTGCTGCTCGACCCGCAGGGCACCCAGGCCGTGCTCGCGGTGCTGCCCGCCACCGCCACGCCGGTGCCGCAGACGGGCACGCTGCACCTCGACCGGGGCGCGGGCGTGGAAGACTTCTCGCTGACCGAGCTCTCGCCCGGCGTGTATTCGCTCGCCTTCCCGCCGCTGGCGCTGCCCTGCGGCAGCTCCGTCCCCTACTACCTGAGCGTCGAGGTCTCCACCGGCGTGACCGTCTTCGACCCGCCGGGCGCGCCGGCCGTGCGCTACCAGGGCGTCGTCGCCTCCGCGACCACGCTGGCCTTCGAGGACAACTTCGAGACCAACCTGGGCTGGACGGTGACCGGCACGGCGACCACCGGGCAGTGGCAGCGCGGCATCCCCGTCGGCGGCGGCGATCGCGGGGACCCTCCCTCCGACGCGGACGGCTCGGGGAGGTGCTTCCTGACGGGCAACTCCGACGGCGACTCCGACGTGGACATGGGCCTCACGCGCCTCACCTCGCCCGTGCTGGACGCCAGCGGTCCCGGCGCGCCCCTCGTCGCCTACTGGCGCTGGTTCTCGAACAACACGGGCACGGCGACCGACGACACCTTCGTCGTCGAGATCTCCAACAACGGCGGCACCTCCTGGTCGCCGCTCGAGACCGTCGCCGTGAACAGCCCCCAGGCCTCCGGCGGCTGGTACGAGGCGATCATCCCCATCGCCGAACACGTCGTGCCGACCGCCACCATGCGCCTGCGCTTCATCGCTGCCGACCTCGGCGGCGGCTCGATCATCGAGGCGGGGATCGACGACGTGCGCATCCTGAATGCCAGCTGCGACCGCGACGGGCCTCGGGTCCGGCCGGCGGCGCCGCCGCCGCCGGTCCCGGTGAAGTTCCCCTAGCAGGCCGTTGAAAAGTCCCGTCGCGAGGCAAAGCGCGCTTCGACGAGCGTGACGGCGCCTCGTCGAAGCGCGCGAAGTCGTAGTCGGGACCTTTTCAACGGACTGCTGGCCCATGGCCCGGGGGCGGGCCTCAGGTGTCCGCACGCTCGAGCACGGCCGGGAGCAGGGTCTCGGCGATGAGGCGGTGGCCGAAGGTCGTCGGGTGGACGTTGTCCCACCACAGGAAGCCGCGCCCGGCCTGGGCGGCCAGGGCGCGGTGCACGTCGACGACGGGGATGCCGTTGGCCTCGGCCACGCGGCGCATGACGGGATGGAGCGGGAGCTCGCCGGGCGCGCACTCGGTCGAGTTCGCCTCGAGCGCGAAGATCGTCGCGATTTCGTGCTCGGCCGCGAGTCGCGCACAGGCCTGCAGGGCCTGCTCGAAGACCACGGGATCCTTGTCGTTGTTGGAGAGGTTCACGATCAGGACGTCCGGCTCCAGCGCGAGCCAGCGCTCGCGCAGGAGCTCGACCAGGCGCGCCGCGCGCTGGCCCGAGACGCCGGCGTTGACGCACTCCCAGTCGCGCTCGGGCGCCGCCGCGCGCAGCAACCGCTCCAGGACCTCGACGAAGCCCTCGCCGGCATGCGCCGCGCCCGCGCCCCAGGTCTGGGAGGTGCCGAGGACGAGGACGCGCGTCCGCTCCGGTGCGCGCAGCTCGTGCTCGGAGTGGATGCGGGCGTCGATGCGCTCCGCCTCCGCCGACACCCAGGCCGCCTCGGCCGTCGGATCGAAGCGCGGATATTTCGCGGCCTTGTACCGATGCAGGGCGAGGGCGCCGAGCGCGAGGAACACCAGGCTCGCCCCGCCGGCGACCAGGAGCGCGCGCAGGCGTCGGTCGTGGCGGGTGACGCGCCAGAGGAAGAGCTGGAGCCCCACCAGCCCCGACAGGCCCCCGAGCGCGAACAGGAACCCGCGCCAGTTGAAGAAGGTCTCGTGGAAGCCGCCGCCGTCCGTGCAGCGCAGGCGCACGTCGTCGACGAGGACGGGCCGGAGCCCGCTCCGGAATCCGAAGCGCTGCGGAGCGGAGGGCGCCGGGCCGAGCGGGATCGAAGGCTTCCCATCGACGGCCGCGGCGACGCCCGCCGCGCCGAAGTCGACCCGGACGTGGGCCCAGGCGTCGCCCTGCACGGTGAAGGCCGGCAGCGGCTGGAACTCGAGGAACTCGCCCGAGGCGGCGCAGCGGAAGCGCCCGGCCGGCTGGAGCGGATCGCTGCTCAGGCGCAACCCCTCGGCTGCCTCGGGACCGATCGCGTAGAGGAGCGAGAGGCAGCCGCCGGGGCTCGGCTGGAAGTCCAGCTCGAGCGAGCGCGCCGCGACCGGCTCGCGCGAGCAGACTTCCTGGAAGCCGAACCAGCGTCCGAGGTCGAGGCGTTCGCCGGAGAGCGTCTGGCTCGACCGCGCGAAGGCCATCGCGCCCATGACGCCTTGCTCGAGGTGCGCCTTCGTCGCCGACCAGCGGCCGCTCCCCTCCAGGGAGTTCGAGTACCAGGCATAGACGTAGGAAGCCGCTCCCACCGCCGCGAGCTGGGCGGCGACGAGCACGAATGCGATCCAACGGCTCCGGTCCACGCGGCAATCCTAAGGGGGGCACGCGGGTCGTGTGGCTCCGGGGCCGTGATTGGCCTCGACCGGCGCGCTCCCTTCCACGAGCGCGCGCGGCCTCGCGCCAGGCGATCATTGACCGATCGGTGTAAGATGGAGTAGGGTGGGGGCCATGCGTCACGGAGCTCACCGTCCGCCCGGACCCAAGAAGCAGTTCGACCCCCGGCGCACGCTCGAGCGCGCGCGCGACCTCTTCTGGCGCCGCGGCTTCGACGGCACGGGCCTCTCCGAGCTGGAGGGCGAGCTCGGTGTCGGGCGCAAGAGCCTCTACGACACCTACGGGAACAAGCGCGCGCTCTACCTGGCGAGCCTCGAGCACTACGAGGGCAGCGTGATCGCCGCCATCTGCGAGGGGCTCGAGCGGCCGGACGCGAGCGCCTTCGCCAGCCTCGAGCGCGTGCTCGGGAAGCTCGCGCGCCACCACGGCTCGGGCGAGAGCCTGGGCTGCCTCCTGGGCGTCGGCCTGGCGCAGGCGCAGCGTGCGGACGCCGAGGTCGTCGCCGCGCTGCGCCGCGGGCTCGCGCGCCTGGAGGAGGCCTTCGAGCGCACCCTGCAGCGCGCGCTCGAGGCCGGCGAGCTGCGTCCCACGGTGCGGCCGAAGGACTCGGCTCGCCAGCTCGTCGCGCTCGTGCAGGGGATGGCGCTCCTCGGCCGCATCGCCGATTCCCCCGCGGTCCTGAAGGGCGCGGTGAGCGCGGCCCTCGACGGGCTGCGCCCCTGAGCTCGATCTCCCTCCGTTCCGCCCCCCCCCCCGAACCTCGAGGAGAATCATGATCCTTGCCGCCCTCCTGACCGCCGCGCTCCTCGCCCCGGCCCAGGACTCCTCCACGCCTGCGGCCTTCCCGCCCTCGACGGCCCTCGAGCAGGGCATCTCGCCGGACATCCTCGCGGGGCTGAGCGCGCTCGTGGCCTCGTTCGTGGAGACGGACGAGATCGTCGGCGCCGAGCTGCAGGTGATCGTGCACGGGCGCACGGTCCTGCACGAGGGCTACGGCTGGCGCGACCGCGAGGAGCGCGTGCCCATGGCGCCGGGCGGCGTGTTCTGCGTGCGCTCCATGACCAAGCCCCTGATCGGCGCGGCCACCTGGATGCTCGTCGAGGACGGCCGGCTGAAGCTCGACGACCGCGTGGCGAAGTACCTGCCGGCCTTCGAGGGCGAAGGGCTGCGCGACGTCACGATCGAGCATCTGCTGCGCCACCAGAGCGGGCTCCCGATGTCGCTGATCCTCGCCGAGGATCCGCGCAAGCTCGCGAGCGTGCGGGCGGTGGCCGACCTCCCGAAGGGCCGCGCCCTCGACTTCGCCCCCGGCACGGCCTTCCAGTACAGCGACCAGGGCACCGACACGCTGACGGCGGTGATCGAGGTCGTGACCGGCGCGCCGGCCGAGGACTTCCTGCGCGCGCGTCTGCTCGGCCCGCTGGGCATGACCAGCACGGCCTGTCTGCTCCCGGAGGGCCATCCGTTACGACCGCGCACCTGCAGCGCCTACCTCGGCTCGCCCCACGCGTGGACGCGCTTCTTCTCCCCCAAGGAGCCGGCGCTGTTCTCGGTCTTCCTCGGCTCGCAGGCGCTCTACTCGACGACCGAGGACTACGCGCGCTTCCTCGACCTGTGGATGCACCATGGGCGCAGCGGCGGCGAGCGCCTCCTGCGCTCGAGCTCGGTGCGCCGCGCCCTGACTCCCGGGGCGTTCCCCATGCCGGCCGTGACCGCGTTCCCCGCGCTGAAGCCGGCCTACGGCACGCTGATGCAGCTGTGGCCGCGGGCCGGCGAGGGCGAGGATCCCGAGGTCGTCGTGTTCGGCCACACGGGCTCCGACGGGACCCACGCCTGGGCCTTTCCGGAGCAGGATGCGCTCGTGCTCTACTTCACCCAGTCGCGCGGGACCTCGACCGGCCTGCGCGTGGAGGAGCGGCTCGGGGCGCTGTTCCTGGGCACACCCTTCGATCCGTTGCAGGCCGCGCCGCCGCTCGAGGGATACCTGGGCAACTACTGGGAGGGCGAGGGCGATCTCTACCGCGCGATCGTGCGCGATGGGCGCGACCTCGCGCTGGAGATCGTCGGTCGGGCCGTCGTCCCGCTCGACTACATCGGCGAGGACCGCTGGAAGCTCCGGCCGGAGCCGGCCACGGTGATGGCCTTCGACCGCGGCGAGGACGGGAGCGTCACCGGCTACCACATCGGTGACCACAAGGAGTTCCGCGTCGTCCCCGCGCCCGACCTGCCGAGTGCCGACGAGGTCGCCGCGCGCGTCGCGGCGGCGCACCGCCTCGAGCGTCTGGCGGACACCGGCCTCGTGCGCATGCGCGGAACGCTCGACATCCCGAAGCTCGACCGCCACTCGCAGACGACCACCTGGCTCGCCTGGCCCGACCGCTGGCGCATCGACGCCGGGACCGGCGCGGAGCACAGCAGCGTGGCCTTCGACGGGACCGTCGTGCGCCAGGCGATCGGCGGAAAAGCGCCCGAGACGCTCGAGGGGATTGCCGCCGAGCTCACCATGCAGGACAGCACCTTCCGGATCTTCGGCGACTGGCGCGCGCTCGGGATCCCGATCCAGGTCGTGCAGCGCCTCCGCCGCGGCGACGAGGAGGTGGTGCTCGTGCGGCTCGGCGCTCCGGAGGCTCCCGCGACCACCCTCTACGTGGATTGGCCCTCGGGCCTGGTGAAGCACCTGGCCGGCTCGACCTTCCTCGCGGGCGCCGGGCGCCTGAGCCAGCGCGTCAACTTCAGCGACTACCGCGACGTCGGTGGCGCCATGCTGCCCTGGCAAATGAAGACCGAGCCCGCGCACCCGCTGCTCGGCACGTTCGAGAGCGCGGTCGAGGAGGTCGAGGTCGGAGCCGAGGCGCCCGAGGGGTTGTTCGAGCTGAGCGACTGAGGGCGCGCGGGACGGACGAGCCGCGCCGAGCGCCCTGCTGGATCAGGGAGAGGCGCTCAGCCCGCTTCGCCGAGCCGGCGAGGCCGGTGGCCCTCTTCACGGGCGCGGCGCAGGCGGGGGAAGAGGGCCAGCGCGTTGTCGCGCTCGACCCGCATGCGCGTCGCCGGGTCGAAGCCCGGGTAGCGCTCGAGCCCCTGGACCGAGGCGGCGACGAGCGCTTCGGGCGCGAACGGGGTGTCGCTCCCGAACAGGATGTGGGACGGATCGACGAGCTCGCGCAGGGATTGGAGCGCGTACGGGTTGGCCGAGAGGGCCGTGTCGTAGTAGAGCCGCTTCAGGTAGGCGATCGCCCCCTGGGGCGCCTTCTCCTGCAGCGCGGGGTAGACCCCGCCGAGGGCCAGGCGCTCCGCGAGGAAGGGGACCGTCCCGCCCGCGTGCGAGAGGATGAGCTTCATGTCCCGATGGCGCTCGAGGGTCCCGCTGTAGATCAGGTTGGCGACCGCGCGCGTCGTGTCGAAGACGAACTCGATCAACGCGCCCGGCATGGCGAGCTCGAGCGCCTGGCTCGTCACCGGCACCGTCGGGTGGATGAAGATCACCGCCTTGCGCCGGTCGAGCTCGGCGAACACGGCATCGAAGGCCGGGTCGCCGAGGTAGCGCTTCCCGATGCTGGCGAGCAGGACCACGCCGTCCATGCGCAGCGTGTCGAGGGCGTACTCGATCTCCGCGAGCGCCCCGTCCACGTCGGGCAGGGGCAGCACGGCGAAGCCACCGAAGCGATCGGGATGGTCGCGCATGAGGTCTGCGGAGTACTCGTTGCTGAGCCGAGCCAGATCCCGCGCCGCGGCGTCGTCGCCGAAGTGGACCCCCGGCGCCGCGACCGAGGTGATCGCGGTCGCGATCCCGTTCCGGTCCATGATCCCGAGCGCCGACGCGGGGCTCCAGGCGGGGATCGCGACGCCGCCCGCGTCGGGGATGGAGCGCGTCTCGAGCGCGGCCCGGTACTTCGGCGGGAAGATGTGGTGGTGCGTGTCGATGCGATGGGGGGCGGTGCTCATGACGGGCTCCGTGTTCTTCTGGGGATGGGAGCGGGGATTCGCCTCGTCCGGCCTCCTAGGCACGCGTCGTGCCAAATCGTGCCGGGACGGACGAAGCGCGTCGAACCGTGGATCGCGCACGGCCGAGAGGGCCAGCGCGGGCTCGGCGGTCGGGGACGACACCCGAGACTGGCTCTGGATCGCCAATCGTGTGGTTGCCTGCGACCGCGATCGCCAACTCTGATCCGCCCAACCGTCTTCATCTCCGACGTCGTGGCTTCGGACCGGCCCCCGCCCGTGGGGCGTGACCAACCGCGTCTCATTGGTCCGCGCCGGTTTCGCCCGTCGCTGCTTCGGTGGCTTCGTTGCCCGCCGGACGCGCCTGCCGTAGCGTACCGGCAGGCCACTCAGGAGGTGACCCATGCGCCGATGCAATGTCGTCGCGCTCCTCGAGCGACGCCTCCGTGCCCGAGCCCGCGCTCGAGCGCAGGCAGCTCGAGTTCCGCCGCCACCGGTGGGCAAGCGCGCCCCCGACTCGCGCCCGCTGAGCGAGCGGAAGAGAGCACGGGATCTCCGCCGTCCGACAGGCACCCGCAGCGCGGGGTAGGTTCACTCTGGAGGGTCCCCTTTGCTCCCGCGCTCCACCTTCAGGAATCTCCTTCTCGCCGGCATCGCGCTGGCTTCCCCGCTCCCGGCCCAGGAGCAGTTCCTCAACCTGCTCTGGCCGCCGCGCGGGGTGTTCGGGCGCGAGTTCTTCGGGGGGCTGCCGACCTCCGAAGGTGCGTTCGCGCTCGACGAGGGTCGCCTGGCCGTCGTGTGCCACCGCCCGTTCGACAACCCCTACTTCCGCACCTACCACATCGAGGGCTCGAACTGGATCGAGGACGGCCGCCTGCTGTCCGGCGACCGTACACCGCTCGCCTTCAGCGACGGATTCGGCCTATCGGTGGACGTCGACGGGGACACGGTGGTCGCGGGCTGGGGGCCCGGCGCGCTGGTCTTCCGCCGGCGCAGCGAGCACGACTGGGAGCGCACGCTCGTCCCGCGCCGCGACGTGCCCGGCGAGTTCTACTTCGGGAGCTTCCCGGACGGCATCGCGGTCGACGGCGGCTGGCTGGCCGTGGCCACGGCGTGGTGGAGCTCGCAGAACTCCGTCTACCTGTTCCACTTCGAGCAGGGCACGTGGGTCGAGAAGCTGCGCATCGCCGATCGGTCCGTCCACGCGGTCGTGCTCGACGGCGCGAGCCTGATGCTCGGCGCGCGCGACGCGATCTACGCGTTCGAGTTCTCGCTGGGCGCGTGGCGCGAGCTCCCGGCCCTGCCCTACCCGCGCGATCCGCGCGCCGATCCGCTGGGGCGCGTGCTCCCCCGCGTGGCCGTCGCCGGCGTTCGGGCGGCCGTCCGGGACCGAGACTTCCCGCGCGGCCTGCACCTCTTCGAGCGCACGGCGCCGGGCTGGACGCACGAGGTCGACTTCGAGGTGGCCGGCACGGCCGCGCTGAGCATGACCGAGGACCACGTCTTCGCCTCGGGCAGCGCGCGGGTCTGTGCCTTCGCGCACGACGGCACGCGCTGGAGCCGCGAGCCCGACATCCGTCCGCCGCCGGAGATGCCGCTCGCGTCCGATTTCGGGCGCCTGTGCGCCGCCGCCGGCTCGCGCCTGGTGCTCCTGGCCCGGGACGTGTTCGGGGACAACGGGCTGACGAGCGAGTTCACGCACGACAAGTTGAGCTCCGGCAGCGCGTACACCTACTCGTTCGACGGGAAGACGCGCGCCACGCTGCGCGCGCTCGAGTCGCAGATGGTCATCGGCCAGGGTGGCGCGCACACCCTGCTGCTCGACGCCGGCCCCGAGAACGCCGGGAAAGCCTTCTTCCTCGCCGGCTCCCTGGCGGGGACCTCACCCGGCTTCCGCTACCAGGGCCAGCGCATCCCGTTGAACCGCCGCGGCGACCCCTACTATCCCGCGTCCCTGCGCATGGGCCGCCTCGACGGCGCGGGCCGAGCCACGGTCGTCGTGGAGCTGCCTCCGATCGCGCTCGACTCCGAGCTGGACGACCTCAGGAGCCGCATCCTGCACCACGTCTTCGTCCTCTGGGAGCCGGGCCGCGGCATCACGCACATCAGCAACGTCGCGCCCTGCGCGTTGCTCGGACGCCTCCGGTAGCACCGAGCGCGGGCCGCCTCCTCGCGGACCCCGCCCCGGCCGGGCATCGCGGCGGCGAACGCTGGGCCGGATCGGGCCGCGCCGTAGCATGGCGCGATGAGCGACGTCCTCGCCCCGCGCTTTCGCCGCCTGTTCGACTACGAGAAGGGGAGTCATGCCCGGGTCCTGGCCGCGCTGGCGGCCGTGCCGGCCGAGAGGCGCGCGGCGGCCGAGTTCCAGCGGGCGCTCGACCTGTTCGCGCACGTCCTGGCCGCGCGACGCATGTGGCTCGGGCGGCTGGGCTGGGCGCCGAAGACGGGCGCTCCGCTCGAGCCGCAGGGGACGCGCCTCGAGGAGCTCGGCGCGCGCCTCGCCGAGGTGGACGAGCTCTGGACGCGGGCCCTCGCCGAGCGCGGCGACGCGGAGCTCGCGCAGAGCTTCGAGTACCAGAGCCTCGACGCCGGCCGCTTCCGCAACACGCTGGACGATGTCCTTACGCAGCTCTACGGGCACGCGCTCTACCACCGCGGCCAGATCGCCCTGTGCCTGAAGGCGCTCGGCGTGCAGCCGCCGACGACGGACTTCATCCTCTGGTCGCGCGTCGCGCTGGGCTAGCCACCGCGAGTCCGAGGATGGCGGCCGGAGCGCCGCGCGGGTCCAATGGTCGCCATGCACGCCTTCGCCACGCTCGCTTTTCTCGTCTCCACCGTCACGACGCCGCCCCAGGAGTGGACGCGCTTCCGCGGGCCGAACGGCGGCGGAGTCTCGGCCTGCACGGGCCTGCCGGAGACCTTCGGGCCGGAGACGAACCTGCGCTGGCGCCGGCCCCTGGTGGCCGGGCACTCCTCGCCCGTCCTCGGCGCCGAGGGCGTCTTCGTGACGGGGGCCGACGAGAAGGGCCTCCTCGTCGCGTGCTTCGCGCCGGACACGGGCGAGCCGCGCTGGGAGCGCCGGCTCGAGCGCGCCCGCGTCCAGGAGGTCTACTCCGCCAACGGCTCGGCCACCCCCAGCCCCGTGACCGACGGGACCAACGTCCACGCCTTCTTCCCCGAGCTCGGCCTCGTGTCCTTCGACGCCGCGGGCAAGGAGCGCTGGCGCCTCGCGCTCGACCCGTTCGTGAGCTTCTACGGCATGGCCGCCTCGCCGATCCTGGCCGGGGACACGCTCGTGCTCCTGTGCGACCAGCAGCAGGGCTCGTTCCTGCTCGCGGTCGACGCCGCGACCGGCAAGCAGAAGTGGCGCACCGAGCGCAAGGGCCTGATCGAGAGCTGGACCACGCCCGTGCTCCATCCCGCGGCCGCGCCGAAGAGCGTGCTCGTCTTCGGGACGTTCTGCGCGGCGTCGTACGCCCTCGCGGGCGGTGCCGAGGAATGGCGCGCCGGGTCGCTGGGCTACACGCCGGTGTGCTCGCCCGTGCTGTGGGAGCGGCCCGACGGCGCCCGCCTCTTCGCCAGCGCCCCCTTCCACGCCGAGGGCGGCGCGATGCCGGGCTTCGCCGGCATGAGCGCCCAGTTCGACAAGGACTCGGACGGGAAGCTCACGCGCACCGAGCTCGTCGGCTCGGGCTACGACGAGCACTTCGGCTGGGGCGACGCCGACCGCGACGGCTTCATCTCCGAGGCCGAGTGGACCTTCATCGCCGACGGCATGTCGTCCAAGGACCATGGCCTGGTGGCCTTCGCGCTCGGCGGCGCGGCGCCGAAGGAGCTCTGGCGCGTGAAGCGCGGCCTGCCCTCGATCGCGACGCCGCTGCTCCACGACGGCATCCTCTACCTGGTGAAGAGCGGCGGCGTCCTCACGCTGATCGACGCGGAGAGCGGCGAGCCAATCGGCTCCCAGCGCCTCGAGGGCGGCGGCGAGTACGACGCGTCGCCGGTCTGTGCCGACGGCAAGGTCTTCCTCGCCAGCCAGGACGGACGCGTGACCGTGCTCTCGGCGGGGCCCGAGCCGAAGGTGCTCTCGAGCTGCGAGCTGGGCGAGCCGATCCACGCCACGCCCGCGATCGGCCCCGGGGCGCTCTACGTGCGCACCGACGCGGCGCTGTACTGCTTCGCGAGCGCGGACGCCAAGCGCTGAGCGGCCCGGCTTCCCCGGCCCCGCGGCCGGGGGCGGAGCGACCGGCGCCGGTCGTCATGATCCGCCCCTTGCTGCGGCGTCTCTCGCATCCCCATCCGCCGCTCTGGACGTGGGCGGCTCCCCTGGCGGGCTGGCTGTTCCTGGCGGGGGTCGGCGGGCCGTTCGGGTTCGTGCTCGCCGCGGGCCTCGCGGGCAGCGTGCTGGCGGCCGTGCACCACGCCGAGGTCGTGGCGCACCGCGTGGGCGAGCCCTTCGGGACGCTCGTGCTCGCCGTGGCGGTCACCGTGATCGAGGTGGCGTTGATCGTGTCGCTCATGGTGGCCGGAGGCGACGGCGCGGCCGCGCTGGCGCGCGACACGATCTTCGCCGCGGTCATGATCATCCTGAACGGCATCGTCGGGCTGTGCGTTCTCACCGGCGGGCTGCGGCACCGCGTGACCGAGGATGAGCGCCCGACTCTCTTGCCTCGGTCGGGGGCGGTCGCCCAACGCGCGCGGCCGACAGAGCTCGTACGCCGGGCGAGGGCCGGCCGCCTAGACTGCCGCACGCATGCTCCTCGCGCTGCTCGCACTGCTGCTCGCGCCCGCGCAGGCCGAGCCCGTGGTCCTGCGCGCGGCGCGCTTGCTCGACGTCGAGCGCGGCGTCGTGGTCGAGGACGCGCTCGTGATCGTCGAGGGCCAGACCCTCTCGGCCGTGGGCGCGCGCGCGGCGCTCGCGCTCCCGGCCGGCGCGCGCGTGCGCGACCTCGGCGACGTGACGCTGCTCCCCGGGTTGATCGACGTCCACGTGCACCTCGCGTGGGGGCCGGCCGCGCCCGGCGCGCCGCTCCCCGGGACGGCCGAGGCCCTGGCCACGCTGCGCGCCGGCTTCACCACGGTGCGCAACCTCGGCTCGACCGGCTTCGCCGACCTGCGTCTGCGCGAGGCCATCGAGGACGGGCTCGTGCCGGGGCCGCGGATGCTCGTCGCCGGCCCGGCGCTGGGAGCCCCCGGCGGGACGTGCGACGGCGTCTTCGCGGGCGAGGGCGTCGTGCGCGACGCGGAGGAGGCGCGCGCCAAGGTGCGCGAGCTCGCCGAGCGCGGCGTGGACGTGATCAAGTTCTGCGCGGGCGGCGGCGTGCTCGCGACCGCGGCCGACGCCGAGGCGTGCGAGCTCGCGCCCGAGGTGCAGCGCGCCATCGTCGAGGAGGCGCACGCGCGCGGCCTGCGCGTGGCGGCCCACGCCCAGGGTGCGCGCGCCGTGCGCACGGCGGTCGAGGCCGGCGTGGACTCGATCGAGCACGGCTCGTTGCTCGACGAGGCGGCCGCTCGCCTCATGAAGGAGCGCGGCGTCGTGCTCGTGCCGACGCTCCACCGCCTGGAGTGGAGCCTCGCCTCTGCCGAGCAGGCCGGGGCCGCGCCCGAGGTGCTGGCGGGCTTCGAGCAGGCGAGCGAGCTCGCCTTCGCCAGCGCCACGCTGGCCGTGAAGCTCGGCGTGCCGATCGCCTGCGGCACCGACGCCACCGTCCTGCCCCACGGGCTCAACGCGCGCGAGCTCCCCGCCCTCGTGCGCATCGGCCTCACGCCGGCCCAGGCGGTGCGCGCCGCCACGATCGACGCGGCCCGGCTGCTCGGCCGCGAGCAGGAGATCGGCAGCCTCGCGCCCGGCAAGCGCGCCGACCTCGTCGCCGTGCGCGGCGATCCGCTCGCCGATTTGACCGCGCTCGAGCGCGTCGTGTGGGTGATGAAGGACGGCGCCGTCGTGCGGGACGACGCCGCGCCGGCCGATCCGGCGGCCGCGCGCTAGCAGCCCGGCCTCACAGGCAGCCGAGGACGCCGGACACGGCCTGCGAGAGGTCGGCGAAGCCGCCGCCGAGCACGGTGTACTGCGCGGCCCACGGCAGGCCCACGAGCGCGGGATCGGCCGGGATCGCCACCGGGCCGATGTCGCCCGTGAAGCCGTCGTGCGCGCCGACGAGCGTCGCCAGCAGCGGGCCCGTCACCAGGAACTCGATCGGACGCCCTCCGAGGGGGGAGACGAAGGTCGGCCCGTTCACCGCGGTGGTGCGCACCTTGAGCGTGAGCGGACCGCTCGCGCCGTGGTCGTGGCCCAGGAAGAGCAGTGCGTGCCAAGACGCGCCGACGGCCATGTTCTCCGGGAAGATGACGTCCTCGTTGACGCCGTCGCCCGGGAAGGCCGCCGAGGTGGCGGTCGTGCACTGGCGGTCGCGCACGAAGATGTCCGCGGCCCCGTTCGTGTCGCCGGGGACGACCAGGCTCGAGCCGCTGGCGAAGGCCACGTAGCGGCCGTCGGCGGAGAAGCTCGAGGGGTCGCTGCTGCCCATGCCGCTGAACGCGCCGGCCATGTCGAGGCTCACGCATTCGGTCGTGCCGTTCTGGCGGTCGCGCACGTAGACGTCGAAGTTGTTCCCCGTGTCGCCGACGAGGAAGGGGGTGGCGCTCACGAAGGCCACCAGGCGCCCGTCGGAGGAGATCGTGGGGGAGAAGCTGTCCGCGGTCCACGGGGCGAACGGGCCGATGCTCACGCGCTCGGTCGTGTGGTTCTGGCGGTCGTGCACGAATACGTCCTCGGGCCCGGTGTCGCCGGGCGCCAGGCTGGCCCGGCTCGAGAAGGCCACGAAGCGGCCGTCGGCCGAGAGCGCGGGCTCGTCACAATCCTGGTTGGCCTCGCCGCCCAGGGAGTCGAGGCTCACGCGCTCGGTCGTGCCGTTCAGGAGGTCGCGCACGAACACGTCCATCTTCCCGTTCGAGTCGCCGACGACGAGGTCGGCGGCCAGGCTCGCGAAGGCGAGGTAGCGGCCGTCGGAGGAGAACGAGCCGCGGAAGCTCGGTCCGTCGCCCGAGAAGCCGGTGGTGCCCAGGCTCACCAGCGCGGTCGTGCCGTTCTGACGGTCGCGCACGAAGACGTCGCCGAACCCGTTCGCGTCGCCGGGGGCGAGGTTGGTGGCGAAGCTGTGGAAGGCCACGTAGCGGCCGTCGCCCGAGATCGCGCAGTGGATGCTGGTGGCGTTGCCCTGCACCTCGAGCGAGTCGAGGCTCACGCGCTCGGTCGTGCCGGCCAGGCGGTCGCGCACGAAGACGTCCTGGAGGTTGTTCGTGTCCCCGGCCACGAGGTTGCTCGCGCCGCTCGTGAACAGGACGTAGCGGCCGTCGGCGGAGAGGGCCGGCGGCGTGCCGTTGGCGTTGCTGACCGAGTTGCCCTGCACCTCGAGCGAGTCGACGCTGACGCGCTCGGTCGTGCCGCCCTGGCGGTCGCGCACGAACACGTCGGCCCAGCCGTTCGTGTCGCCGGGCACGAGGTTGGAGGAGTCGCTCTCGAAGGCGACGAAGCGGCCGTCGGCCGAGAGCCCGGACCGGAGGCTCATGTTGTTCCCCTGCGTGCCCGCCGAGCTGACGCTCACGCGCTCGGCCGCCTGTCCGGCCAGGGGCGCCGCCAGCGCCGCGGCGAGCAGCGCGCTTCCCGTTCCAAGCGTTCCGGATCGACCTCGCGTCTCCATAGAGCAACCTCCTTCGCCAGGTGGAGGCGCGCACGCCGGCCCCCCAATGCCTATCGAGACTACCCCCCCTCGGCACGCCGTCAAGGTGGCCCGGGCTCCATCCGCCCGGAGGACGCGCCTACGCGACGGACGCGCCTACGCGACCGCCACCGCGCCGCGCGGAAGGCGCACGCGGAAGGTGGTCGCCTCGCCCTCCGACGAGGTGACGGCGATCGAGCCGCCGTGCGAACGCGCGATCTCCTTTGCGATGAAGAGCCCGAGCCCGAGCCCGCGTGTCCGGAGCGGACCGTCCGTCCGACCCCGGCGAAAAGCCTCGAAGATGAAGGGCAGCATCGCGGGCGGGATGGGCTCGCCTCGATTGGCGACCTCGAGGAGGACCTCGGACTCGGCCCCGTGGATGCGCAGCTCGATCGACGAGCGCGGCGCACCGTGCCGGACCGCGTTGTCGACGAGATTGGCGAGCAGCTGGTACATCCGATCGCGGTCCCAGGAGCCGGTCAAGTCGCCGCTCAAGTCCACGCAAAACGGCCTGTCCGGATGCGTCAGCTCCGTCTCCTCGAGCACCTCCCTGCAGAGATCATGCATGTCGAAGGGCTTGGGATCGATCGGGATGCCGCCGCCCAGCCGGCTCCTGGTCAGATCGAGCAGGCAGTCGATCAGCCGCGACGCCTGCGAGGCGCTGTTCGTGATCTTCCTCGCCAGCTCGGTGTCCTTCTCGCCGAGGCCTTCGCGCTGGAGCAGGAGGCGCGCCGCCATCAGGATCATCCTCAGCGGGTTGCGGAGGTCGTGGCCGACGATCGCGATGAGCTGCTCGCGGAACTCGCCGATCTCGTCGAGGCGCGTCTTCTCCAGCGCGACGGCGGCCTGATCCGCGAGCGCCGACAGGAGCCATTCGTCCTGCTCCGCGGCGGCCGCGGCGGCCGGCCGGATCACGACGAGGATGCCCTTGATCACCCCGGACACGACCAGCGGCACGCCGAGGAAGTTCTCCGGCAGCACGTCGAGGAGACTCGCGAGGCGGGGGACCAGGGTCTCGTTCAGCGGCTCGTGGAAGCGCTGGGCCAGGGCGGCGTCGACGCCGCGCGACGCGCGCAGGTCCAGCAGGCCGGCGTCGTTCGCGAGCAGGAGCAGCGCCTGCTCCGCCGCGAGCAGGTCGGCCGCACGGTCGACCGTCAACTGCAGCACGACGTCGAGCGATGCCGCGTAGGAGAGCGCGCGGCTCACCTCGGTGAGCCCACGGATCTGTCGCAGGCGCTTGTCCTCCATGAGAGTGGAGGTCTTCACGCACCCGCCTCGACGATGCGCAGGCCCTGGGCGTCGATCTGCAGCGGCCGTGACTGGAGATCGTGGGCCAGGCCGCGCGCCTTCGCGATGCGCAGGGAACGTCCGACCAGGCCCGCGTGCTCTCGAATGTTCAGGAAGACGATGTTGTCCGCCATGTGGCTCATCCGGCCGTGAGTCATGTCTCTTTCGATGTCGGGTGGGTCGGTCTCGAGCATGAGCAAGCTGCTGACGCCCATCTTCGCGAAGTGCTGCACGAGCGCGTAGAGATAGTTGTGCATGCGCGTGGGATCGCCGGCGGCGATGGCGAGGTCTCCGACCGCGTCGATGACCACGCGCCGGATCGAGGTCCGTCGCAACGCCTGGAAGATGCTGACGACGATCCTGTCGATGGACAGCTCGACCGCCGAGTAGTAGAGCAACTCCAGGCGACCGCGGGCCTCGCCGTCGAGCTTCCCGCCGATCTGCTCCAGCTGGTGCCCGAGCTGCGTGGGGTTCTCCTGGAAATTGACCAGCAGGCAGCGCTCGCCCCGCCGCAGACCCTCGGCCATGAACTGGATGCCCATGGTCGTCTTGCCGGAACCGGTCGGGCCGGCGAGGAGCGTGGCGCTCCCCGTCCAGAAACCGCCGGTGAGCATGGCATCGAGCCCGGGCACACCCGAGGTCGCACGGCTGACGTCGCGCTCGTAGGCGGCCGCCTGGCCCGGGCTGACGAGGCGCGGATACACCTGCACGCCTGCGGACGTGATGTCGAAGGCGTGGAACCCTTCCCGGTAGGAGCTGCCGCGCAGCTTGTACACGCGCAGGTAGCGCTCGTCGCGCGTACCGAGTGAGTTCCGCGCCAGCTCGACGATCCCGTCCGCGACCGCGAACTCGGGATAGGTCGCGATGTCATCGTGCCGGTATTCTCCGATGAGGAAGACGGTCGTGTTATACGCGGCCAGGAGCCCGCCGACCTCGTGCAGCATCAGCCGCATCTCGTGGGCCGAGGACGCCAGGTCGTGGATCGCCTTGAAGGAGTCGATCACGATGATCTTCGGGGACAGCGTCTTGATCACTTCCTTGAGCCTGGGCAACAGCGCGCCGACGCCGTTCGCCGCCAGCTCGACGCCGAGCCCCTCGTACAGGACGGGGCCGCCCAGCTTCGCCGCATCGAAGAACGAGTACTGCTGGAGGTAGCGGATCACCTTGTCGTGCGGCTCGGAGAGCGTCGTGAAGTAGACGGCCCGCCGCTCGTCGTCCGCATTGGCGAAGACCAGCTCCTCGGCCAGGGTCGTCTTGCCCGATCCCGGCTCGCCCATGATGATGTTGATCGAGTGCTCGGGGAACCCGCCCTGCAGGATCTCGTCGAGCTCCCGATTGCCGGTCGAGAGGCGCCGGATGTGCGCCTCCTCGGTCTCCTGGAAGGAGTCCGGGGACAGCGCCACTGCGTCGGCTCTTCTATGCATGTTGGGTTCTCTTGATCCGCGCGCTCCGCGCTTCGAGGAGCCGTTGCACGGTGGCGACCAGCGTGTGCTCGGCCAGCGGCTTCAGCAGGAAGGCATCGGCTCCCGCTTCCCGCGCCCGTCCGGACGCGGCCAGGATGCTGAAGACCAGCACGGAGATGTCGCGAGTCCGGATGTCCGATTTGAGCTGGCGGCAGAGCGCCAGCCCGTCGAGGCTGGGGACGAGGATCTCCGTGATGATGATGTCCGGGACGATCCTCCGCGCCTGCTCGAGGGCGCCGTCGCCGTCCTTCTCGAACTCGACCGCGTAGCCGGCCTGATTCAGGAAGTGCGCCTCGAGCTCGCGGACGTGAGGATCGCGATCGACGACCAGGATGATCGCCTTGCCGCTCACCCTCTGCTCGGCCTCGGTCACGCGCTCCGCCCCTCCTGGCCCTCGCGCGTTCCGCGCACGATGAGGGCCGCCGGCTCCTCCGAACACGCGTAGGGTACCCGAAGACGCGGCGAAGATGGGGCGCTCTCGGGGATATGCACGTGATCGTCGCGTGTCCTCTGTTCCCTCTGCGCGGCGGATCGATTCTCGACGATCACCCAGCCACGGTACTTCGCGGTGCCGACTGCACTTGTTAAGGGTTCGCATGCATCGCCCACACGAAATTCACTAGCATCTCCGCGGGCAGGGGGCAGGTCCTCGTGCTCGTGCGATGGAAATGGCAAAGAAGATCTCCGTCTTCGTCGTGGATGACGAGCCCGATGCATGCAGCTTGATGGGCTTCGTCTTGGAAGCGGAATCCGACATGGAGTTCGCGGGCAGCCGGACACGAGTCGCCGGCCTGCTGGACGACCTCGCCCTGCACGCGGTGGACGTGCTGCTCATCGATCTCTCGCTGAGTGGAGAGGACGCGATCGAAGCCATCCGCGCGGTACGAGGAGCTCGCCCCGAGATACGGATCGTGGTCCTCAGCGGCTGCATGGACCCGAGGGTCCTGACGCGCGCGCGCGAGGCGGGGGCAACGGAGTGCGTGGCCAAGTCGTTCGAGATCGACGCGACGCTCCAGGCCATCCGGAGCGCCTGAGCTCCGCGCCAGGTCTTCCGAGCGCGCCTACGGGTAGGGGTCCCAGCGCAGGTCGTCGACGGCTCCCGAGCTGCCGAGCACGACCTCGAGCCGGATCACGCGTGTCCCGTCGAAGCCCGGTGACTCGCTCGCCGTCGCGCTGGCCGCGAAGCCGGGCTGCGGGGCGAGTGTCGCGAGATCGAGCGTGCGGAAGCCGGGCGTTCCGTCGGCGACGAGGTCCCCGGTCCAGCCGCCGGGGACGGCGTACACGCGCGTGCGACCGGCCGTGTCGGACAGCGTGACCCTCGCCATCTGGTTCCCTCCGAGGTCGATGTCGACCAGGACGACGCTCAGCGGCGCCACGCCGCCGTGCAGGAAGGTGAGCGAGAACGTTCCACCGTCCTGGTCGTCGTTGGGCCGGTCGAAGATCCCGGGCAGGGTCTGCTGCGGTACGACCGAGTTCTGCAGGTAGAGCAGGTTCCCGCGGCCGACGAGCAGGTCGAGGTCCTGGCTCGGGTCGTTGGGGCCGAGCGGGGTCGAGTCGAAGACCGCCGGGCCGAGGTTCGCGCCGCTGCTCGCGAGGGCGAGCGAGCGGCCGAGCTCGGGCGGAGACGACAGGTCCTGCCCGTTGACGAGCGGCGTCAGGAGGTCGTCGCGGCTCTCGAAGTCGACCGTGGCGATGCCGTCGAGCGTGAGCCGCCACAGGGCGCCGTGGTCGGTGCCGCCCCGGTCGTCGCCGGGGGCGCCGACCGCGAGGTCGGCCGCGCCGTCGCCGTTCACGTCGCCGAGGAGCGCCGCCGCGCTGCCGAAGAGGTCGGTCGGGGTGGGGGACGCCCCGAGCCCGCCCGCGAAGGCGCTGATCTTCTGCTGCGCTCGCACCGTGCCATCCGCGCGCAGGAACAGCGCCCAGACCGCACCCGCGCGCTCCGCTCCGTCGTCGTCGCCCGTCGCTCCCACGGCCAGGTCGACCACGCCGTCGCCGTCCACGTCGCCCAGCGCCGCCACGGAGCTCCCGAACAGGTCCTGGTTGTCGAGCGCTCCGCCGAAGCCGCCCTCCACGTCGGAGATCGCCTGGTGGCCGAGGACGCCTCCGCTCGGGTCGAGGAAGAGGACGTGGACGCTGCCCCGGTTCGCGACCGCGGGCCCGTTGCCGTCGTCGCGCGCGGCCCCGACGGCGAGGTCCTTCGCTCCGTCGCCGTCGAGGTCGCCCAGGGCCGCGAGCGAGCTCCCGAACTCGTCGCCCGGCGCGAGGGCCCCGCCGAGCGCGACCGCCCCGATCTCCTGCGCCGCCTTCACGGTTCCGTCGGCGTGCAAGAGCAGCACCCAGACCGCACCCGTCCCCTGACCGCCGTCGTCGTCGCCGACCGCTCCTACCGCGAGATCGCGGACTCCGTCGCCATCCAGGTCGCCCGGCGCGGCGAGCGCGCTCCCGAAGGCATCACCCGCGTGCAGGACGCCGGGGAACCCACCCTGGGTGGCGCTGATCTTTTGCGACGCCACGACGGCTCCGCTCGCGTCCACGGACAGGATCCAGACCGCTCCGGCATCCATGGCGCCATCGTCGTCGTGCGTGGCGCCGACGGCGAGCTCGACGATCCCGTCGTCGTCCGGATGGCCGAGCGTCGCCAGCGACGTGCCCAGCTGGTCGCCGGCCTCGAGCGCTCCCGCGAGCCCCTCGGCGCCGGTGATCTTCCGCAGCTCCTTCGCGGTGCCGTTCGCGTTCTGGAACAGGATCCACACCGCTCCCCCGTCCTGCACGCCATCGTCGTCGAGGGGCGCGCCGACGGCGAGGTCCCCGACCCCGTCGCCATCCAGGTCCCCGAGCGCGGTCACCGAGGTGCCGAACCGGTCGAGTCGGTCGGTCGTGCCGGCCAGGCCGTCCGGGCCGTCGTCGATCTTGCGGAAGGAGTCGACGCCGGCGTTGGAGCCGAGCAAAGACACCCACACTGCGCCGCGCTGGTCGGCGCCCGGCGCGCCCACGACCAGGTCCGCCACGCCGTCGCCGTCCACGTCCCCGAGGCCCGCGACGGCCGAGCCGAGCAGGTCCTCCGCCTCCAGGTCTCCGCCCAGGCTCGGCGCGCGGTGCACCGCGAAGTCGGACACGGTGCCGTCCGGCTCGAGGAGCAGCACCCAGAACGCTCCGGCGTCGTGGCCGCCAGCCGTGTCCGCGGGCGCTCCCACCGCGAGATCCGTCACGCCGTCCCCGTCGACGTCGCCGGCGTTGGCGATCGAGGTCCCGAACTCCCCGGTCACGCCCGTGAGGCCGCCATGGCCCGAGTCGAGCCTCTGCTCGGCCTTGACCGTGCCGTCCGGGTTCATGAACAGCACCCAGGCGGCGCCCGCGAAGAGGTTGTCGGAGGGGGAGCCCGCGGCGAGGTCGCCGACTCCGTCGCCGTCGAGGTCCCCGAGACCCGCCACGGACATGCCGAAGTGGTCGTTGGCTCCGAGGTCCCCGGCGAACCCGCCCTCCGTTCCATTGATCTTCTGCGCGGCCTTCATCGTCCCGTCGGGATTCAGGAAGACCACGGAGAGCGCGCCGGTGACGAACCCGTTGACGGCGTCCAGGGGAGCCCCGACGACGAGGTCGACCGTGCCGTCGCCGTCGAGGTCGCCGAGCGCCGCCACGGACGTTCCGAAGCCCCCGATGAGTTGCACGATCTCCTGGGACGCCTTGACGGTTCCATCGGCGTTCAGGAGCAGCACCCAGACCGCACCGACACCGATGTCGTCGGATGCTCCGACGGCCAGATCGCCGACGCCGTCGCCGTCGACGTCGCCCAGGAACGCGAGCCCCGAGCCGAAGTGACCCCCCTCGACGTCGCCCGTGAAGCCGCCGTCCGTGGAGCTGATCTTCTGCGCGCGCTCCAGCGATCCGTCGGGTTCCAGGAAGAGCAGCCACACCGCCCCGTGGTTCAGCTGGCCGTCGTCGTCGCGCTGCGCGCCGACGGCCATGTCGAGGTCGCCGTCGCCGTCGAAGTCGCCGAGCGAGGTGGCCGAGCTACCGAAGCCGTCTTGAAGGTCGAGGCCGTCGGGCAGGCCGGTCTCCGCCCCGTTCATCCGCAGCGTCGAGAGGACCGTCGCGGGCCCGAAGGCGGCCACCGGGTCCGCCACGCGCGAGCGCGTCGCCGTCGGCGGGCTCGCTCCGGCGGCATGGCCCTGCGCCGGCTGGGCCAAGGTGGGGAAGGAACCCAGCACGATCCCGGCACCGATCACGACGAGACGCGACTTCGACATGGCTTCCTCCTTCAAGATGGCTATGGCCCTCACCGGCAAGGCCGAAAGACGAGCGTCAGGGTAGCAGCGCTCCGCCCGATCGGGGGGCCGAGCCGCGCCCGACGCGATACGCGCGATACGCGCGCTTCACATCGAGCCGCACGCGGGTTCGTACGGGTTCGATCTCGAACGGATGATCTGGCGCACTCGGCTCGCGGGCCGGGCAGCCGAGCGGCTAGCCTGCGGGCGGAGAGCTCGAACGATGACTCGGACACGCAGGGAATTCGTGGCGCTCGCGACGGCGATGGGCGCGGGACTGGCGTTCGGCTGCGCGACGCCGCCACCGCGCGTGGCGTGGCGCGAGCGGCGCGACCTCTATCCGCAGGGCGTGGCCTCCGGCGATCCGACGCAGGACAGCGTCATCCTGTGGACGCGTCGGGCGCCCGACACGGGCGCGCGCTCCCATCGCCTGCTGGTCGAGGTGGCCGAGGATGCGGCCTTCGAGCGCGTCGTGGCGCGCGGTGAGCTCGAGGTGGGGGAAGCCACCGACTGGACCTGCCGCTTCGTCGCGGTCGGCCTCCGCCCCGCGCGCGAGTACTGGTATCGCTTCACCGACGAGGCCGGCAACGGGAGCCGGATCGGACGCACGCTGACGGCGCCCGCCGAGGGCGACGATCGCCCCGTGCGCTTCGCGTTCGTGAGCTGTCAGGACGTCACGCAGGGCGCCTGCAACGCCTACCGGCGCATGATCTTCGAGGACGCGCGCCGGCCTCGCGCCGAGCAGCTGGGCTTCGTGCTGCACCTCGGCGACTTCATCTACGAGGTGGTCTGGTATCCCGAGGACTGCCCCGACGGCCGCAAGGGCTCGCGACGGGTGCGTGACGTGGTGCGCTATCCGGACGGCGAGAAGATGCGCGACTTCCACCTGCCGACGTCGCTCGCCGATTATCGCGCGGCCTACAAGGGCTATCTCCAGGACCCGGACCTGCAGGACGCGCGGGCGCGCTGGCCGTTCGTGCCGGTGTGGGACAACCACGAATTCTCGTGGCATGGCTATCAGAGCCAGCAATTCTTCGGCGAAGCGCGCCCGGCGCAGACGATCAAGGTCGCGGCCAATCAAGCGTGGTACGAGTACCAGCCGGCGCGCGTGGTGAAGGCGGGCGCCGGCGATGCGTTCGTCGCGCCGGAGGTGAGCAACGCCGCGCTGGATGCGCTGGACGAGCGGGGCGTGGGCCACGAGGCGAACAACCTCGCCGCGATCGGCAGCCTGAAGATCACGCGCGCGCTGCGCTTCGGCAAGAACGTCGATCTCCTCTTGACCGACAACCGCTCCTGGATGGCGCCGCCCTATGGCGGCGGAGAGTTCGCGCCGAACGGGTTCCCGTTCTTCGCGCCGGCGGAGGCGATCGAGATGCTGGATCGCGGGCGCGCGCACGGCGACGGTCATCCGCCCGCGACGCTCCTCTATGGCGGAGAGGACCTGCCGAACCCACAGGTGGGCGAGCCGCCGCAGGCCTATCTCGGGCTCGAGCAGATGGCGTGGCTGAAGGAGAAGCTGCGCACGTCGCGCGCGCCGTGGAAGATCTGGGGACACTCGTTCGGCACGCTGACGTGGCGCACCGATGTGCACAACCTGCCGGGAGATCTCGGCGCGGCGTGGCCAGGCGCAGGCTATGGCGTGTTGAACGCCGGCAATTTCACCGAGCACGACGAGCTCTTCGACATGATCCGCGCCGAACGGATCGCCGGGTTCGCGATCGTCGCGGGCGACAAGCACTCGTTCTGGGCCGGGATGCCGTCGAAGCGCTTGCCGCCGGAGGAGTTCGATCCGGTCGGGGTCGAGTTCGTCACCGGCTCCATCTCGTCGCCGGGCCTGGCCGAGGGGGGCGCGGGTGCGATTCCGCCGGGCCATCCGTTGCGCGCGCTCTACGTGCACGACGTGCCGGACGGGACGAAGCAGTTCGCGCTGACCATGACCATCCTGCACGGCGTCCGCGCGTCGCTCGCGCTGAGGGAAACCGGCGATCCAGCGCGCGCACGGGCCGCGCGCAATCCGGAGGTGTCGCCGCATCTCCGGTTCGCGGATTTCGGGGGACATGGCTATGCGACGGTGCGCGCCTCGGCGAGCGAGCTCGAGACCGAGTTCGTGTGCATTCCGCGGCCGATGGAGCGCAGCGAGACCGAGGACGGCGGGCCGCTCGTCTATCGCGTGATCCATCGCACTCCGCTGTGGCGCGCCGGCGAGCGCCCGCAGATGACCCAGGAGATCGTCGAGGGCGATCCGGGGCTGGCGGTCTAACGCGCGCGGTCGGAGCCCTCGAGGTCGAGGCCGGTGAGGATCCGGCGCTCTCCACCACGGTCAGCGCCCGGCCGGCCGCGACCGGGGCCGCAATTCGTGAGACGCTGGAGTCCCCGGCGGCATCATCCGGGTGAACATGCCCGATCGCCCTTCCTCATCGCTCGACTGCGACCCGGGCGAGCTCCTGGCGCAGCGCGCCTGGATGCGGCGTTTCGCGGCCGCCCTGGCCGGCGCGGAGGGCGAGGACCTGGTGCAGGACGTCTGGGTGCGCGTTCTATCCGGCCGCGCGCCGGCGCTGGCGCGGCCGCGGGCCTGGCTCGCGAGCGTGCTGACCAACGCGGCGCGCATGCGGAAGCGCGGTGCCGCCCGGCGCGAGCAGCGCGAGGCCGAGGTGGCGCGCGAGGAGGCCCTGGCGCCGACCGACGAGGTGGTGGCGCAGGCCGAGCTCGAGCAGCTCGCCGTGCGCGCCGTGCTGGCGCTCTCCGAGCCCTACCGGCAGGCGCTGCTCCTCTGCTACGTGCGCGGCCTGGAGCCGAGCGAGATCGCGAGGCAGCTCGGGGTCCCGCCCTCGACCGTGCGCAACCGCATCGCGCGCGGCCTGGCGGAGGTGCGCGCCGAGCTCGACCGGCGTCACGGGCGACGCGAGGCGTGGGTCGCGCTGCTCGCGCCGGGCGCGGTGCTGGGAAAGGGCACGGGAACCATGGTCGTCGGCGGAGGAATTCCCATGAGCTGGATGAGCACGAAATGGATCGTGGCCGCGATGGCCCTGGTCGCGGCCGTGTCGCTGTGGGTCGGTCGCCCGGGTCCCACCCGCGCGCTGTCTGCGCCGGAATCGAGCGCAGCCTCCGGCGGCGAGCCCGCGGCTCCCGCGCCGCTCGCCTCGATACCGAGGGCGGCCCCATCGCGGGCCGCCGTGGCCACGGAACCCGGGGCGCCGTCCACCCTGCCCATGACCTCGACGGCCGAGCTCCTCGTCCACGTGACCTGGAGCGACGGCTCGCCGGCGGCGGACATCCCGCTGCGCGTCGAGAGCGTCGACTTCGAGCCCTACCGGCTCGAGACCACGGGCACGACCGACGCCTCCGGCACGGCGCGCTTCACGGCGCTTCCGCCCGGGGAGCAGCGCGTCGACACCCTGCGCGACGCGCGGGACTCCGTGCAGCTCGTCCCCGGCGAGCCGCAGACGCTCGAGCTCGCGATCCCGCGCGGGCTGGACGTCGACTGCCACGTCGTGGACGGCGCGGGCGCCGGCGTGGCCGGGGCCGAGGTCTGGCTGTCGGCAGGCTACTCGTGGAGCGGGATCGTCGTCGGCCGCACGGACGCCGAGGGGCGACTCGCCCTGCGCGACCTGCCTTGCCAGCACCGCTCGCTCGCCGCGCGCGCCCCGGGCCACGCGCCCTCGATCCAGCAGGAGTTCCGCGGTCAACCGGGCGCGCGTCGCGAGGTCGAGCTCGTCCTTCCGGGGCCGGGCGCGTCGCTCGCCGGCGTGGTGCAGGACGCGAGCGGGACGCCTCTCGCCGGGGCCGAGGTCCTGGTCGGCTCGGAGGTCCCGGAAGCCGCGCCCATGCTGACGACGAGCGACGCGGACGGAAGCTTCCTGGTGCACGGCCTCGCGCCCGGGCCACTCGAGGTCCACGCGCGCGCGCCGGGCTTCGGCATGGCGGACGCGGAGGTGGAGCTCGCCCCCGACGAGACCGGG